>Ga0247840_10003748_pt1 | contig 25194 bp, 17 predicted proteins | sample LaCruzMarch2015__FD_192404 | JGI IMG/M metagenome (GOLD analysis project Ga0247840, IMG submission 192404) | Freshwater microbial communities from meromictic Lake La Cruz, Castile-La Mancha, Spain - LaCruzMarch2015_17m | ecosystem: Environmental > Aquatic > Freshwater > Lake | place: Spain...
TCAAACCGGTTCCATTGGAAACTGTACTGCTGCAGAGTTTGCGGTGCAGGTCTCCGGCGTTTTCGGGATGCCTCGAATGCGGTCCATGCATTTTTTATCAGGATGCCAGGTTCTTTATCCTCGACGCGCGCCAGGTTGGCTTGTGCTCCTGCCATACGCTCGACAAGGTTTTGCAAAGTGGCGGCCTCGCTCTCCATGCGGAAAGGCGCAAGGATTTCATCGCGGATGCGTTCGGCTTCCCTTTTTGTGCCTGTGCCGGTGCTTCTCTTAAATCGCTTGCCGTTCGCTTGCCAGGCTACAACCCAGATCCCGCCTCGCTTAAACAGATAACCGGACACTTTTTTCATTGACGGCCCCTTTCGTTTTCGCTTTCATACGCCTAGTTGCTTTTAGGTATGCATGATTCTTTATTTGGGGCAAGATGTCAACCCATAAATACACCACTATATTAAAAACATGAATAAAAGGATGTTTTTGGGCAGACTGTAAATCTGTTGGCTAACGCCTTCGATGGTTCGAATCCATCCCCCACCACCATCCAAACAAACTCCTGTGCTTGCAGGACTTTCTCGCATTCCGCCTTTTGTTTACAAGGCTTTCCCGCGTTCTCCAATCTGCCGAATATCCCTTCGTCTACCGCATCCTGTCGCTGGCAATCATTGCCTGTCACGGTCTGTCACAGCGTTTTCGAGGGCGATAGTGGGCACAATAGAGGGCACAATTTTCCCCGCCTTTTCCGGCTCCCGGCGTCCCCGATGATCCCGCCTGGCCCTTCTTCGCCTGATTGGCTACGCAGGGCACAGCTATATTTTTCCAGATTCAGGAAAAGTTTTGTCATCCAGGGCTGTTTTGACCCATTTTCGGGATGAAAACCATTGAGAAGACCATTTGAGAGGGGATTATATTTTGCCAATCCAATTGTTCTCGCGATCTGGTTGTTAGCGCACCCCTCCTATGGAAACGTTTTTTCAACTCTTGATATTTATCCGGCCATGATTTAACATTTTCGGAAAAAATAAAATAAGAACGATTATGAGCGCGGAACCAAAGCAAAACGCAGGAAAGCCGGTGGCATTTTTGTTCGCGGGGCAAGGTGCACAGTATACGGGCATGGCCTCGGAGCTGGCAGATGCCTGGCCATGGTTCCGGGCAGAGATGGATCGGCTGTTTGCAGTAGTTCAACGACGGCCGGAAGCCGAGTGGATGGATGTGTGGCTTGGACGGAACGAGACGGGAAAATTACTGGAGCAAACCGCCTTTACTCAACCTATCTTGTTTGCCATGGAGGTGGCCTTGACAAGGGTTTGGGAGCGTTGGGGCGTGAAACCGGGAGCCGTCCTGGGACATAGCCTGGGAGAATTTGCTGCGGCTTGGAGTGCGGGAGTGTTTACGGCGGAGGATGGAATGCGCCTGGTGACGGAACGAGGACATCTTATGCAAACATTGCCACGGAACGGGAAGTACGTGGTTGTCAAAGGTGATTTGGCAGAAGTGGCCGAGACAGTGCGGCCATGGAAACGGACCATAGCGGTAGCCGGCGTGAATGCCCCGCAATTGATTGTGGTTTCAGGCTTACGGGAAGACATGAACCGTGTGCTGGTTGATTTCCGGCGACGAAATATGATGGTACGGGAATTGCCGGTCTCGCTGCCATTTCACTCACCACTGATGGATCCGATTCTGGAGGAGTTTAAAAAACTTTCCCAGAGATTTGAGTTTCGAAAGGTGACAATACCGTGGGCTTCAAACTTGACCGGACAATTTCTCGGGGACAAAGAAGTGGCAGGACCGGAATATTGGCGGAAACATATTAGAGAGCCGGTACGGTTTTGGTCAGGGATGGAATGTTTGGCGAATGCCGGATACGAGGTTTTCCTGGAAATCGGACCGGGCCGCACGCTTGTGACGATGGGAAAAGAAGCCATCGGCGAAGCGGCGGGGACATGGATAAATTCACTGGAAAAAGGGACAAACAGCCGGGAAGTCCTCTGGAAGGCGGCACAGCGTCTGGCGCAAGATGAGGTACAGGTAGATTTGGAACTGGCACGGAATGATTGTTGCAGTCGCGAATAACAATGAAAAAATTATTGCTTTTAACTGTTCTAATCTTGTTCTTTACAGGCTGTTCTCAGCGCTATGCTGTAACAGACAATGAAGAAACTAGCGAGATGCTAAATAAGATAACATCTTTGAAAAATGACATTAAGCTTAGCCCTGCAGACATAAACCTTAGGAACCAAATAGCCAGCGAGATATACAATTTAGACTTAGAGAGAGCAAAATTAGCAAAAGTCAAAGACTATAACCAGCCTTTCTTTATTAACTCAAACAGCAATGCCAGCGTATTACTAATACACGGATTCACAGCTTCGCCATGGGAAGTTAAAGAGTTAGGAGAGAGATTAGCTGAAAAAGGATACAATGTTTATGGTGTATTGCTGGCAGGCCATGGGACAGACAGAAGCGAACTTAGAAAGACAAAATGGCAGGACTGGTATAACAGCGTAAAAAAAGCTTATGAAGCTTTAAGCTATATCAGCGACAAAGTTTTTGTTGTCGGAGTAAGCACAGGAGGCTCTTTAGGGCTGTTATTGGCAGAAGAATACAAGATAGACGGAGTTGTGTGTATGGCTTGTCCTATAAATTTCAAGGATAAGAGAGCAGGCCTTGCTCCATTAATGAAATATTTTTACTGGTACCAAAAAAGAGAGCTAAAAGATGAAGAAAAGCAGTATTATTATGAATACAGGCCTATGGCTTCAATAGATCAGCTAGGGCAAATGATAAATATATTTTATGAAGCATTGTCTAAATTAAATACACCAATCCTTCTGCTGCAGAGCAGGCAAGACCAGACAATAGATACAGAGAACGCTAAACTAATATATAATAAAATAAATTCTACAGACAAGCAAAAAATATATTTTGAAACTGATAATCACGTGCTTACAAAAGGAGAAAATAAAGATGAAGTATTCAATCTTGTATTTGGTTTTATAGATGCGAGAAATTAGCATTATTCGAACCATCTCTCAAAAGATTCTGAATCCTCCATAGCCATTCGGCGGCGGAGGATGGTGACCTGCCCGAAATGCTGCGCATAACGTTGCGGGCGTGTCGTATGGTGATCATGTGGGTGGGTTGGAAAATCAGCGTCGTTTTTTAAGCCAATAAAATATTCTCGCAATTTCCGGAAACATGGACAGCGCCCATAGAAAATTGCGGTGGTTGTATTGATTGTTGTGCAAAAATTAAATGCCCTTTATTGAATACTAAAAACAGGGGCTGTTTAAGTTACGGATCATTCTATTGGAGATACTTTAATTGTGGCCGTTATCCTGTCAATAAGTTTCAAGTTGAATATTATGAATGCCCCAAATGGGAATTTATTGAAAAGTAGCAAAAAGGGAAAGCCCTCCATCAGAATGCTTGCCTTGAGCTTGGGCTCAAGAATATGATGGCCAAACTCCGCTCCAGCAATAAAATTGATCGTCGGATCGTATTGGGTGTTTTTGCGGTATAGCCCAAGATTGCCAAATCCTTGCCATTCAAAAACGCTTCATGCATAGAGCACTCATGCATCCGCGAAACAAACAAGCCGAGTACCACCGGCAGATGGCGGAAGAATTGGCGGGGCGGTTCCGGGTTCAGCGCGTGATTATTCATTGACGAAAACACTTGTGGCAGAGGCTTAAAACCAAAGAAACGGATGCTATTATGGATTTTGAAGTGGAAATTATTTCGGCGGTCATATGCACGAATCATTTTTTCCATCAAACCGGAATCCGCAGGTTTCCTTTGCAATCTGTTCAGCACGGGTACGCGGATATTTCCTGCAGTTAAGCGGCCTGAACTTATAGATCACGCAAATTGCCATCCCCTCTGGTGTATACTTAAGGAACCAACACCTGTTTGGGAGAACGCAACAAGCCCCGCAACGCACGCAATCACCATTTCTGTGTTGCGCAACGGGAAGAAAAGAAGTAATTGTCCGAAATAATTTTGCACCCCAAGTATTTCTCATAATTCTTTCTCTTCCTTTTTCTTCGCAAAAAACCTTATTTTCGGCACCCTTATTGAGCTGATCATAAGAGCCGCGCTTGCGATCAGATATCCATGCATTATAAACGGGTGCACGCCGCAATAATAAAGGATTGGCACAAAAACTCCGTTCAGGGTAATGGGCATTCCTTCAAAATAGCCTTCAGTCTTGTTTAGGTTATATCGCGCCAGCCGCATGACCCCTGCGGCAAGGAACAGCGCATAAACAATAAAATAATGGACATCGTTATATATCGAGAACACAAATATTGCCGGCGTAACGCCAAAGCTTATCACGTCTGCAAGAGAATCAAGCTCGCGCCCAAACTCGTTTGCGATATTGAGCCTGCACGACCAGGCCCCGTCGGAATAATCAAATATAACCGATACCAGCATCAAAATCGCGGCAACACCCATTTTTCCGGTAATCGCGCAAATCATTGCCAGCATGGCGATTGTAATGTTAAGGAAAGTAATCGCGTCTGTAATTTTAAGAAGTTTTATAAATTTCATTGGCCGAGCAATCTTAGGATATCAATAAAGAGCAAGCCGAGTAAGAAGTGAACGACGCTAACGCCGACCAGCGTCCCGTGACGATGGAAAAGCCAGCCAAAGAAAAAACCTCCCAAGAGGGTGACCAGCATCGTGGGGATGGCATAATGCAAATGCGCGACCGCGAAAATAAGGGATGCCGTTGAAATGGCCATCAATGCCCGGTATTTCCCCGTCAAAATCCGCTCAATGGATGTTTGCAAGAACCCGCGATTGATGATTTCCTGAGCGATAACGACCAACGCATAAAACGCCACCATCAGGGGCGGGTAGAGCGGTTCGAAGATTGGATGGCCGAACAGGGGGGACGCGGGAATCCGAACGAGCGCCCATTTCAGGGTGATACCTGCCAAGGCCACCGGAATGCTGAACAGAAGACTTTCCCACAGTGAGCGGATACCGCCTTTCCATGTAAGCCCCCAGGTGGCCCAAGGATGATGATTGTATTTGATAAATATACCGACAAACGTGAAGATCACCGCCGTCAGTCCCAGAGTCATCGCCTTTTCAGTGCCTTCATGATTCCAACCCGCGAACAGCAGGCTTGAGAGCGCGATGGCATAAATGCACAAAAGAAAAACAATGGAACAGAACAGAAATCCGTTTTCCGTGCGCAGCGCGGCGCTTTGTTCAAGCTCCGCCTTTTTCTTTTTCAGATCAGCGAGTATTTGTTCGAGTTGGTATTCGCGCCCCTCGACTTTCACACTCATCAAGCCCAGCGTTTCGGCCAGTTCGCGCAGTTCAGGCATATCTGCTTCCGAGATCGTAATCTGGAAAATATTATTGGCCGCGTCATAATTGCCCCGCGCGACTTGTTGAGCCGAAGATGTCAGCTTTTGAAGCGTGGCCGCCAGCCGACACAAGTCCCGATGTTTTTTATCATTTGTCATTGAATATCATGGCTATGAACAGTAATGAGGCGCAAGCTTGAACTGCGGATAGACATCGGGGTCATGGCCGGCGATGATGCGGACGCCTTGTTGGTCGCGGACATGATGCCGGCGAGCTCTTTTTCTTTGAGCATTACGCGTTTCTTTTCCTTTTCGCGAATACGATCATTCTTGAGCATGGAGCGCGTCATAAGGATGAAATGGCGCCCTATTATGGCCATGCGCACAGACTCAGGGAAGAATCGCGGACTTTTTATAAGAGCGAAAAGCAGGTACTTTAAGTAATAATATCCATAGCGAGAAAACGACTGCTTTATTATTGAAAGGAATAATGCCCGCAGTTCCGGAAATCCTATCTCTCGTCTTGCCATCAGGCGCAAGGGCGTATGACGCAGCATCTTAAGGCAGCGGTTAAAAAATGCTTCCGGGTTGTAGATAGCACAAATGACCCTTTTGTAGCCTTTAACCAGGGTTTCTTTATCCATCGCCGGAATATAGTTCAGATAAAAGTTATGAGTATTGTTGCCGGAAGATTCAGCCAACAACCGGTCCTCGCGTATAAGCCTCCTGTATAGCTGTGTCTTTGGCAGGGCCATGAGAAGACTTACCATGGCCATGGGTATGCCGGATTCTTTGATGAAATTAATCTGCAGATCGAATATGTCCTCTGGATCATTGTCAAACCCAAGTATGAAGCCGGCAGTCACTTCAAGTCCGGCGTTCTGAATCCGCCGTACGCTGTCAATAAGCTTTATGCGCGTGTTTTGTGGTTTTTGCATATAAATCAGAGTCTGCTCTACCGGAGTTTCAATGCCGATGAATACCATATCAAATCCGGAGCGCACCATCATTTCCAGGAGTTTATCGTCTTCGGCGAGATCGACGCTTGCCTCGGTAAAAAGGCGGTATGGATAACCATGCGCACTTTGCCATTCCGCGATATGCGGGAGCAATGTTTTGGCGGCTGCCTTGTTCCCGATAAAATTGTCGTCGACTATAAATAAGGCTCCATTAAAACCTGTTTGATAAACCGTATCAAGTTCGCGGATGAACTGTTCCGGCGTTTTTGTGCGGGGTGTTCTGCCGAACATCTCAATTATATCGCAGAATTCGCAATTAAAAGGACAACCGCGGGAGAATTGAAGAACCATGGAATAATATTTGTCTATATCAAGCAGATCAAACCTTGGAACAGGCGTTCCGGTGATATCGGGCTTGGACTCATCGGTATAAATGCGTTCGGCGGAACCGTTTTCAAAATCCCGCAGGAAACGTGGCAGGGTAATCTCGCCCTCATTGAGAACAAAGTGATCCACGCCTTCAATGCTTTTGTATGATGTTGTCGGGTATGGGCCTCCTGCGACAATGGTCTTGCCTGCTTTTTTGCAGCGTTTAACAACATCATCAAATGATTCCTTCTGAACGATCATCGCGGAAATTAAAATTAGGCCAGCATTGTTGATATCGCTGTCGGTGAGTTGAGACACATTTATGTCCACAAGCTTTACATTGTAATGCGCTGGAAGCATGGCCGCTATGGTTATAAGACCCAGCGGAGGCAGTTGCGCTTTTTTCCCCGCGAATGGAAGCGCATGCTTCATGCTCCAATAAGTTGTTGGTGATTCAGGGTATATCATCAATATATTATTATTCATAATAATGGTAACTAATCCTTGATCTTTCTTCGTTTTTTCGGACACTTCGAGCGAAGTGTTTATGCGCATAATTTAATACATTTTGTTTCATAGTCAAGCGGCGACAGATCGCCGAGCGAGCTGTGCAGCCTGAACCGGTTGTAGAATATCTGTCCAAAACCCATTGTTGCAGGAAGCCAAGGAATTGGGTCATACGCCAAACTGGATCAATGAGTCAGAAGCCATCGCCATTTTAACCCCGCTTTCGCGGGGCTAGCTCCTTACAAAACTAGCAAAACAGGAACCAGAAACACTAAAAAAAGAGCCATTTTCAAAGAGACTGAATATTCTCCTGCCGGTAATTTTTGGTCATTCAGTAACCCACTGGGTTATCCACTCAACGCGATATCTTTTCGCCAATGCCTTGTCGTCATTTACCACCAAAGCACATTGAATCTTCTGTCTACCCCTCACGGCGATCGGCTGCGGCGGCACCGGCTCCGACGAGCTTTGTGTGCCCATTCTCGCCGTGCCGCCGATCCGATTGCGCAAGACCCTCAAAGAAACGAAAGAAAATAACCAACGTGACCGGCACGGAAAGTTGCACAGAGGGAAACTTTGATCGCACCGCGACAACAAAAATCACACCACTTGGAAATTTTTGAACTGCCAAGGATCACTGGTGTCCACATCTTCACTAAACAACCTGCCTCTATCTTGTAGAGGGGTCCAATCGGTCCATGCTTCCACCAATTTTCCCATATATGGATCAGTTATCTTGAGAATCTCCTCATGCGGTAGATCATCTGCCTCAACGATACCCAAACGAGGATTGTCAATGGCATATAATATTCCGGCTAGTACAGAGGCTACCACCTGCAGACTTGTTGCATTATTATGAGGAGCAAGAGATCTTGCTGTATCAATATCCAACAAACTCCCATACCAATATCCTCCAAAATCGCCCATGAGCAGAACTCCCAATTCATCCACACCATGAGTGATCTCATCCAACCTTAATCTTTTGTTTTCTTGTTCTACAAATCCCTTGCCAGCCAGTTCATGCATGCTCAATACTGCCGCATCACAGGGATGATAGGCATAATGAACTGTGGGTTGATAATCATATCTGTTGAAATAATCACCCATACTAATACTTTCATTGTGACTGATAATCCAACCATGGAATGGACCTTCTTGGGGGGTCCAGCTGCGTACACGAGTCATATAGCCTAGTCTGTTCAACCAAATAGCACTTTTGCATCCCCAGCTAAATCTGTTGCCATCCAGGGGCCAGTGTTTCTCATGCGTGCCCCATGCCAGTTCACTGGGTTGCAAACCTTCGCTAATGAATCCATCCACACTCCATGTATTGACAAATTCTCCCACAGCTTTGGGTGTTTGAGAAGTTTGTGTATCTCTTTCTGTAATATGAATCACCTTCAAACCTAAATTCTTGGCATAAGTGGCCCATTCAAATCTGTTCATGGGTAGATTGTTGAGCGTATTAGGGCTAGTTTTTTCTGCTATATGTATGAGAGCCCTTTTGACAAAATGACTCACCAAGCCAGGATTGGCTCCATGGGCCATGAGGGCTGTGGGGCCCAATGGTTTACCCAAATGTTGCCAATTTTTACGCAAATCCAAAATGTCTTGACGAAGACTGTAGTTGCTCCTTCTCTCTGGACTGATACGAGTATCAGTGTAATATCCTTGCCAGGGTTCAATACACGCATCCAAATACAACACATTTCGCTGTGCGCAAAATTCCACCAGAGATTCACTGCTCACATTCACACTGAGATTCACCAACATATAACCAGCTTTCAAAAATCTATCCAATTCCTGTTGATAATTGTGTTGATTGATCTCAATGATCACATGAGACACTCCATATTTGGCGCTGATGTTGATATTGCGATTGTCTGCGCTGACGATTGTTATGTTACCAGCTTCAAAATGATTAAGCAGTAAAGGCAACAATCCGCTGCCAATGCTGCCAAATCCCAAAATTACCAAACGTTGTTTGTTATTCATGCCGCTCTCACCATCAAGCCTTGCCTGGAATTTTCATGTCGCCATGCAGACAACGTGGAATTAAATGAAAAACAATCCTGTCATCCTGTTCCCGCAGCCTCTTTTCAATTCGTTCCCGCAAATCCTCAATTTCCTTTATGGTCGTTTCTTTATCAAAATGAAGTTCAATCTGCACCAGCCGCTTTGTTCCACTCATCCTGGTAAACAGAGGGCCGATTCCATCATACGCTTCAAACTCTTTGGTAAGGCATTCAAGGATTCTATACTGGAACTTTTCTTCAAGGGGCAGGTCGATAAGAGATCTAACATTTTTTATTATCTGGCGGCAACCGTTATAGAGCAGGTAAAGGGCAATCAATACTGCAATTACAATGTCAATAATGACAGCAAACCGCATCCCTCCCTGGCTTGCAATAACCAAATTGACTAACAGTCCGCAGAAAATAGTCGTTTCATTAACAAATGACGCCCGGTAATCCAGATAATAAACTCTCAACATAGGGGAAGGATCGGGGTATTTTCTTCCCATACGGGTAATCCAAACCGCAAATATAGCCATCCTGATAATGGCTATAAAATATAACTGTGCCACCCATAGATTAATCGTCTCTGGCGGGTTAAGGTAACGTTTAATGGCGGCAATGACAACGGCAATTGCCAAGGTTATGATGCAAACACCATACAGGAAACTGACAAAGTTTTCCAGCCTGCCGGTTCCATAAGGATATTGGAATATATTGTTGCGTAAAATAATGCCCAGAGTTATCAGCGACATGAAATCAAGCAACAGAGCCAAGCCATAATCTATTATGATGGCGATTATTGTTAAAGAGCCAGACAATACCCCTAGGGTAATAATCATCGCTGTTACCGGCAGAGAAGTGGCGACAAGCCAGACAATGAACCGGTACAAATCGTGATATTCTTGGTTTTGCCGGGATACGACAAACTTGGAGCCGGAATTATTCTGATTAAAATGAAGGCTTTCTGGTAGAGGATTCATGATTTCATTTCGCCAACAAAAAGAACAAGCATCAATACTGCCCCCTTTTTAACGAACGGATAAATAAGGTATAAATTCCTGGCAAGGAGGGCAAGATGAATAACCGTAAGAATGGGAAGTTGCGGACAAATTAAAGATTACGATGGAAGGGATCAGGAAGGATACATCAGTCATCGAGGCTGAGGGATTTCAATCCATTCCCGGCATGGATTGTCCTCGACTTGTTTTGAATTTTATGTATAAATATTTTAACAGGATAAATTCTCAAGGGCGTAGTTTAACCGTCCGCATCAAATGGTCACCGAAAATCAACATTCCGTTTCCGGCCGGCTGGCCGGCGTGCTTCGGAAATTGAGCGCGTCTGCCCGGCGGGTGGCGCAAGGCGATTATGGTGCGGCCAAGCACCTTTTCCAGGTCAGCGGCGCGGAATTGGAGACACCCGAACTGCGCGAGCTGGCTGAAATCCTGGGTCTCATGAGCGTGAAAATCGAGGGGCGTGAATACCATCTCGAACAGATATTGGCTGAGCTGAAGATTAAAAACGCGGAGCTTAAGCTCAACGTCGCCCTGCGGACGGAGAGCGCATTTCTCTTTTGTTCCTTTGCATTTCTTTTCTTCATTTACGCCATCGCTCTTGCGGGTATGTTTCACTTGGGCTTTAACAGCGCCATCGCGAAAACGGTCATGACCGCGGGACTGGTGGCGGCGCTTCTCGCGGCTGCGGGAATATCCGTCAGGCGCCATCATTATCCCTGGGCTGACTGGGGATTCACCTGGAAAGGCAGCCGGCGCGCATTATGGGAAAGCCTGTTGTTCGGCATACCGCTGGCCTTGGCGGCTATCGCCTTGAAATGGATGATTGTTCAAATCCCAGCTTCGCCGCTGTTCGGGCATTCAATCTTTGAACCGTTCCGGCCGTCATTCCTAATGCTGGCGACTTATGCTGTTGGCGTGATCGCTCAGGAAATTATCAGCCGCGGTTTTCTGCAGACATCCCTGGAACGGATTCTGACCGGGAAATACAAGGCGTTGATGGCCGTCTTAACGGCCTCTCTGTTGTTTGCGGTTGCGCATTTGCATTATTCTCTTTCCGCTGTGCTGGCCACTCTTCTGGGGGGATTTTTTTTCGGCTGGCTCTTTTATCGGCACCGGACACTGGTTGGCGTGTGCGTTGTTCATTTTTTGCTGGGGATATTGCTTGGTGATATTTTGGGCATAATCGCGATGTGACAATGCCGTCAGAGCCAATATCGTCATGGTTGTTCAGCAGTTGAAGTCCTCGGCGCCGATCTTGGAAGAATGGATCAAGAAAGGCGAATTGACCGTCGTCGGTGCACGTTATGATCTGGATGATGGAGTGGTGACCATGCTTCCTTAATCGTCAATGAAAAGAGCGGGCATTTCTGCGTTCAGTCTCTGCCAGAGAATAATGCTTGGATAATTCTAAAATGCTCCACAGGCATCCTGATAGCCCTCGTTTAACTTGATCAATCTTGGGGCATTCCATAACTGTTTAACATCAAAACACGCAAACCGTTTTAACCAATTTTAGGCGTAAAGATCATCCGCAATGCGCCTCACCTCGCCATAATCCGAACTTGACTTTAAGAAGATTTTTGTTATAAAAATCCACCATTAGAATATATTTTGTTTCAAACATACTGAAAACCATTATGCAAAAAAAAACAATTTTGCGAACGAGCTTGCTGGTTCCTCAACCAAAGCACAAGTTTAGAATTACCAGCCAGTCCAAAATAATCTATACCCTGTCGGTTCTAGTACTGACGATGGTCACCCTGACGTTTGGCGCGCCAATCTCTTCTCAATATGCTCGGCAAGCCGTGCAGGCATGGCTCCGCACGGATGCTCACCCGCTTGATTCGCGCATTGGGCAGATTCTCACCTCAGTCGAAACCTATAATGATACTCAAGGTTTGCCGCTCTACTATGTGGTGTACCTGCAACCATCGGGTTATGCCATTGTGCCCGCAGATGATTTGATCGAGCCCATCATAGCTTTTGCCGCGCAAGGTCGCTACGATCCATCCCCCGACAATCCGCTGGGCGCCCTTGTTAACAGGGATCTGCCGGACCGTATGCAGCGTGTGCGGAAACAAGGGGGGGTGCGAGTGGAAGGCGCTCTGAAGAAGGCCAGCGACAAATGGGGTGTACTGCGGGGGATCGCGAAGACGGCGTCGGGCGTCGAACTCGGGATTTCCAACGTCTCGGATGTTCGCGTACCGCCGCTTGTGGAAAGCCGCTGGTGGCAGATGACAGCTGGCGGGAGCGCCTGTTACAACTATTTCACGCCGACCAACGCCGCTGGAGCGGCCGACAACTATCCCTGTGGTTGTGTGGCGACGGCCATGGCCCAACTCATGCGTTACTACCAGTATCCGGTCAGCGGTGTCGGCACGGCATCCTTCGCCATCTCCATCGATGGCGTGTCTGCGACGCGCGCTCTGCGCGGAGGGGATGGGAACGGCGGCACGTATTCATGGAGCGACATGACGCTTGTTCCTGCAGGGGGCGTCAGCGACACCCAGCGCCAGGCCATTGGGGCCCTCACTCACGATGCCGGCGTTTCGGTCAATATGGACTACACGGCGAGCGGTTCGGGCGCCGACACGCGTGATGCCAAGGACGCTTTCGTGAACACGTTTGGATACAACAACGCGATCAAGGGGTACAACTCCAGCGATACGATCGGCGCGGGTTTGAACGGGATGGCCAACCCCAACTTGGATTCGGGTTATCCGGTCCTCTTTGGCATCACCGGTACCCCCGGCGGTCATGCCATTGTGTGTGACGGGTACGGCTACAACCTGGGCACGCTCTATCACCACCTGAATCTTGGCTGGGCCGGCACCGATGACGCCTGGTACAATTTGCCCACGGTAGACACCTCGCGAGGTACCTTTTCATCGGTGTACAAGTGCATCTACAATGTCTACGTGACCGGGGGTGGCGAGATTATCAGCGGACGGGTCACCGATAACAGCGGCGTGGCGCTGACCAATGCGACGGTAACGGCGGTTCAAAGTGCCGGGGGCACCTACACCACGAACACGAATGCGCGCGGAATCTACGCGTTCCCCAAAGTCCCTTCGGCCTCCCAATACACATTGAGCGTCGTGAAGGCGGGGTACACGTTCACCAACCGCAGTGTCAGCACCGGTACGTCGGTTGACAACGAAGCTGCAAGCGGCAATAGTTGGGCCGCCGATTTCAGCGGCTCCCCGATTATATCGTCTGGTGTCTGCGCCGATTATGATGGCGATGGCAAAGCCGATCCGGCGATTTACGATGAAGCGACTGGCACGTGGAAAATTAAACTGTCATCGGCGAATTATTATCTGATAACAACAACTCTTAACGGTCTTGGCGGACCGGGATATGCCTCTGTTTCCGCTGATTACGATGGCGACCGGAAAGCCGATCCGGCCGTGTATCAGGAACTGACCGGACGTTGGGCTATCATGCTTTCCTCGGCCGATTACGGAGTGGTGGTTGTTCTGACGCAAACGCTTGGCGGAACAGGATACAGCGGCATGCCTGCGGATTATGACGGCGATCAATTGGCCGACCCAGGTGTATATCAACGTGTGAGCGGAGATTGGCGGGTAATGCTTTCCTCTGCAAACTATGCTTCAATTGATGTGTTGGATTTGCTGGGTGATACGGGATACATGGCGGTGGCTGCTGATTACGACGGAGACATGAAGGGTGATCCGACAATTTATGGGGAAAGTAACGGTTTGTGGGTGTTTAAATTATCAAGTGCAGGTTATGTTAGTTTTGCAATGACCCAGACCTTGGGCGGTACTGGTTATCTTCCCGTTCCGGCCGATTACGACGGCGATGGCAAGGTTGATCCGGCCGTGAAAAGCGAATCCGACAATGAATGGATTGCAATGTTATCGTCAGCCGGTTATACGCCTGTCCATGTTACGCTTCAGTTTGAATGAGATTGGCGGTTGGTAAAACATCTATTGTCTGAGACCGTCGCTGACACCTAAAAAAAGCCCCACCCACGTGAGGCTTTTCGGCAATCACGCCGCGGAATGCCCCTTCTTTTTGCCTTGATTTGATCGTCAGGCAGGATTTGCCACCTCATTCGGTCCAATCCTTAATTGCCCCCGCTTCTTAAAGGACCCTGTTTTTCCTTGATTTTGGCCCATTTTTTGTTACAATGTAATTCGTCATGGCCGGAAAGGGCCCGAGATTTGTTGGCCAAAATAAGGGGGTGAACCATTTTCTCTTTGTTTCCATGCGACTGGGAGGTTCCTGGAAGGAAGCCAATCAAAAGCCTTGCCGACGGGAATTTATTGCAAAGGATTGCAAAAATCCAAGGTTCAGCTCCGGCGCCGGTGAGAAAGCCTGTCCAAATTCCAGTCCGTGAGATGCTACGACCTGAAGAAGAAGTGGACACGACGGAGATTGATGCGATGCTGGAGCAGATGGACGCCGACTGCGGGGACAAGGTCAGTCAAGTTCTTAAAGCTATTGCGAAAGTCAACGGGAGCCTGAAAATAAACATTAAGGCTTTGGAGACCCCATCCGTTGCTGATGAAAACGCGGTGAGCAGGGAAGAGCTGCTGAACCTATTGCGGGGTTTCGCGAAATATTCCAAGGCTCTTGAGCATTACATTAAGGAGCACCAGCTTTCTTTGCATTGATGTTACTTTTCCTGATCGGTCCTTATGTTCTGGCGCTTGCCTGGCTGGTAATATTCTGGTTTGCCAGCCTTGCAACCTATCTGCTCGCGTTTCTCCTTTCGTTGTTCGGCGTCAATTGCGACATCGGTGGCGACACAAACGTCTGGTTGCTGTTTCTGGTGGTCATTTCCATAAGCGTTTGGGTTTACAGCCTCGAGGACAGCAGTTTCGGGTTTGCGTTGTTTGTTTTTCTGTCGGGAACATTTTTTTTGTTTCGTAGCGCCGACACGTGGCGCATCGCCTCGTGTTAGCCCAAGTGGAGAATTATGCCAAATAAAACATCCAATAAGATAGACGACAAATATTTCAACAAGCAAATGAACCGACTGGAAAACGAAGCGCAACAACTGGGAAAGAAAAGAAAATCTTTGGAACAACAGGAACAAGCGGCCCGTTCTTCATCTGCCAAGAGAATCATTCGGGGCAAAACAAAGAAACTGGAACGGGAGATTACGGAGAAAGCTGTTGAGATGATGCGTTTGGACGCAAAATATCAGAGGGAAGCATACCGCAGGAAGCACTGCAAAATCCCGTCAAGCAGGTGCCCTCTTGCTCCGATGCGGAAATGACGGTACGGTTGAAAAAAATGAAGTCACGTATTAAAGAAGGTATCCCGCAAACCGGGTAGCCGCATCAGGCTCGGATAATGACAAAAATGTTAAATTTTACCGTCAACCCAGATTACAAAAAGGGTTTTTACTGATGCATCTTGTGCTCACGGGCAAAATAAAAAAAAGGTCAAAAAATGTAATTAGCGATACTCCGTAGCCAGATTAACGGGGATACAGGTTATGGCGACAGCGGAAACCAGAGATAATAAAACGGAAATAGTTTATCCAGGGGAAGAATTATTTTTGGGCCTTACTCGTATGCTGAAGGAACGAACAGAAATTAAAATTGCAATGGTTTCCCAACAAAGCGGAGATATTGCTTTTATTTCCACCTATGCTGACCTGGGCATTGTTCCGCAAACATTAAACCACCCCTTCTATCATACCAGTGTTTTCGCTGATTTTTTGGGCTCCTTGCTCGTCCGAAATAATCTTGATTTGTTTTCTGCCCGAATAATGGACAAATTCTATGATGCAAATGTTCGGGAATATAATCATAAACATTTCGGGATGCGAACAACAGGCACCGACGCTTTGATGTTCCAATGCCATTCCAGCCTGATTTTTCAGCTTGTTAACGAACAGCTCAATCGTGATATTGCCCAGGAAGTTGCCAAGCTAACTGCTACCCTGGCTTGTGCAAAAAAAGTTAAGCGTGGCGGGGACGAAGACAATGGAAGCATAACATCATACTGCGACAATACCAGTATGCGTATAATTGTGCCGAAGAAAAACGAAATTTTTCAGGGCTTTGAGACCGCCATCGAAATGATTTTAAGGTTTTATAAAATTACGGGCAAGGATGTTTTTGTTGCAAATCACTTATTTCATTTTGAAATTGAGATTAAAGACGAATGAAACCCCCAATCAAAATCCCCTGTGGCGTCACCGTCGAGTTTGACAATGCAATGTTCTTGCAGGTGCTGAACCGCTACGGTGTTTCTGGATGGAATGCTTGGATTGACGCCGTTTACAGCCAAAAGTTACTTTATCCATCCTATGACAAAACAGCAAACCCGCCCGCGTTTCAGATGGATTTTGTTTTGCGCGGGGTCGACCTGTCAGGACGAAATTTGGACGGCATTGACTTGACGATGATTTATATGACCCACGGAATATTTTGCGACGCTTCACTTCGTTACGCGAAATTACTTTTTGCGGACGAGTGCAATTTCATAAACGCGGACCTGACAGGAGCGTCGCTTGCGGGTTGCGATGTTTCAGGGGCTATTTTTATAGACGCAAAGCTGGACGACATAAACTGGGACAGGTCGTTTTATTATTCTGGCTCGCCCCCTGTTGAACTGACCTTGGACATAATGCGACGGGTGGAGCAGTTCAAGCCCGACGACGCAGGTGTGACCGAACCAAAGAAAATTGTCTGTCTGGCAAGTGTGCGAGACAGGGTTCATTGGGTGAAAGACGAGCCAAGTCAATAAACGCAATAACGCATTTAGAAAATGCAACAGGAGAAATGATATGCAAAAAAAAGTCGCCCTGTACTTGAGGGATTAATAGGGGTCAAGTCTCAATAATCAATAAATGAATTGACAAGAAGGGAGAGGAAAGAGTAAAAGCAAAGGCATGGCAAGAGCACTGCGTATTGACATTAGAGGGGGTTGGTATCACATTTTTAACAGGGGGATAGAACGGCGGGAGATATTTCGATCCGCCGAAGACTACCGGCATTTCTTGGGATTAGTCGGCGAATTGCCAGAACGGTATCGCGGATATATTCATGGATATATGCTGATGCCGAATCATTATCATATTTTGATGGAGACTCCGGAAGGAAATTGCAGCGAAACAATGCATTGGTTGAACGTGAGTTACAGCGTGTGGTTTAACCGGCGATATGGGCGAGTAGGTCCGTTATTTCAAGGTCGGTTCAAGAGCGTAGTAGTGGAGAACGGGGTATGGGCGCTGGGAGTGCTTGATTATATACACCTGAATCCAGTGCGGGTGATGAGTTTGGGATTGGATAAAGGGAGCCGGGAACAAGAGCAGGCGGGAAGGATGGCTCCGCTCCGGCCGGAAGAAGTGGCTGCCCGGCTACAGGCGTTACGGGATTATGAAATGAGTTCATATCCTGCCTATGCGGGATATCGGTGTGGAGCGAAATGGCTGAGGATTCAGGATTTATTAAGGCGGATGGATTGTGGGAATATGGGCGAAGCGCAGAAGCGTTATCGGAAACGAGTGGAGGGGATGATAAGGCAGGGGGTGTATGAAGGGAAATATGCGGAATGGAGTGGTCAACTGATAATCGGCACGCGACGATTTATTGAACGGACGGGGGCATTGCTGAAGGGAGAATATCGGGAACAACCGCAGCGGAAGCAATTGGAACGGCGCAGGCAATTTGACGAAATATTGGGAGTCGTGGCCAAAGCGAAAGGAGAGAGATGGGAGCAATTTTGCAATCGGCATGGGGACTGGGGGCGGGATATGGCCCTGTTGTTGGCGCGTCATTGTGGTGGATTGACTTTGAAGGAATTGGGCTCGAAAGTGGGAGGATTGGACTATGGGGCGGTAAGCGAAGCAATACGTCGGCTGGAGCACCGGCTCAAGTCCGAGCGCAAATTGAAAGAACTCTATATCCGTTGCCGAGATGAATTGATGAAAATTGAGACTTGACCCTAATGTTCCTGCGATAACGCCAGAAAAAGCGCCGGAATTTCCAAAACCCGTTGAAAAAGAAAAGTCAACATTCATACAATCGAATGAGACAACGACCAGATAATGTTTTATCCCGCCGGGAGTTCATCCAGCGCTGCGCGATATATGGGATCGGCGCCGCCATAGGCGCAACGCGCATTAGCAGTGCTTTTTCGCCTTCGCAGGAGGATGCACTGCAATATCCGTTGTCTTCCTTGAAAGAAGCGGCGTATTGGGAGCCTCTGGACAACGGGCGTGTTCGATGCAGGCTGTGCCCTAATATGTGCGAGTGCGCCGAGGGGGAGATTACACGTTGCAGAACGCGCATTAACAGGAACGGGAAGCTTTACTCCGCAATATATGGCAAGCCTTGTGTGCTTTGCGTGGATCCATTGTCAAAGACACCGTTATATCACGCAGATCCCGGGGCCAATGCGGTCGGCACAGCGACGGCAGGTTGCAACCTTACATGCAAATACTGCCAGAACTGGGATATTTCCCAGGTCGGACCCTGGAAAACAAAAAACATGGATATATCGCCGGAGCAACTGATTGAAAAAATCAAGGATCGCGGTGTGGAGTGGGTCGTATTTTCCTACACCGAACCGGTTGCTTATTATGAATATGCAATTGACATAGCTAAATTGGCCAAACGAAACGATATTCATGTCGCGGTTGCCACGGCGGGATTCATCTCCGCGCCCCCACTCGCAGAGTTGATCAAGTATACCGATGCATTTAGTGTTACGATTAAGGGTTATTCGGACAAGTTTTGCAGGGAAATATGCGGATGTAAACTTGAGGATGTCATGCGGACAGTGCAAACAATTTCCAAGTCAAAATGCTGGCTGGAAGTTGTGACGCTTATTGTGCCAGGACTAAACGACGATATGGACGGTCTGCAGCGGCTTGCTTATTCTATCGTTAAACTTAACCGCGACATTCCATTTCATTTCTTGCGTTTTTCGCCGGCATACAAACTGAAAAATTTGCCGCTTACCCCGGTAAATGTCCTGGAAAAGGCGCGTCGTATCGCTCTCGCGGAAGGGATTAAATTTGTCTATATCAATATGCCTGGTCATCCCGCGGCAAATACATACTGTCCAAGTTGTTCCAGGGCGCTCATTGAGCGTTCCGGTTTTGCGGTAGTCAGAAACGATTTAAAAAAGGATCGTTGCCCGGCCTGCTCCTGCCGGATCCCCGGTTTCATGTTATCAGAGAACATTACCAAGATCTGATCGCGATAAAAATAATCAATGCATATCTTGACAAACGATAGCAAAAGAAGAAAATAGCAACCATGAATAATGCTGGTGTCTTAGGGATTGGCATCACAATCCCACGCACCAGCCAACATTCCAAGGAATAGCCATGATCAGCATAACCACGGCGCGGGCAAAATATTCCATAAGCAGTAAACCCTTGAGTTTTCTTACAACAGCGTTGCGGTTGAAACATGCCGCCAAGACCCTGTTTTTCTCCTTGGCATTGTTGATCCTGTTTCCCGCCTCGCTCCGCGCCCAGGATGATTGGGTTGTTTTATTCACCGATAATTTCGAGAACGGCACCGCTGAAAACTGGCGGATGGATGCTCCGCTCATGGGTAATGGCTGGTCCGTTGAATTGGATGGGGGCAATTATGTCTTGAACGGCTCCGGCTTTACCTGGGCGCAGCTTATGAATGATATCGGGGCCGACTGGACGGATTATAGTTTTAAGGCCAGGATCAAGCTGCTCGATGGTGACATCGGTCTCAACTATCGTCTGACCGTTAATGGCTGGTATACTGTTAACCTTTCCTCCATAACATTATCTTTCACCAAAGAGCAACCTCTTGGTGTTATTTCCAGCTTGACCAATATAAGCATGACTACCTCATTTGGCATCTGGCACAACGTAGAGGTGATAGGTGTTGGGGGCAACATCAAAGTTTATATTGATGACGTTTTACGGTTGGATTACACGGATACGAATAATCTAGTAAGCGGAGGAATCGGTCTTTTTCCGTCGCAGACCAATTCGCACGTGCACATTGACGATGTCCGGGTTGTAGGTAAACATCCTCCTTCAGCGCCCGTCGGTTACACCTGGGGCCACCCTGGCGGTCCCATCGGGGGCCTGGGGTACGATGTCCGCATTCACCCCGCCGATAAAAACATAATGTTTGTCACCGACAATCCGAGCGGAGTTAACAAAAGTTATGATGGCGGGACCACATGGGTACAAAGAAACAGCGGTATAACCAGCAGAACGGGGCCTTCCTGGAATGGGATACCCATCTTTTCTTTAACCATTGACCCCCGCAATCCGAATATTATCTGGGTAGGAACCCAGTACGTGAAGGCAATCTATAAATCCATTGATGGCGGCGAGACCTGGGTAAAAAAGGACAATGGCGTTGTCGGTGGTAATGAGGTTTCATTTCGTAATTTCGGGATTAATCCATATAATTCCGATATTGTGTTTGCAGGCGCGGAAATTACCACCGGCGTTATGGGAACGCTGTTTGATAAGGCTAAGGGAAAAATTTTCAAGACCGAGGACGGCGGGAATAACTGGCGTTGTGTCTGGGAGGGCGACAACCTTGTAAGATTCATCCTTTTCAATCCAAGCAATCCCCAAATACTTTACGCTTCTACGGGCATTTGGGACAGAGAAGCGTATAATGACGAAGGAGTGGGTGTTTTAAAATCAACCGACGGAGGCGAAACGTGGGTCCAGATCAACAACGGCATCCCGAACAGCGGAGGGAACCGGTTCGTGGGCTTTCTGGAAATGCACCCGCAAAACCCTGATATTCTCTTTGCCGCTGCCGGAAACAATGCCAAGGGAGATGGCGGAATATTTCGAACAACGAATGGCGGGGAGAGCTGGACAAAGGTGTTATCTGCCAGCAATGGCGCTTCCGGCTCCTTCACTGTGGTTGTAATCAGCCCGTCTAATCCAAGAATTATTTACGCAGCAACATCATTCGCTTTTTATCGCAGCGATGATGGCGGCGACACATGGCAGATGTTCTTAAAGACAGAGGAAGGCTATTGGGGGCCACCGCGCGTTCGTCCAGGATGCCCTATCAGCGCGGTAGTGGACCCAGATGATCCCTATACCCTCTTTGCCAATAATTATGTCGGCGGCAATTTTAAATCAACCGACGGCGCCGCAACCTGGGTTGATGCAAGCAAAGGATACAGCGGCGCCCATCTGCATGACATCACCATCGCCGCCGATAATCCCGATATCGTTTATACCATTGGGCGCAGCGGACCATTCAAGAGTTATGATGGTGGGCAGACCTGGGCTGGCATAGCGCTGCCTCCGGCAAGCTCTCCTGAATGGTATGCGATCGCACTGAATCCAGAAAATCGTCAGGAGGTCTTGATGGCCGATGAATTCCGCAGGATGATATTTAAAAGTCAGGATGCGGGAAACACCTGGCGCGAAGTGTTCCAACACCCGCTTGAAGATAATCCTCAGGAGAGGCATGGTTTTAAAGCCATCGTTTATGCGCCGTCAAATTCACGGATTGTTTATGCCGGTATGTGTAAAGATCGAGGCACGATGGCTGGCTCCTTTCCAGCAAAACCCAGTTTTGGCATGTACAAGTCCATTGACGGCGGCGAAACCTGGGTGGAAATTAACAACGGCTTGAATACTTCGTTAATCAATATCTTTTGCATTGCTATCCATCCGGGTAACCCTGATGTTGTTTATATCGGCACCTGGAAAGACGGCGTGTTTAAAACTACCGATGGCGGACAGAACTGGACCGCAAAAAATAATGGTCTTACCGCTGGCGAGGTACGTTCCCTGGCCGTAGACCATCAAAATCCACAAATCGTTTATGCAGGGCTATCTGAAGCGGGCGGCGTATTTAAAAGCACCGATGGCGGAGAACTATGGGGAGAAATCAACCAGGGGCTTAATCTGAAATGCCCCTCGTATCTGCTCCCGGTTGGGAAGACCAGGCAGGATGTTTCGCTCAATGACTGGCCGGTTAGAGCCGTTGGCGGAGATTACTATTCAGTGCCGTGGTCAGCGGTGTGGGGAATTGCGATTGACCCGAGAAATTCTCAGGTAATCTATGCTGCGGATCATTACGCCGGCGTTTACATGTCAACGAATGCAGGTTGCAACTGGATTCCACTCAACGATGGATTGACGATGAAGGCGGTCACGCATTTGGCGATTTCATCGGATGGGGGTACGCTTTACGCCGCAACCGAAGGTGGCGGTGTTTTCCGTTGTCCCCCCTCGGCAGGATTGGATACGCCCGGTAATTTGACAGCATCTAAGGGAACGTATAGCGACAAGGTGGTTTTGGCGTGGTCGGCGGTAAGCGGAGCTACGAGCTACGAGGTATGGCGGTATGCGAGCAATACCTCTTTCTCGGCGTCTAAGATCTCCAGCCCTGATCCGACCGGAACCAGCTATGACGACACGAACGCAGCAGCCGGCACAACCAATTATTACTGGGTGAAAGCCGTGAACGCCGCGGGCGCAAGCGCATTTAGTACATCCGATTCCGGTTGGCGGGCCAGTATTTCTCCTGGAGTTTGCGCCGATTATGACGGCGATGGTCTGGCCGATCCGGCAATTTACGACGAATCCACAGGAACTTGGCGGATAAAATTGTCAGGCTCTGGATATTATCTGTTAGTAACGGCGTTTAATGGACTTGGCGGACCAGGTTATGCTTCGGTTTCTGCCGATTATGATGGGGATCGGAAAGCCGATCCTGCCGTTTATAACGAGGCGACCGGCATCTGGATCATTCTGCCTTCATCGCTTGGTTATGCGGTGCCAATTGTTCTGGGACAGACATTGGGCGGGATAGGTTACAGCGGCATGTCGGCTGATTATGATGGCGACCGATTGGCCGATCCCGGTGTTTATCAAAGAACCCAAGGCGATTGGAAAATCCTGCTTTCATCGGCAAGCTATTACGAGATTGATAAACCTGGTCTGCTGGGTGGGACAGTCTATCGGGCAGTGGCGGCTGATTATGATGGTGACCGGCTGGCCGATCCGGCAATATATGGCGAGAGCAACGGATATTGGATATTTAAACTATCCAGCATTGGTTACGTTGAAATCACATTAACGCAAACACTGGGCGGCGCCGGTTATATCCCTGTTCCTGCGGATTACGACGGCGATGGACTTGCCGATCCGGCCGTAAGAAGTATAACCAGCAATGAATGGATCGTGATGTTTTCGTCGGGAGGTTATACGCCGGTGCCTCTGATAATTCCGTTTGAATAAAATTGCCGGTTAGAAAAATATCTATTGTCCAGAACCGGCGCTGACACCTAAAAATCTCCGCCAACTGGTGAGGCTTTCCGGCACTCAAGCGGCGGAACGCCCCTTCTTTTTGCCGTGATTTGATCGTCAGGCAGGATTTGCCACCTCCTAAATCCAATCCTTAATTGCCCCCTTTGCAGCAGGAAAATAATTATATTTTCCATTGACAGCCGGACGCAAAACAGGCTATCTTAAAATAGTTTCATTGGTCTTTTTTCATTCAACAAAGTCGGCCTGCAAATAACCAAATAGTTACATTGGAGGCAAACGCATGCATTCAGATAAAAAGTATTTATATAGGTTTTTGGAAGTCTCGATCCTGGTGATGGGTCTTGCGGCCCTGCCGGCGCAAACGCTTTCGGCTGACTCGGCGCCGGTAATGAACGTGCCGCCGGACTTGCGCCTGGCGATCAACCGGACGATGGGACGCGACCAAGCCGCATATCATTTCAGGGAATCCGGAGCCGGCTTTTTTGAGGCGCGTTATGCCGCGCTGGGCGCGGATGTGCTGGTAGGGCCGAAAGGCCTGACGGTGAGGACCGGGGCAGGCGCCTGGACGCTGGGCGCATCCGCTCCCTCGCTATCTGGTAATGCACCGGTGCCTGGATTGTCGCGTCAAACTGCACCGAACCGGGTGGAAGTGGATCGCGGGTGGGCGATCGAATGGGTGGTCAACGGACCTGCCGGTCTGGAGCAGGGGTGGGACATTCCGAAACGTCCGGCATGGGCGACGGAAGATGGCGAATTGCTGATTCATCTTGAACAGGATGGCAATCTGCGCGCCGTAGCGGCGGAAGCCGACGGAAGGGCAATATGTGTGCGTGACGCGCAAGGTCTGGATATATTGCGCTATGCCGGGTTGCATGTTATTGACTCGGCTGGGCGCGAATTGCCGGCGTGTTTTGAAACGCGGCCTGGCGACGGCGCGTTTTGGATAAAAGTCACGGACACTGGTGCGGTCTATCCGATTACGATTGACCCTTGGGTGGAAAGCGCCAAGCTCTTTGCCTCCGACAGGCAGGCGTTAGATAGTTTGGGCTATTCCGTGGCGCTAAGCTCGAATGGAATGATTTGCGCCGCGGGAACAATTCTTTCCTCTTCGGGCGGCACGAACGCCGGTGCGGTGTATATTTTCACGAATGCGGCGGGCAGTTGGGCAGGCGTGTCCAACCAGGCAGCCAAGCTCTTTGCCTCCGACAGGCAGCCGGGCGATTGGTTGGGGCAGTCCGTGGCGCTGAGCGCGGATGGCGGGATTTGCGCCGCGGGAGCGGTATATTCCGATCCGGGCGGCACGAATAATGCCGGCGCGGTGTATATATTCACGAATGCGGCGGGCAGTTGGTCGGGCGTGTCCACTGAGACCGCAAAGCTCTTTGCCTCCGACAGGCAGGACAGCGATAATTTGGGCTGTTCCGTGGCGTTGAGCGCGGATGGCGGAATTTGTGCCGCGGCGGCGGGTTCCTCCTCTCCGGGCGGCACGAACCAGGCCGGAGCAGTGTATATCTTCACGAATGCGGCGGGCAGTTGGTCGGGCGTCTCCAATGAGACAGCCACGCTCTTTGCCTCCGACAGGCAGGCGTTAGATAATCTGGGCTATTCCGTGGCGCTGAGCGCGGATGGCAGGATTTGCGCCGCAGGAACGTACGTTTCCTCTCCGGGCGGCACGAACCAGGCCGGAGCGGTGTATATATTCACGAATGCGGCGGGCAGTTGGGCGGGCGTGTCCAACCAGGCAGCCAAGCTCTGTGC
>Ga0247840_10003752_pt1 | contig 25173 bp, 22 predicted proteins | sample LaCruzMarch2015__FD_192404 | JGI IMG/M metagenome (GOLD analysis project Ga0247840, IMG submission 192404) | Freshwater microbial communities from meromictic Lake La Cruz, Castile-La Mancha, Spain - LaCruzMarch2015_17m | ecosystem: Environmental > Aquatic > Freshwater > Lake | place: Spain...
TGTTACATATGGAAAATGAGGCCAACTCGGCGGAGTTAAACTCCAGGAGTTTTACCAGGTAATCGTGTAAGTCAAGGAAAGATCGGGAGGCAAGGATTTCAATATCCCTGACAAAATCTTCGGCTTCATCTGAAAGGATCCTGAATCTGTAGGCATGCATGGCGTGAGGTATTGCTTGGTAGTGATGAATTTGATGAGGTAAAATTAAAAAATAATATTTTTCAAAATCACATTATTCAGGTTTTTTCAGTCCAAGTTTATAACCCTCTGTGAGCATCAGGTTGTAAGCAGGATCGAACTCATTGGGAATTAACCCATCCAGGATGGCTTCACGGATGATATTTTTAATCATTCCAACTTCTTTTGAAGGGGAAATATGAAAAGTCTCCATGATAATTTCGCCGGTAATGACGGGTTGCCAGTTCCTGACACGATCTTTTTCCTCGATTTCCTTGAGTTTGCTGCGTACCAGCTCGAAATTTTTGCGGTATCGCTTTACTTTCTCTGCATTTTTCGAGGTGATGTCAGCATCACAGAGCATCATGAGGTCATCGATGTCGTCTCCTGCTTCAAACAAAAGCCTGCGAACTGCACTGTCGGTTACAATATCTTCCGAAAGGACGATAGGGCGTAAGTGAAGCAGAACCAGTTTTTGGACGTACTTCATTTTCTCATTCATCGGAAGTTTAAGCTGCTTAAAAATCGAGGGCACCATTTTCGATCCTTTGAACTCATGGCCATGAAAAGTCCAGCCCAATTGCTGATCATAACGTTTGGTCAGGGGTTTGGCAATGTCATGCAAAATGGCTGACCAACGCAACCAAAGGTCATCCGTATTCTGTGAAAGTCTGTCAAGGACTTCCAGCGTATGGTAAAAATTGTCCTTATGTCCTTTCCCACCAATGTATTCTGTACCCTGAAGTGCGACGAATTGGGGAAAAATCTCCTGTAACAATCCTGATTTAAATAAGAGATCGAAGCCGACAGAAGGTTTTGGTGAGAGTATGATTTTGTTCAGTTCTTCACTGATCCTTTCCGGAGAAACGATGCCAATTCTTTTCACATTTCTCCTGATGGAATTAAAGGACTCATCCTCAATAAAAAAGCCAAGCTGAGAGGCGAAACGGATAGCCCGCATCATCCGCAAGGGATCATCGGAATAGGTAATATCAGGATCTAAAGGTGTACGTAAAATACAGTCATCCAGATCTTTCAGTCCACCAAAGGGATCAACCCATTGGCCCAGGCGTTCAGCATTCAGACAAATGGCAAGGGCATTGATGGTAAAATCCCGCCTCTTTTGGTCATCCTCAAGGCTCCCATCTTCAACGATGGGATTGCGGGAGCTGGCGCGGTAGGATTCCTTACGGGCGCCCACCAGCTCCACAGTAAATTCATCACAGATCAACTGGGCAGTACCGAAGCTTTTAAATACCTGCACCTTTCTTTTAAGTTGCATGTGCTCAGCCAGTTTGAGTGCAAACTCAATCCCATTGCCGACGACCATGATGTCGATGTCCTTTGACGGTCTGTTGAGCAGGATGTCGCGCACAAAACCACCAATGACATAGGTGTCCTTGTTCAGCTCAGTGGCAACAGCAGTAATTGCTTTGAAAAGTGGGGTTTCAAGAAAATCCAGTGATAAAACTTCTTCCATTGTACATTTAATCGACAAAGGTAAGAAACCTCATGGAATCCTTTGGGATTTCAAAGTTCATACTTGTGCATTCAAACAAAACACATACCTTTGTTATCGGAAAAACAGTGTAAATCCACTTAAAAAAAAAACGAAAAAATGGCTAAAAGAACTATCGTAGCAATGCCCGGTGATGGCATTGGAAAAGTTGTATTGGATGAGGCAATCCGTGTATTAGAAGCAGCCGGATTTGAGGCTGATTATGTGCAGGGCGACATTGGCTGGGATTTCTGGTGTAAAGAAGGTAATCCCCTCCCCGATCGTACGATCGACCTTTTACAAGAGCACAAGATTGGCTTATTTGGTGCAATTACCTCCAAACCCAAAGACAAAGCTGCTGCAGAACTGGCTCCTGAACTTCAGGGAAAAGGCATACAGTACTACAGCCCGATTGTGGCCATGCGCCAACATTTCGACCTTGACATTTGCATGCGTCCCTGCCGCACCTTCCTCGGAAACTCCCTGAACTTTGTGCGTCGTGGTGCCAATGACACCATTGAGGAGCCCTTCATTGACACCATGATTTTCCGTCAGAATACTGAAGGTCTGTATGGTGGTGTTGAATGGACCAACCCTCCCGATCTCGTTTATGAAGGACTGATGACACATGCCAAATTCCGTGAGAATTTTGCCTGGTGCCCACGCGAAGAACTTGCTGTCTCTACACGTATTTTCACCAAAAAGTATGTGACAAGAATTGTGAAATCCGCATTCGAATATGCGCATTCAAAAGGTTACAAGACCTTGTTTGTCTGCGAAAAACCCAATGTGATTCGTGAGACATCAGGCATGATGCTGAAAGTAGCCCAGGAGATGAGCAAGACACAATATCCTGACATTAAAGTGAATGACGTCAACATTGACGCCATGATGATGTGGCTCACCAAAAATCCTGAGAATTACAATGTGATCGTAGCCGGAAATATGTTCGGAGATATCGTCAGTGATGGTTTCGCCGGTTTGGTTGGTGGTTTAGGCTTTGCCTGCAGTGCCAACATCGGACCAGAAGTGGCTGTTTTTGAACCTACCCATGGTTCTGCGCCAAAATATGCTGAGTATGAGACCTCTATCGTAAACCCCATCGCCATGATCCTGAGTGGTTGTATGATGCTCGACCACATTGGAGAAGATGCGATTGCCAGCCGTATCCGCAAAGCTGTTGCTGAAGTTGTTGCTGAAGGCAAAGTGAAAGCCTATGATATGCTGAAACTCAGTGGTTCACCAGATGTTATTGCCAAGGGTGCTGCTTCTACAAAACAAATGGCACAGGCTGTTATTGAAAAATTGTAGTCTTACCTAAACTTGGATTGAGAGTTCATTTAACTGAATGTCAAATATTTCTATAGATTATGAACATTGAAGCGAAATACATAGAGCAGGCACAAACTTTGTGGCCTGAACTCGCCTGGATCACGGATTTAAAACTTCGTGAGCAGACTACCAATACATGGGCATTGGCTTTGCAAAAAAGCGTGCTTACACCGGAAGACCTCAACACCATTCCATTTACCCTCCTGTGTGGCCCCGATCTGAAAGTGACTTTTATGGGTCACAAAAGAGCTGTTGTCCACATTTCCAGAGATTGTGGAAACCAGATGAACCTGTTCTTTAAGACTGACCTTCCGGTGAACATGGATGTCCTGATTGCAGGTGCCATTCTTGCCGATGTTGGCAAACTCCTTGAATATGAGATGAAAGACGGAAAATCTGTACAGGGAAACTATGGCAAATACCTGCGTCATCCCTTCTCAGGCGTTTCACTGGCTGAGTCCTGTGATGTTCCTGCTGAGGTTTGTCACATCATCGCCACACATGCCGGTGAAGGCAATATGGTGAAACGTTCAACCGAAGCATACGTCGTACATCATGCTGATTTTATGACCTTTGACCCTTTCCGTGAGCGTTTGAAGATCTAATTTCAACAAACGAAACACCCAGGCAATCAGCCCTGTGTCAAACCCGAATTAAATGCGAAACCCTGTCAGTGAACTACTGCCAGGGTTTTGCATTTCATGTATAAGCCGTTTGTGTAAAACGGTAGTAATAGTCTTAGTTCCGAAAAATCGTAACACTGCCCTGGTATGTTTTTTCGCCGAGGCTGAGGAGATAGAAGTACACCCCGTCAGCGGCCGGACCACTATTGGTGTTGCCATCCCAGAGGTTTTCTTTTCGCTCTGATTCGTAGACTTTCTTTCCCCAACGGTTGAAGATTTTCAGTTTGTATGGGGCAAATCCTTCATATTCAATCTCAAAGAGATCATTTTTTCCATCAGCATTGGGTGTGAATACATTGGGGATGTTGACAGAGCAATCAGAGACAATTAAATGAATGCTTGTTGTATCACGGCAACCCTCGTTGTTATAACCGATACAATAATATATGGTTGTCGCTTCAGGGCTGGCAACAATACTGGCGGAGGTGGTATCAGAAAGTCCGGCTGAGGGATACCATTGATATGAGGTAGCACCGCTTCCGCTAAGCTGTGTGGAGGCACCAATGCAAAGCAAAGTATCTTCGGCCAGTATCAAGGTGGCAGGTTGAATTCCCAGGCTCAGGAGCATGGTATCGGCGTCATAACAGCCATGAATATCAGTCAATAGCACCCATATATCTTCGCTTTGTAAAGGTAAAATACGGATAGCAGCGGTGGTTTGGCCTGTGCTCCACAAAAAGCTTCCTGTTCCTGTGGCCATTAAATCAATAGAATCCCCGGAACATACAAGCCTGTCGGGGCCCACATCAACAACAGGATTGGGGTTGATAAACACCATCATACTGTCGAGGCTGGAACAGGAATTGGTGTCTGTCACCATTACGTGGAGGATTGAACTTTGAACAGGAGACACCGCAATGATCTGTGCATTAGCACCATTACTCCAGGCATAGGAGATGCCACCGCTGGCCTGCAGTGTAGCAGTATCACCACGGCAAATCCACTGATTCGGGCCAGCTTCGGCAATGGGCAAAGGATAAATACCAACATGAACGCTGTCCTCACCTTTACATCCGATAGAATCGGTAACCGTAACATAATATACTGCAGGAGTGTAAAGTCCCACATTGAGTGTCTGGGTATTTGCACCTGTGCTCCAATGGTATTGCTGTCCGCCATGGCCAGACAAATGCGCCATGCTGCCTTTACAAATCATCGTATCTGCACCCGCATCAGCAGGGACCTGGTCGATGATGACATTGACAGTATCCGTAGCTACACAAAAAGGCTGAAAGGAGATGTCATCGAGCAAAAAGTCATTCCCGGATTGTGCCGTATTCTGGTTTACAATACAAATCTGAGCAGTAGTGGATGCACCTGAATTCCATACCTCATAAAACTGTTGCCAAAGACACAATTGAGAAGAAGCCCCAAATGGCGAACCCAGGATCACACTATTAATAGAAAACTGCAGGATGGCCGGGGATGCACTGATGCAGGAGGCCAACCAGGTTGAGAAAGCATAGTCAGTATTGGGAAGGACATTGACAGTCTGACACCACACATTGGTATTGGCAGCAGCAGCGCCATTGACGATCATCATTTTCCCACTTCCTGTGGTATGGTCGGCACAGGTGGCGAAATTAGGGTGGACAGCAGTCGGGCTGGCATTTACGGCGTAGGTTGCCTCATTCCATACACTGACACCATTATAAGTGTAATTGCTGCTAAACCCAACATTTCCAAGTTCAAAGCTGCCATTGGCAATCAGGTTTGTATCAACAACAGTATAAGCAGTGACAACATATTGGGAAGTTACTGATGGATGGGCAACAGGATTGGGAACATAAGTCTGATTTAAACCGGCAGCCGGTGACCATTCGTAAGCATTCGCGAATGGTGCTGAGGCATTCAGGAAAGCTCCCCCACCCTTGCAAATCACGACATCCGGACAGGCAGTGACGACACACTGCGTATAGGCCGGCCCGGCAACAAGCATGATAAAAAGACTCAGGAACAGAGCCTTTTTAAAGAAATGGTCTATATATGGTAATCGACAAAGCATTGCTTCAGTATAATTCTGTGACTAAAATTAGGGTATTTTTTTTAAAGCATCCCATTTTGACTTTTTTGGCTAATAAATAATTAAACAAAATAATGCATAAACACAATTTCAGTAAACATGCAGCTCCATACCTACACTGCATTTGAGTTCGCATGGTTTTTGCGTATCTTTGTATGAAAATCAGTGAAATATGGATAAGGTAGCCATCAAAGGTGAAATTGCATCAAAATTAGCTGGACTTGATTATATTGAGAAGATTATTGTTTTTGGTTCGTTCGTGAATTCTGAGCTGCCTGCTGATATTGATATAGCCATCTTTACAAGCAATTCCGATAATTATCTGACACAGGCGATGTTATTCAGGAAGTTGTTACGTGACTTGCATACGAATTTGCCTCTTGACATTCTACCTATTAGAAATGATGCAGCTAGTTCTTTTCTGAGTAATGAAGTTTACAAAGGTGAAGTAATTTATGAAAAACGAAGCTGAAATCTGGCTTGAATATGCAGATGAAAATCTTACTTCTGCATTCTTATTACATGATAATGAGCTCTATAATTCGTCTCTTCAGAATTGTCAACAGGCCGTTGAGAAGTACCTTAAGACAATTTTACTTGTATCTGAGATTTCATTAATTAAGACTCATAGTATTGTTCAGCTAATATTTATCGTTGAATCTAATAATATTAAGTTGGCGATTACCAGGGAAGAAGCGGAATTATTGGACACCATTTATCTTCCTTCGAAATATCCTGTTGGTAATGTACTTCCCGATTTTATTGCGGACAGTTCCATTTGCCAAATATGCCTGCAAATTGCGGATCGTGTAAAACAATCTGTTCATCAATATCTTGCTGTCTGAGTTTTTCACGCATCAACTTATCAGCCCAATATTATACCTTTGCAGCTGGAATAGGAACCAAAAAACAAACCCCAAATACTGCCCAAGCGATGAATATTATTGAAAAAATTATTGCCAGTCATGCGAATCTCGCAGAAGTAAAGCCAGAACAGATTGTTGACGTATTTATTGATGCACGTGTTGCACGCGACTTTGGCGGGGCCAATGTTGTTAAGAATCTGCTCGACAACGGTTTAACGCTGGAAGACGCAAGCCGGACCTTTTTCACTTTCGATTGTAACCCCGGGGGTTCTGATCAGAAATATGCTGCCAATCAGCATTATTGCAGACAATATGCCCGCCAGACAGGCATCAAAGTATATGATGTGAATGCCGGTATCGGTACGCACATCGCCATTGACAAAGGACTTGTATGGCCAGGCAGCACCTTCGTATCGACAGATTCACATGCCAACATTATGGGAGCACTTGGTGCATTCGGACAAGGCATGGGTGACCAGGACATTGCTGCGGCATGGGCCAATGGCTCTGTCTGGTTCAAAGTTCCTAAATCAGTGAAGATCAATATCAATGGAAAACGCTCGGACAATATCTCAGCCAAAGACATTGCCCTTAACCTGCTTGCCAATTTCGGAGCCAACAAGCTCCTTGGCTATTCAGTTGAAATATGTGGTGAAGATGTCGACAAACTGACATTGGATGAACGGATTACCATTTCATCCATGGGTACTGAAATGGGTGCTATCATCCTGCTATTCACGCCATCAGCCTCCATTATGGCATTCTTTGAAATGACCACCGGACGTAAACTGGACCGGATCTTTGCTGATGATGATGCCACTTATGATGCCACTTTTGATCTCGACTTCAGTACCTTCAAAACCATGGTTGCCATGCCGGGTCATCCCCACGACAATTCCGGGATTGATGCTGTAAGAAATACAAAAATTGATTCTGCTTTTATCGGCAGCTGCACCAATGGTCGCATTGATGACCTGCGTGTTGCCGGGCACATCCTGAAAGGGAGGAAAATTGCGCCTGGTGTTGTTTTGAAAATTGTTCCTGCTACAGATGAGATCTGGGCCCAGTGCCTCGAAGAAGGGCTGATGAAAATCTTCAAAGATGCCGGTGCTTTGATTTCCAACCCCGGATGTGCAGGTTGTGCTGCCGGTCAGGTCGGACAAAATGGCCCGGGAGAAGTAACGATTTCAACAGGAAACCGAAATTTTGAAGGAAAACAGGGAAAAGGCTTCGTTTACCTCGCCTCCCCTGCTACAGTAGCTGCTTCTGCCGTTGCCGGATACATCACCAGTCCGGATGAAATCCCCGACATGCCTGCCCTCTTTGAGAAAAAAGAACTCCTAAAAGCGGCTGCTAAAGAAAAAGATGCTGCTGTCATAAAACCACTTGTCGTTGAAGGACGTGTATGGCTCATCCGTAAAGATGACATCGACACTGACATGATTTACCATAACCGCTATTTGACCATCACCGATATTAAGGAGATGGGACAATATACCTTCGACAACCTGAAGGGCTATGAAGACTTTGCCAAAAGGGCCAAAGCCGGTGATATCGTGATGACTTCAAAGAATTTCGGTGCAGGCAGTTCCAGGCAACAGGCTGTGGATTGCTTTATCTCCCTGGGAATTCAGTGTATCCTGGCTGAGTCGTATGGTGCCATTTATGAAAGAAATGCCATCAATGCCGCCTTCCCTATCCTCACTTACAGCCCTGAATTGATTGAGGCTGTTGCACTGGAAGATGGAGATACCATCAAACTTGATATGGTGGCAGGTACCTTCTCCAATATCACAAAAGGCAAAACTGGAAACATCGACAAATTCACTGATGTTCAGATTGCCATCCACAAAAAGGGCGGACTTTTGGGATAATTTTTCATTTTTTTCTTGCTTTTTGGAATCATCATTATTAATTTTGATAGATTCTAAATAAGAAAATTATGAAAAAAGCAAATCTCTACCTTCTAGTCTTTGTATTATTTCTAAGCGGGCTCAGGGTTTCCTATGCCCAAACACCCCAGGACCGCGATTGCGGCACCATGCAACATCTCAGCTACCAGAAGTCACTTGACCCTGGTCTGGAAGCAAGGATGAACTCACAGGAAAACAAGCTGTTGGCATACATTGCACAGCATGAAACAGAGTTGATCAATGCCAAGGCAACTGTTACGATTCCGGTGGTTGTACATATTGTTTACAGTACCGCAGCCCAGAATATTTCTGATGCCCGGGTCATTGAACAGCTGAATGTTCTGAACACTGATTTTGCCGGTCTGAACGCCAATGGCTCTATGTATGGATTTGCTTCTACTTTGAAAGCCAATTGTGAAGTTCAATTCTGCCTTGCACAACGGACACCTACAGGAGCCGCCACCACTGGTATCGAACGCAAACAGACTACCGTAAGTTCCTTTGGTACCAATGATGCTGTAAAATTTGCAGCCCAGGGCGGACTCAACGCCTGGGATCCTACAAAATACCTCAACATCTGGGTTTGTAACCTCGGAAGTAGTTTACTAGGATATGCGCAGTTCCCAACTTCGGGTATTAACAGCACATTTGGTGTGGTTATTCAATATTCAGCTTTTGGTGTTACCGGCGCTGCATCTCCTTTCAACCTTGGCGGAACAGCTTCTCATGAAGTTGGCCATTGCTTTAACTTATACCACATCTGGGGTGATGACGGTTCTGCCTGTACCGGAACTGACAACTGTGGAGATACGCCCAACCAGGCTGCTGCCAATACAGGATGCCCTGCCTATCCTCATGTGACATGCAGCAATACTCCCACGGGAGATATGTTCATGAATTTCATGGATTATTCCAATGATGTTTGTTATTCGAACTTCACACCAGGTCAAAAAGCCAGGATGCAGGCACTTCTGATTTCCGGTGGTTTACTGGCCTCCCTGACAACTTCCAATGGATGTGTACCACCTACAACAGGTAGTTGTGATCCTCCAACCGGTCAGAATACAAGCAGCATCACGACCACAACTGCGACATTAAACTGGAATGCGATGGCCGGTGCAGTTAGTTATGACGTTCAGTACCGTCTTGTTGGAGCCGGAAGTTGGACAACTGCATCTACGACAAGTAACATCCTGGCTATCACAGGACTTACGGCTGCATCTTCCTATGAATGGCAGGTAAAAACCCTGTGCAGCGGAACAAGCAGCAGTGTCTTTTCTGCCAGCACAAACTTCAACACCTTGACTACCTCAACATGTACTGATATTTATGAAAATAATGCAAGCCGGACAACAGCCAAGGCCATCAGCGTCAATACAGACATATTCGCTTTAATCAGCAGCGCAACTGATGTAGATTGGTTCAAATTCAGCAATACCAGTGCACAGAAAAAGATAAAAATCACACTAACAAACCTTGTGGCGGATTATGATGTCAGCCTTTATAAATCCAATGGATCTTTGATTTCAACCTCACAAAACGGAGGAACCACCAGTGAAAGCATCGTTTACAACACCAGCACTGTTGGCACTTATTATGTTAAGGTTTATGGCTATGGCGGAGTATTCAGCACTTCTGCCTGCTATACCTTACGTGCAGCCATACAGGCAAGCAATTTCAAAGGTGATGATGTCAACATCATTGATGAGATGAATACACCTGAAACGATGGTGGTATATCCAAATCCTGCACATGGAACAGTTAAACTGGATTATAACAGTGCGCTTGATGGCAGAATGCAGTTAATTATCCGCGAAATCACAGGAAAAACTGTGATGTCAAAATCCCTGGAACTCAACAAAGGACTCAACCACCAGGAATTGGATCTCAGTGGATTTGCCAAAGGCTTATATTTTATTGAACTTCAAGGCAATGGACAAGTGCTTCAGCAAAAACTGATTCTTGAGTAATCCATTTCCATCGGAATAAATAAAAAGGCTGCTTCCTACTGAAGGAGGCAGCCTTTTTTATAACTTTGCAAAAATTAGTGTACTGATCCCTTATTGATTATCACAGGAAAACCTTGCGAACAATGAAGAAACTCTTACTTTTAATCATTGCCTTTACTTTTACTTTCAATTATTCTCAAGCCCAGAGAAAATGTGGCACTATGGATTATTGGGAAGCACAAAAAGCCCAGGATCCTACACTGGAAAGTAAGAGAATTGCCCTGGAAAAATGGACACAGGACATGATCAATGCCGGAAAATACAGCGTTGACACCGCCGCCAACACCATTAACATTCCGACGGTAATCCACATCGTTTACAAGACGAATGCGCAGAATGTCAGTGATGCCAGGGTAATTGAACAGTTGAACATGCTCAACAGGGATTACGCCGGGCTCAATACACATTCGATGTATAGTTTTCCTTCCAGTCTGAAGGCCAATACTACACTTCAATATTGTCTGGCACAAAGAACGCCTGATGGTTTACCCACCAACGGTATTGAAAGAAGGGTAACAACAGTATCTTCTTTTTCGACAAACAACAACGTCAAAAAGTACACCACCGGCGGCATGGATCCCTGGGATGTGCACAACTACATGAATATCTGGGTATGCAACCTGAGTGGCGGCATCCTTGGCTATGGACAGTTTCCTTCTTCCGGCATCAATAGTACCTATGGACTTGTTGTTCATTTCGAAGCCTTTGGCTCAACAGGTGCACTTCCTCCATACAACATGGGTGGAACAAGTGCGCATGAAATCGGACATTGTCTGAACCTCTACCATACCTGGGGTGATGATGGGAATGCTTGTACAGGCACGGATTACTGCACGGATACCCCGAACCAGGCAGGCGAAAATTACACTCCTCCTTCTTTTCCGCATATTACCTGTGGAAATGGACCACTTGGCGACATGTTCATGAATTTCATGGATTATACTGATGATATTGCCCTGGCAAATTTCACACCAGATCAGACTGACAGGATGCTGGCACTCTTTGCTCCTGGTGGCGTACTGAATTCGATTACGACCTCAAAGGGTTGTCTTCCTCCAGCTTGTGACATTCCAATGGGTATGAATTCAACACCTTATGGTTTTACAAATGCAATATTGACCTGGCTTCCAATCGGAATCCAGTCCGGCATCGAACTTCAATATCACCTTGTTGGTGATTCTGTTTGGACAGACACCATTTTAAGTGGTGCTGCCCTGTCGACATTTACCCTGAACAACCTTCAGCCGGGTAGTCTTTATGAATGGCAAATCCGTTGTCTATGCGACACGACAAGCAGTGCATTCTCAGCCGTGAATACTTTTCTGACTTCAGAATGTGTCGACACTTTCGAACCCAACAACCTGATTTCTGCTGCTAAAGTCATCGGTGCCAATGAAACCAACGACACCATACTGGCAATGCTGGAAACACGCAGTGACATTGACTGGTATCGTTTTTCTATGACGAATTTCAAAAATGTCCAAATCCGCATGGAAAGCCTTCCCGGGAATTATGACCTCAGAATCTTCAGAAGCAATGGAATCTGTGTAATTAAATCGACACTGGCCGGATCAGCCAACGAATCAGTCGTATTGCATAACCTTGTTCCTGGCAATTATTATATCAGGATCAGCGGTGCTGACAGCTCTAATGTTGATTGTTATACCTTGTCTATTGAGCGCACTACAGCACCACAGGCTGTTGCTTCCCGCGACTATAACATTGAAGATGATGGCGTTGGTCATGCAAGGCTTGCAAAATTTACACCGGGCATCTACCCTAACCCAGCACGTAACGAAGTTAACATTGCCATTGAAAGTGAAACTGAAACATCAGCGATTGTCAGCTTATTCGACCTCACCGGCAGGGCTTGTATCAACAAGACTTTTGATCTCAAAGAAGGTAGCAATAGCCTGCAACTGAATCTTAGCGGAATCATCCCAGGATTGTATTTCGTGAAGATCGTTAAAGATGGCGATATCAGCTATACGCGTTTGGTGGTTGAATAGTGCTGTGCATGTAAGACATTCCATTAGTATCACACATTATAGTGATTACTAAGATTATGCAGTGATATTTTCGCTGAGGAAAGCTGAGGGTGCGCTGAGGCACGCAGAAGAATTTCGCTAAAAAAGGGCTACCTGTGCAGGATGCGTTTCAGGCATAACAACATGTTGTTTTCCAGGATGTTGAAATTACTCCCGTGTAAGAATAACTCGCGGATTTCGTTCAACAACAGATCTGCATCTGCATTCGTGTAATTGAATTTCTCCAGGTTATACATGATCTTCTGAATGCTCACAAAATCATTATCCCCGTCGATTTCCTTGTGGATTTTTTGGAAAGAACCATCACTGATCAATCCATGTACAACCTTCATTTCTTCATCAGTCTCTTCATAATCGCACTGTGCTGCATATAACAAAACATAGGCTTTAAATTCCTGCTTGCTCCAATCGGTTGCAATTGTATCCATGGCTGATTTTTCTTTTTGGGGTTTGATGATTGTATTATTACTGAAAGAGTGAATCTGCTTGTTATGGTGAAGCTGATGATTCAGGCAGATTTCTTTCAGATGACCAAAAATACGAAGTTTTCAGCTTTAATTACGATTTTCGTGCATTTGTTGTTTGGCGATTCTGTAACGCAAAGCAACATAGGCCAGAACAGAATATACAATGGTCAGGCCGGCCAGTGCCCGGATTTGTGGCATTATCTCTTGCAGGCTGGCTTTGTATAAGATTAATCGCCGGAATGCCTCCAGGTAATGCGTCAGGGGAATGGTATTGGAAAGCCATTGTATGGCAAGTGGCATGTCAGCCAGTGGCCATGTTTGTCCGCTAATGATAAAACTGGGTGTAGCAATGATCATAAGCACCTCAGTGGCACCCAATTGCGTTTTAAAGATTATGCTGGCAGCGATCCCCATAGATGTCAGGGACACAATAAACAAAGCCGAAGCGAGGTAAAAAGCGCCCATGGATTGCATCATCGGAACGTGAAACAGTGCAAAAAAGCCACGGATCAGTGGAAGCCATAAGGCGATCCCCATCAACCAATATGGCAATGATTTCATCAGTAATAAGTAGGAAGCTTTGTTGCTGTAGCGGATGAGGTTACGAAAGGTATTTGACTCAAATTCTTTGGCGAAGCTCAAAGCCAGGGCGAGGAGGAAAACTTGCTGCATGATGGTGCCGAGCATGCCTGGCCATAAAAACATCAAATAATTTGAAGAAGGGTTGAAAAAGCGGGAAACATTAATCCGGAATGACTCAAATTGCTGGTTTGCAATCGCCGGTGGAACGCCCTTTTTTTTCAGGGTTTCAATTTCAAGGGCTGCATTCACCGAAACCAGGACCGTTTGAACTCCGGTAGCAACATAATTTGCTGACAACATATTCGCTCCATTGATATCGGCATTGACCTCAGTGTACCTTCGTTGTTGAATATCAGCTTCAAAGCGATCAGGAATCGTGACAACTGCCAGATAGCCTTTGTTCATGACTTCATCACGCATGGAACCATTGTAGTTTCGGACTTCCTTAACAGCCAAAAATTGATTGTCATCCAAAGCATCTATTATTTTGTGACTCAAGGGAGTATTGTCGAGATCAACAACGATGACAGGAAGATCCTTCAACGTAGCTTCTTTATACACATAGCCTACCAGCAAAGCATAAAGAATGGGTGCACCCAGGAAGATGAGCAGCGCTAGTCTGTTGCTACGGAACAGCCTGAATTCTCTTTCAAAAAGAATGATAAACTTTTTCATTTGGCTAACATCCCGCTAACAAAAACCGAACTATTGATAAACAGGGCAGCAGCTTCCGATGTGTTTACCGGCACAAACTTAAGCTCATAGACGGCCTCCCCCATTTGATAATTGGGATAGGCACTGGTTTTGTAGGCATACCGGCCCAATTCGGTAATACCGACAAGCCGTGCCTGTATTTTCTGATCTTTATTGAATGGAAACATGACCATATAATTTTCATTCTGCTTAAAGGCGGCCATTTGGCTCTCCCCTGCTGTAAATCGGAAAAAAGTATCATCGAGCTCATAGCCAATAAAAATATTATAACCCGGCAGCGCAAGTTCTCCTTCATGCAAAGCGATGGTTTCGATAGACATTGCTTTGGGGGCGATGATATATCGTTCATGATAAGCTGTATTTGCTTCACGGAGTACGCCTTCAGCCTGTTGTTTTTGTCCTGAAGTCATGCGGAGTTGCTCTTCTCTCACCGATCCGGTGAGCTCCTGCTTTTTGGCTGCAGCAGCTTCATATTGCCCTTTCGCCGCATTGTAGCGGGAAAAGGCTTCATCGAACGACTGCGGAGAAATCAGACTGTCATCAAACATATTTTGTACACGTTTCAGCGACTTTTGCGCGAAAGCAAACTGCTCCTTCGCAACGTTGTACATGGCATTCACCTGATCCAGCTGCTCCCGGGTTGCACCATGCAAGGCCATCTCATACTGCGCACTGGCAGCTGCAGTAGCACCTTCTGCCTGCTGAATCTTCGCTTCGACTTCGGGAATATCAAGCAATGCAAGGGTATCGCCCGGCTTTACCATAGCTGCTTCAGTAACATAAATCTTAAGAATGCGACCTGCCAGCTTGGGTGCCAGTGAAATCACTTCACGTTTCACCCGACCTTCCAGCATGGGAGCCTCTTGTTTGTGGGTACAGGCAGTCAGGCTTAAAATAATTCCCAGTACGATAGCCGGAATGATATTCCTTTCCATCATTCTATTTTTATAATTTGTGTTGTGCATTGAGGTTGAAAGATTGAATGTCATTTAATCCTTTTCTTTATTGAATATTACTTATCTCAAGTTTTCCTGCTGCGGTGAGATATTCCAGCACAGAAGCCCTTTCCTGGAAGACCGAGACAATGTAATCGAGCCTTGCCTTCTCATAATCATTCACTGAAATAAGGTGATCCGTCATTGTGACCAGGCCCTGGCGAAATTGCTTTTCACTCATCGTCACAATCTCATCAGCAATTTTCACCTGCTCCCTGGCAGAAGTGATTATTTTCAGATTTTTTTCGATGTCGTAACGAATCCTGACAAAATTCAAATCAGACAACGCAATGGCATCCAACCTTTTATTTTCTAACATCGACATTTCTACCCTGGCCTGGGCGGCATTTTTCTGTGCCGTCAAGCCATCAAATAATGTCCAACGTACACCAAGGCCAACATACCAGGCGGGATCCAACATGGTAAGTGCACTTTCATTGAGCTCTCGTTTCCCGAAGGCGACAAGCTTAGGCGTGTATTCTGTCCAATCTGCTTTGCGTTTATAATCAGTGGCAATTATGGCTTCATTGAGCGCCATGACATCCGGTCTTGATGCTGAATTTGCCTTCATCTCAGCCAGGTACCAGGGCTGCAGTCCTGGTCGTAAAAGGGAAGCGGAATCCGCAGGAAAGCCCGTTAACTCTTCAATCCGGCTACATAGTATCCTCAAGTTAGAGGCGTTTTCTATCTGCTTCACTTCCAATTGCTTCAATGCCAACTCAAGCTTCTGGCGGTTTAAGTCAATCACCAGGCCATTGGCAAAGGCTTTATCAACATACTTCTTTTGTTCGAGAAGATAGCGTTCAGTGGTATTCAACACCTCTTGTGATTGATAGAGGATTGCTAGTTTATCGTAAGCGAGTACAGTCTGGCTGATCACACTGACTTGTTCATTTTCCACCATAAGTTGCATGGCAGCTTGCTGGTGTTCAGCAGCTTTGATGGTATAAGGCACTTTCATCCCGCTGAAAAGCACCATCTGGGCATTGAGTGAGGCTCGGAAAAATTCCTGGTCCTGAATTGGGGAGATTGGTTTAAAATTTTTCGCCACAGCCGCAGACAAATTCGGATCAGTATAGGCTGTCCCGAAATTCACTTTTGAATTCTCAGGTATCGGCATCCCTGCCATCGCCATCGCAGTCTGCTCTTTGATCAGTAATCTTTCTGTCGATGACAAAAGATCCTGGAATTCCGAAGGAAAACGCAAGTCGTCATTTAACCTGGTGTAATTGGCTTCCAGTGTCACTTTTGGCAAGTAGGCATCATAAGCCCTCAACTTGTCGAGCCGGACTTTTTCAACCTGCTCTTGCCGGATCTGGATCTGCCTGCTTTTTATTATTGCCCGCTCAGCAAGTTTACTTACTCCGGGCAAAGTGCTGGTCTGTGCTTTGAGTCCTGAAGTCCACATCATAAATACCAAGCTCATTACCATCACCATGATAACTTTTACCTTGACATTATCATGTAATATTCGCCTTTGCTCACTCATATTAAGATCTCCTTCAATTTAATCAATTAATATTCATATAACTTTTCGACTATTTTGGTTGATTAGTCGAATTTTGTTCAAAAAAATTTATTTGCCTACAATGCCGTAAAACAAAACTGAAAGCAAATTATCAATGTGCTGATCGAAATCATATTCATCTAACGACCAAAACATAGGGATCTCAAGTCCTTTAATCGCGGTAAACAAAGCGATGGCCACCAGATTGGTATGTTCTATGTGAAAAACTCCTTGATTAACACCATTTTGCAAAATACCTTCAATCCGGCGTATTTCATTTTCATCATATTTCTTTCTAATTGAATCAATAAAGTCAAGGTGCCCCAAATATTCACTCTTCAGTGCTTCATAATAATTTGAAAGACGAATGAATGCCTTCATTCTGATCGTGACATAAGCCTTCAATTGTTCTTTTGGATCATCAGAACTTCCCAGTCCTTTTTCAAATTCAGCTTTCAGTACAGCAGCTTCCCTGTCGACAACAGCCTGAAAAATCTCTTCTTTACTCTGAAAATAGTAATAGATAGAGCTTTTTCCTTTGTGCATTTCCCTGGCAATTTCATCCATCGTCGTTTTACGAAAGCCAAAACGAGCAAAGATGGCAGATGCTTTGATGACAATTTGTTCTCTGAAATTTTCCTTATCGACTGACATCCGATGTATATTTAGCTTTTTCGACCAACAGTCCAATTCGTTCAAATATCATGCCAAGATATATCAAAAATCCACAACAAACCAATGCGTTCTAATTTGAGTGAATTAGTCAACCAACATCTTCCCAAATCAAATCTTCAAGCAATCTCATCATCTTTCAATCCCGTGGCTCCCATCACAAAAGGGTGGATTTTTCGTCCTTTTGCATATACACAACAAATAGACTCGCTCTTCCTCCACTTTATATTTAAAAGGCAATTTGTCGCTCATGACATGAGAACTGTCACAATAGGGTTCATCATCTGACAAACCACAGCTGCACCACATGAGTCGTTGACCCTTTAGTAATGTGACAGCTTTGGGCCCGATGCCCGGTTTGGGAATTTCCATCTAGAATCAATGGTATAAATTTGCACAATTGGCAGTATTGCCAGCTAGTTAGAAGTTTTCTCGATCGTCTCCTTTATTCCATCCTTGTAGGTAGTCGTCCGGAATTCAAATCGCTGATCGAATTTTGAAGAATCAAAAAAGTAAGCTCTGTCGTATTGGTACATCATTTCAGGAAATTCCTTCATGATCGGGATAAATAGTCCCAGTATGCGTAACATCCACATGGGCACCACCATTGGTTTTTTGTTGGTCTTCATTTCTTTGTTGAACATCGTGACGATCTCAGCTCCTGTCAAGGAATTCGGATCAGTCGGCAAATGCCATACCTGGTTGTAGGCATCAGCAGTGTTACCCAGCAATGCGGTGGCCTTTGCTGCATCAGGTGTATAAGTAAATGAATGCTTGAGGTTTGCATTCAGCATCCACTGTGGCTTTTTTCCCTTTTTTAAGTTTTTGTAGACCATTTCAACCATAATGCTATTGGCATTGTTTGGGCCATAAAAATCAGCTGAACGCGCAATCAGCGCCTCGAGTTTACCCGCCTTTACGTCCGCCATCAACATATCTGCAATCTCTTTCCGCACTGCGCCTTTTTTGCTGGGAGGATCAATGGGAGAATTTTCCGTCATATGGGGTATGGCTTCAAGGGCATACATATAGACATTGTCAAAAAACACCAGTTTTGCTTTGTGCTTAATGCAGGCATCCAAAGTGGCACGCATCAGCCGGGGCCATTTTTCCTGCCATACGGAGAATTTATATTCAAAACCCACGAGCAGGTATACGATTGCAGAACCTGCAATGGCTTTCTCAACCTCCTTAGGATCAGACAAATCAGCAGGGAATAACTCATCCGTTTCATTGACCTTTTTTGGGTTCCTGCTCACAAGCCGAATATCCTTGGTATAAGTGGAAAGTTCCCTGGCCAGGACTGCTCCGATTGTGCCATTGGCACCTAAAATAGTTTGTTTCATTACCTGTTTATTTAATACTGAGAATTAAGACTTTTCACCAACATCCAGAGTTCATCAACATAGTCAAGATGTTCAGGTTTCATCAGGCAGGAACGCAGGCAAGTAACATAGTCCTGATCCCTGCTGATTCCGTCCCAGTGTTTACCTAACAATTGTACAGGGTAATTGATCAATGCCAGATGCACATTTTTTTGTGCTGCCTGCTGAAAGATGTCCTTTGACCGCTGGCTAATGACCGACATACAATCGCCCTTTGGTGCCCATACAAGGATATCCAACTCTGGTTGAACAAGAGTAAGGAACTGATCTTCAGCACGGATCAAATTATAAAGTTTCGCTGCTGCTGCCAGGCATAAGTCCAGTGAGTCTGCAAACTCCCCCCTCCTCTCCAATGGAAACACTTCCATGGTAGCCCAGAGTCCAACCGCTGAGGCTCCTGCGCGGGAACATTCCAGGCTGATCTCACCCAAGTGTAATTCAGCAGAACTAAAATAGGTATAGGGGGAATCGTGCTTATAAAACCTGCCAACTTCCGGATCTTTAAAAATGATGCAACCACAACCATAAGGCTGCAAACCATGCTTATGTGGATCAATCACGATGCTGTCGGCCCGGTGGATGGCATCAAATTGTGTGCGTGCATAAGCACTGAGTTGATCAGCAAGCATAAAATACCCGCCATAGGCGGCATCGACATGGATGCGAAAATCATATTTCTGTTGCAAAGCGAGAATCGCAACCAAAGGGTCGACAGCACCGAGGCCTGTTGTTCCCATCGTAACCACCACAGTACCAATCTGTCCACTTTGCAAAAGGCTTTCTAGTTTTTGCAGGTCCATGTGGCCATTTTCGTCACATTCCACCTTTTTGAAGGCTTGACCTAAGACGGCAGAAATCCGTTCATGTGTATAATGTGCAAATTCTGAAGCCAGGGTAATTTTCCCTGGATGCAGTTTTCCCGCTACCCACAAGGCCTCCAGATTGGCCATGGTACCACCGCTTGTGAGATGGCCAAGGTGCTCATTCCAGCCAAACATACTTGCAATACCTGCTACCACCTCCTTCTCCATTTCAGAACTGGCTCTCCCCCCATCCAATGCGTGGTTGTTGGGGTTGATGTACAAGGCTAACATATAGGCAAGGCGGGCAACTGCCTGCGGTGGTTTCAGCATTTGTCCTGCATATTGTGGCTGGAAATAAGGATAATTATCCTGCAAACGGGTGGCAACTTTTAGCAAAGCAGCTTCAATTGGTTCGGCATTCTGGTCAGTCAGGCTGTCAGGGAAGGAAGAGAAGCCCTCCCTGAGTTTTGAAATAGCCAGCTGAAGAATCTGCAAGTCTTTGTCTATCATCATATTATTAAAAGATTAGCAGTTCAACAATGCAATTTTACACATACCTCAACAAAATTAGAATTTTTGCAACAATTGCCCTGAAGTATTGTATTTGGCCGACAATTTCCAGGCATCAAAACCATTTTCATTTCTCACAGCCCAGAAATCATAAAAAACATGTTTTCTATCGCCATTTCCGTCGAGTTCTGTTCTGCCGGTTGCGCCATAATAGTCACCGGCAGTCTCAATGAAGTGTGCTTTAAAAGCCGCAAAGCCGGGATCATTCTGCTGTGTCAGTGAAGCCAGGACTGTCGTCCATAGAACATCGTAAGCAGCCAAAGCATAAATACTAGCTTTTGAACCAATTGCGCTTTGAATACGGCTCTGGATGGGCTCATAGATATTGGCAGCAGCCTCATCGAAGCCAAAAACAGGGCATTGCAGATTTACATTCGTGGCAAAGGCAGCTGCATTGGTATTTGCAATCAGCGCAGTACTCTGAGCAAAAGCAGAAGCACCATAAATCCGGATTCCTGCCGGGATTCCTGCAAGGCTTAAAGCCTCGAGGAAGTCGGTTCCATCAGCATAGGAAATAAGGTAAATTGCCATCTCATGAAAGTCGTAAGTAGCTGAAGCTGTTTCAATTGCCATCTTTACTGAAGCGACTAATGATGAAAAATCTGTCGTTCCCGGCGCAAACGAATGCACAGGAAGGCTAACACCTCCATTGGCAACAAACACACTGCCTGTGGCAGCGATTAATGAATTACTCCATAAATCATTCCTAACGACAGGGATAATTGCCCGTATAGTATCTGACATCAACATGGCATTCATGGCTTCTGCCTGGTAGAAGTCACTGGGTACAAAGCGCAAAAGGTTATCATTGGGGATCGCCAGGGAAGTAGAAACGGCTGAATGAGACACCAGCAATACATTTTTCGCATCGGCAATCGCTTTCACAGCCTTGGTTTCGGCACTGGTATAAGGACCAATGATAAGTCGTACCCCCTTGTCTATCAACACTTGCGCCTTCAGCTTTGCTTCATTGGTATCCGTTTTTGTGTCTTCAAAGAACAATTCCACACTGGCATCCAGGCCATTCCGTTCGATATAGTCCCTGACATCCGCAAGTCCGATGGTAAGGGCAGCCTGGGTTTCTACAGCATTCTGGCTTCCCGTCCCGGAGAAGCCAAGCAGGACACCCACTTTAATTTTTTTACCAGAACTTGTGCTGTCTTTTTTACAACTGCTGATTAGCATCGTCACCGCACATAAAAATAAGAGCGGGAGAATCAATTTGAATGATTTTGTTTGCATCGCGAAAGGTTTAGTATGGGAGAAAGAAAAGTAGCTTATGTTCGAGATATATAGGATTAGTCAGCATACCAAAACCACAATAATGCATCAACTGCAGGTCTTACTTCTTGATTTTGAATGAATCAAAGAATCTGCTCATGCCTTTGTTCTTGTCTTTGTCGGGTCCAGTGATGACGCCAAAGGTGTACATTCTGTTGTCAATCAGGAAAACACGGTAGATCATCATCGCCTTGCCCTCAGAGAGATAACTCCGATACTCCTTGCCCGGATTCCCTTTAAAAGCGATGTCAGAAATTGAGATCAGATCCCCATTGACAGCTTTCAAAGAACCCTCTATTGACTTTTTATAAAATCCATTCAGGGCAACAGGATCCTTGACATCAATGATAACATTGTCATACCTGGTTTCCATGGCCACATAAACCATGTTGTCATCCTTTTCTTTTGGCTCACAAACCTGGATATCCAGGGAGAGCACTCCGTATTCCGAGTCTACTGTTTTGGTATCATCCGTTGGTTTTTCAGGGAATTCAATAACCAGGGTGCGCTCATTGGTAATGTCAGGTACAATGAATTTCCCATTCGGGATATTAATGACTGTAAAAGAATCTATGTATTTGCTTATCATTTTGTTATAAGCCTGGCCATCCCTTGTCACAACAGACAGTTGAATGACATTATTCTCTACCAGGAATACATGAAACTCAAAGAAGACACCACTGGAATTGTCTTTCCATTTAAAAACCTTGCCCGGGAAACCTTGCTTTTCGACGAGTGAGGATGACAAAAGACTGATGGTTTCATCCTCCAAAAGGGTGTTCATGGTGGAGTTAAGAAATCCCACAACGACATCTATTGCGGAATCAGAATGAATAAATTCAGGAGGGTATGTGACATAACTTACAGAATAATAAGCATTTTCGTGTGTAGAATCTGCTACTTCCACTTCCCACAAAGATTCAATCAATACTGAATCATTAAAACCAATCGTATCCTTTGACAGCGCCGGCTCCTGGCAGAAATCTATGACGAAGTTCTGTACAGTGTAATTATAGGTCTTCCAGTTGGTCTGTGCATTGACAGCTGTCATCAGCGACAAGAATATCACTATCAAAAAAAAGTTCAGTTTCTTCATAATCATTAAGCCTTGTGTATTTTTACCGTGAATCTGTTTATTTCCCTTCATAAGCCTGTTTCAGTTTTTCAATATCAAATTTTGTTACTTTAAAAGTTAATTCAGAAACCCTGTTTCGCCTTTGGATGTCAGTGTCAGCCAGATAGACCGGCAAAATCGTTGGTGTAATTTGCCAGGAGACGCCAAATTTATCCTTCAGCCAGCCACAAGGGCCGGGTTCACCGCCTTCAGTAAGTTTCTCCCAATAATGGTCAATTTCCTCCTGCGTATCACAATTGATGACAATTGACATTGCTTCATTAAATGTAAACATGGGACCTCCGTTTACAGCTACAAAATCCATCTGGTTCAATCTGAAGCTTACAGTCATGACAGTACCTTCAGCTTTCCCATGGTGCTCAAATCCTTCTTTTCCAAACCTGCTGGTCAGACCCAGGGCTGAATCCTTAAAAATGGATGTATAAAACTGGGCTGCCTCCTCTGCCTGCTCGTCATACCAAAGACATATTGTCATTTTTTGCTGTGCCATTCTTTATTTTTTACCGTTAAAAGGCATGATTTCTCACTCCATTTATCAAAGCTTAAATTTATAAAAAAATGCATTCGATTATTTTATAGTATTGCAGTGAGATTCATCAAACACCCTGGTCTTCATCATCCTCATCCATAATTCGGAACTTCAAGCTAACCCATGCAATACAAAGGCTTCAGAAAGATAGAGATCAATGGGTTATTGCAATTGGCCCTTTGCAGCTTATTACTCTTTGTTTTCCCATTTTTTTCTGATGAGGTTGAGAGTTTCCTCATGTTTTGGGGCCTGACAAGCTTGCTTTTTGTGAGTGCGACCTTAATCCAAAACAGGACCTACCATTTCAGGGAAATAGCCCTCTCGTTAATTGTAATCCGCGTCATAACCAGCATTTTAGATCTACAAATGCTGGAAACACTGGTAAACCTTGCTGTTGTCGCTTTTTTCGCCTGGGTTTCTTTGGCGCTGGTGAAGCAAGTCATGCAGAAAGAACAAGGACCTGAAGCAATAGTCGATGCCATTGCAGGCTATTTGCTTTTGGGCATTTCACTTACGCTGGTAATGGCTGTTATTCAACATTTTGATCCTAATGCGTTTACAGAGGGAGGCAGCCCACTTGTATCGAAAAAAAACTATTTCTCAAGCAATTCGTATTTTGTTTTCATGACCTACACCACGGTTGGCTATGGCGACATTATACCTGTCAGTGATGCTGGCAGGGCCTTTTCCAAATTCACAGCCATTCTCGGACAAATCTACATTTCAGTTGTCATCGCCATTCTGATTGGAAAAAGTATCAAATCAAAATAAGGAATCCCAGGAAAAACTGGTAGAAAACTTGGAAACCCTTTAAAATTTACGTACATTTGTTGCCTATAACCATCATTAAAGGCAATATTTAATCATAATGACGGATTTTTCAGACATCTATTGGACTTCGATGAGCGACACTGCCATCTTGACCACGATTGCGGCTTTCGTCAAACACCAGCGTCTTGCGCAAAACAAAACCCAGGCAGCCCTTGCCATGGAAGCCGGCATCAACCGTACAACCCTCAGTGAATTCGAACGAGGCATGCCCACCAACCTCCTAACCCTGATCCAGTTACTCAGGGCCTTAGGTCAATTGCAGGTATTACGTGAGTTCAAAATCCAGCAAAAGATCAGTCCCTTGCTTTTGGCTGAAAGAGATCAGGCCATGCGTAAACGCGCTGCCCGCACAAAAAACACGGGTCACAAACCCCAATCTGATTGGTGATGACAACTACGGCCTTCATCAACATCTGGCAAAAACAGGCCGGCGCTGTAGCCTGGGACTCCGAAAGTGGGCTTGGCGCTTTCGAGTTTGATCCCGGTTTTTTAAAAAACGAACTGGAACTCTCGCCCCTTATGATGCCGGCCAGGGCCGGGGCAGCAAGGATCTACAGTTTCCCTGAACTCAGGGCAAGCGCTACCTTTAAAGGATTGCCGGGATTGTTGGCTGATGTCCTGCCCGACAAATATGGCAATGCCCTGATCAACAACTGGCTGGGTCGAATGGGAAGGCCTGCCGACAGCCTTAATCCTGTTGAGATGCTTTGCTTTATCGGGAAAAGAGGTGTCGGCGCCATGGAATTTGAGCCGGCAATTCCAAAATCTGCAGAAACCGCCTCGAAAATCGAGATCAGCAGTCTTGTCGAAGTGGCTGAGGGCATCCTCTCCCAGCGCAAAGACTTTAACACCAGGCTCAGCGATCATGACGAAAAAGCCCTGCTGGACATTCTGAAGATCGGTACTTCTGCCGGTGGTGCCCGTGCCAAGGCAGTCATCGCCTTCAACTCCAAAACCCGGGAAGTACGCAGTGGACAAGCCCATGCCCCTGCAGGTTTTTCCCAATGGATACTCAAATTTGACGGGGTGACCGACAAGCAGTTCGGCGCTTCCAGCGGCTATGGCCGGGTGGAGATGGCTTATCACCACATGGCCGTCGATGCCGCCATCGAAATGACCGAATGCCGCCTGCTGGAGGAACATGGACGGGCGC
>Ga0247840_10003758_pt1 | contig 25161 bp, 23 predicted proteins | sample LaCruzMarch2015__FD_192404 | JGI IMG/M metagenome (GOLD analysis project Ga0247840, IMG submission 192404) | Freshwater microbial communities from meromictic Lake La Cruz, Castile-La Mancha, Spain - LaCruzMarch2015_17m | ecosystem: Environmental > Aquatic > Freshwater > Lake | place: Spain...
TCGACCCCTACACCATCGCCGACTTCGCGCCCATCATCGAGAACTGGCTGCCGCTGACCTTCGCGGTCAACAGCCTCAACCGCAGCATGGGCCAGCAGGACCTCTATCCCTTCGTCCTGCCCCAGGCGGCGATCGATCGGCTTGCCTATATCCACCGGGTGGTGCGGGAGGGGCGCGATCAGAACTGAGGTGGCGACCGACGAGATCCCGGGTACGCTGTCGTTGTCGTTGTCGTTGTCGTTGTCGTCGTTGTCGTCGTTGTCGTCGTTGTCGTCGTTGTCGTCGTTGTCGAATAATCCGACCACGATTACGACAACGACAACGACGCCCCGTGAGAACGCCCGGTCGCTGTAGCTATAGGCTACGCATCGCGTACCCGGCCCCGGCGGTCGTGGCAGCTTGGCGGATACGCGATGCGTACCCTACGACATGCGCGTTAACACGGCACTGGACGCGGAGCGCCCGAATTGCTCCGAAACGGGACAGTCGTCGGGGCTCGACTGTTCGCGTTCGGAACACCGTTGCGCCGCGCGCGGCACGCCTGCCGGGCACAGTGAAGCGGCCCGGTCCGCGCGGCCCGATCCGCGGCCCCGTCCGCGCTGGTTCCGGGCGCCGCGCCGGCCGCGGCCGCGCGACTGGCACAGGCCGTGCTTGTGCGGATCTACAGGGTGTCCCGCCGCCTGCCCCGCACCCGGTCCCATCCGCACCAAACCAATAAGCCCGAGGAGTGAACCCCATGATCTACGCCAATCCCGGCCAGCCCGGCTCCAAGATCACCTTCAAGAAGCGCTACGACAACTTCATCGGCGGGCGCTGGACGCCCCCGGCCAAGGGCGCCTATTTCGAGAATGTCTCCCCGGTCAACGGCAAGGGCTTCTGTGAGGTGGCACGCTCCAGTGCCGAGGATATCGAGGCCGCGCTCGACGCCGCCCACGCCGCCCGCGAGGGCTGGGGCAAGACCCCGGCGGCGGAGCGCGCCAACATCCTGGTCAAGATCGCCCAGCGCATGGAGGACAACCTGGAACTGCTGGCCGTGGCCGAGACCTGGGACAACGGTAAGCCGGTGCGCGAGACCCTGGCCGCGGACCTGCCGCTGGCCATCGACCACTTCCGCTATTTCGCCGGCTGCATCCGCGCCCAGGAGGGGTCCCTGTCGGAGATCGACGAGACCACCGTCGCCTACCACTTCCATGAGCCGCTGGGCGTGGTCGGCCAGATCATCCCCTGGAACTTCCCGCTGCTGATGGCCACCTGGAAGCTCGCCCCGGCGATCGCCGCCGGCAACTGCGTGGTGCTCAAGCCCGCCGAGCAGACCCCGGTCGGCATCCTGGTGTGGGCGGAACTGATCGGGAATCTCCTGCCCCCCGGGGTCCTCAACATCGTCAACGGCTTTGGCCTGGAGGCCGGCAAGCCGCTGGCGTCGAGCCCGCGGATCGCCAAGATCGCCTTCACCGGTGAGACCACCACCGGCCGGCTGATCATGCAGTACGCCGCGCAGAACCTGATCCCGGTCACGCTCGAGCTGGGCGGCAAGTCGCCCAACATCTTCTTCGACGATGTCTGCGCCGCCGACGACGACTTCTTCGACAAGGCGGTCGAGGGCTTCGTCATGTTCGCGCTGAACCAGGGCGAGATCTGCACCTGCCCCAGCCGCGCCCTGATCCAGGAGTCGATCTACGACCGCTTCATGGCCAAGGCGCTGGCCCGGGTCAAGTCGATCAAGCAGGGCAATCCGCTCGACACCGATACCATGCTCGGCGCCCAAGCGTCCAGCGAACAGCGCGAGAAGATCCTGAGCTATTTCGAGATCGGTCGCCAGGAAGGGGCCGAGGTCCTGACCGGCGGGGCCGCGGCCAACTTAGGCGGGGACCTGGAGGGCGGCTATTACATCCAGCCCACCGTGTTCCTGGGCAACAACCGCATGCGCATCTTCCAGGAGGAGATCTTCGGCCCCGTGGTCTCGGTCACCACCTTCAAGGACGAGGCCGAGGCCCTGCACCTCGCCAACGACACCCTCTACGGCCTGGGCTCCGGGGTCTGGAGCCGCGATGCCGGGCGCTGCTTCCGCATGGGCCGCGGGATCCACGCCGGCCGCGTCTGGACCAACTGCTACCACGCCTACCCGGCCCACGCCGCCTTCGGCGGCTACAAGCAGTCCGGCATCGGGCGCGAGAACCACCGCATGATGCTCGACCACTACCAGCAGACCAAGAACCTGCTGGTGAGCTACAGCCCCAAGGCACTGGGCTTCTTCTAGCCGCCGGCCCCGCACGGCGGACCCTACATCAGCCAAGGCCTCGCGCCCGTAGGGTCCGCTGTGCGGACCAACACCGTCCCTCCAGGGGCGACGCCAACCCCAACCCGTGCCCGCGGATGGGAAGATGGGTTTCGCTGCGCTCTACCCATCCTACGCAGGCCCTTGCCCCACGGCCATTAGGTTAAGCGTCGCAGCCCGAGCGCCTGGAGTCCAAGGCTTCAGTCTTGGAGCGCGCCAAGGCTGAAGCCTTGGACTCCAGGCAGAAACGGCGCGGTCGGCGAGTGTGCCTTAACCTGATGGCAGTGAGGCCCTTGCCCAGTGGCTCCGCACCGTGCGTGCCGCCGGCATCATCATCCGCCCGAGGTCGAGACCATGAGCGATCCCACTCCAGTCCCCAGAGTCGTCGCCACCGAGTCGGCCGCCCGCCTGATTGCGGAGCTTGCCGCCGAGCACGGCCCGCTGCTCTTCCACCAATCCGGCGGCTGCTGCGACGGCTCCTCCCCCATGTGCTTCGCCCAAGGGGATTTTCTGGTCGGCGACCAGGATGTCCGGCTGGGCGAGATCGCCGGCGCGCCCTTCTATATCGGCCGGCCCCAATTCGCCGTCTGGCGCCATACCCAACTCATCATTGATGTCGTCCCCGGCCGCGGCGGCATGTTCTCGCTGGAGAACGGCCGGGAGGTCCGCTTTCACACCCGCTCTCGCCTCTTCACGGATGCGGAGTCCGCCCAACTCGCGGCGGCCGACCCGCAGTCGGGAGCGCAAGACCCGGGTTGGACGGTCCTTCCCACGCGATCCTGATCGCGCGGCTGTCGTGACGCAGATCAGCGCGAACCGACCGATATGCCCAAGACCAGCAACGCGAGCATCCGGTCGCGCGCAGCACCTGCGCCCCGACGCGGCCCGGACAGCGGCGGCTGGCCAAAGAACGCTTCCGTCAAATCAATCCCGCCGTCCTGCAAGGACTGCCCGAACTGCCCGGCGTGTGAGCGGAAGCTGGCGGGGCCAAAGGACGGTTCACGGGCCGAGCCGCCCGGCGCGCGACCGGCCAATGGACCGGATCGGGCGGCTGGCGACCCAATCCGGACAACGCCTTTACCGTCGACTGGGCACGAAGTGTCCCAGTTGCGGACAATGGCGCTTCGTCGGTCGGAGTCCGCAATCACACGCACAACCGACTCTCGACCTGCTAACGAGTTACCTTTTGCTGTTACTGGATCTCGGGCTTTCGTCTCATGCCTGCCCCCACTTCAGCGCGACGTCCAACCTCGTCTAGGGAAACGCTGATAAAATCGGCATCTACCGATCTTTGGATTTTAAAATCAATAGCTTGGTTCGTAGAAGCGAATAAATTTGCCTTTCCCTCGAGAGACCGCCTACATGCACTTTGTTTTCAAAGCATTCGTCTCATGTCTCGTGTTGGGCGCAGGCCTCTACGGCCTGGCAGCACACGCAGAATCGCTCGATCCGGCGCGGCCGCTCTGGATGCGGTCGCCGGCCATTTCGCCGGACGGCACCTCCATCGCCTTTACCTACCGTGGACGCGTCTACACGGTCGATCGCGCCGGCGGCGAAGCCAAGCCGCTGACTGACCCGGAATTTCGGGCGACCGATCCGGTCTGGTCCCCGGACGGCAAGGCGATCGCCTTCTCGGCGGCCGTCTTCAACGTCGGCGACGTCTACCTCGCCCCGCTCGACGGCGGGGAGATTCGGCGGCTCACCTACAACGAGCTCATGGACGTTCCGCTCGCCTTCACGCCGGACGGACGCGACCTGGTCTACTTCTCGGCCGGAATCGGCGCGATGGGGGCGAGCTTCCTGGATGCGATGACGGTCTTTCCGCAAGGCAAGACGCTGTCCGTTCCCGCGGCCGGCGGGCGCGAGCGCGCCTTCATGCCCATCCCGGCGCAGACGGCGTCGATCTCCCCCGACGGGAACCTCGTGGCCTACGCCTTCTCCCGGTCGGAGGAAGTCGCGCAGCGTAAGCGCCAGATCTCGGACGGCACCTCGGACATCTGGATCTTCGACCGCAGGACGGGCAAGCACCGCCAGCTCACCCATCACCGGTCGAACGAGAAGAGCCCCGTCTTCTCCGCCGACGGCGCCTTCGTCTACTTCACCGCCGAAATGCCGGCCGACGGCGAGACGAAGGTCGATGCCAAACCGGTCAGCACGAACGTTTGGCGGATGGCGACAGACGGCAAGAGCCCGCCCGAGCAGATTACCTTCCACGATACCCTGCCCGTGCGCGGTCTGTCGGTCAGCCGCGACGGCGTCCTGAGCTACGGCTACGACGGCGAGATCTGGACGGCGATCCCCGGGAATGCGCCGAAGAAGGTCGCCATCCGGATCCCGCAGGGCACGCTGGCCCCGGGCGCGACGCCGCTGAAGGTCAACGATCAGGTCACCGAGCTGGCGGTGTCGCCGAACGGCTCGGAGCTCGCGCTGGTCGCGCGCGGCGACGTCTATGTGGTCGATGCAAAGTCCGGCAAGACCCACCGCATCACCGCAACGGCGCAGGCGGAACGCTCTGTCGGTTTCTCGCCCGACGGCAGGAAGCTCCTTTACGCGTCGGACCGCCAGGTCGACTGGGACCTGTTTGAAAGCCGCATCGTGCGCGCGAGCGACAGCGGTTTCGTCGAGGCGGCCGACATCGAGGAGACCGTCCTGCTCGACACGGACACCGACCTCTTGCAGCCGCTGTATTCGCCGAAGGGGGGCAAGGTGGCCTATCGCGACGGCCGCAACGCCATCAAGGTACTGGACATCGCGAGCGGCGCCATTGTCGAGGCGCTGCCGGACCGTGCGACCTATTCCTACGCGGAGGGCGACCAGTCCCATGCCTGGTCCCCGGACGGCGCTTACCTGACGACGACGACGGGCTTCGGGCTCGGGAACACGGAGATCGTGGTCATCGACGCCGCCACGGGAGCGCGCCACAACATCACTGTCAACGGCTTCGCCGACACGGTACCGCAGTTCAGCCGCGACGTTGCAATGCTCTACTGGCAGTCGGACCGCTTCTCGATGCGCCAGCTGGACAGCCAGACGGCGACCATCGATGTCGTGGGCGCCTTCCTGTCGCGCGAGGGCGCCGAGGCCTTTGCGAAGGGGCGGCCGGTGGCGGCCGGTCCTCTCGATTTTGATGGAGCGCCGGACCGCAACATGCGCCTGACGCGGACGACCCAACCCCTCGCCTTCATGGACTTGAGCGCCGACGGCAGCACGCTAAACGTTGTGGCGGGCCTGCCGGGGCAGGGCTACACGGGCTACGCGATCGACCCGCACACGGGAGCGGCGCGCCTCCTGTTCAAGCGCGAGGCGGCCGGAGACGAGAAGTTCGCGGTCGCTCCGGATGGCAAGACCCTCTACGTCAGCGGGTCCGGACGGCTCGACGCCTACGACCTCGGGACCGGCGCCGACCGCGCCATTGCGTTCGACACGACCGCGCCGCACGACTACCGCGCCGAGATGGCCTATTTGTTCGACCATCAGTGGCGCTTCGTCCAGTCGAAGTTCTACGACGCGGGAATGCACGGCGTCGACTGGCCGAAGATGCGCGACCTCTACGCCAAGCATCTGCCCCATCTCTCGCACTGGGAGGATTTCGCCGAGCTCATGGCGGAATTGCAGGGCGAGCTGAACGCCTCGCACATGTTCTCGAGATTCGCCCCCGGCGAGCCTTACTGGGACGAGATCGGCTCGCTCGGGCTCTACTACGACCAGTCGCACGTTGGTCCGGGCGTCAAGATCGCCGGCGTCCTCGCGGGCGGTCCGACCGATGTGCCGGACAGCCTGCTCGTTCCCGGCGCCGTGATCATGACGGTGGACGGCGTGACCATCGGGCCGGATGCCGACATCGCGCCGCTGCTCAATCACAAGGCGGGAAAAACCGTGCTCCTTGGGGTGGCCGCGCCGGGATCGGGGCCGATCACCGAGCAGACCGTCACGCCGGTGACTAGCAAAGAGGACGTCGCACTCGCCTACCGCCGCTGGATCGCGCAGCGCCGCGCCATCGTGAAGGCACTCTCGGGCGGTCGGCTCGGCTATGTGCACGTCGCCGCCATGAATGACGACGAGATGCACAAGGTCTACGCCGAACTTATGGGCCGCTACGGCGACACGGAGGGCGCCGTCGTGGATGTGCGCTTCAACACGGGCGGCCTGTTGCACGACCAGCTCGTCGCCTTCCTGACCGGCAACCGTCATTCCGGATTGGTGACGCGCAACGGTGTGGAGCTTGGGCTCTCGCCCTACGATCGCTGGGCACGCCCCACCGCGCTCGTGCAGAACGCCTTCAGCTATTCCGACGGATCCATCTTCCCGGCCTATTACAAGCGCGAGGCGCTCGGCCCCATCGTGGGCGACCGCGTCCCGGGAACCGGGACGGCCGTGTACACCACACCGCAGCTCGAGCCGCGACTGGAGTTCGGCGTGGCCCAACTCGGCTTCCGCACGAAGAAGGGCCAGTTCTTCGAGAACACCGAGATCCTGCCGGACATCCTGGTCCCGACGGAACCGAACTTCATTGCAGAAGGGCGGGACCCGCAACTGGAAGCGGCCGTCAAAGCGCTGCTGGACGTGATCGACAGGAAGTGAAAGCAGGGCGCACCCACAGCGTGATCGCGCTTCGCCGTTCGAGCTCGAACGGTCCGAGCGAAGGATCGGGATAGGAAATCCAACCGTACCTCGGAGTCGAGAAACCCCGGAGACAGAGACAGGAGGGGAGTGACGGGGCTTGGAGAGCGCTTGAAGAGCGATTCATGCCCCGCCACAAGTCTGCAATTTTGGGTGTCCGCTGTTTGAGGTTCTGGCGACACAAGAGCTACCGGCGAATCTGTCCGCTCCTCGCGGGAGCGGACCCGCGCCGCCCAACAGCGAATGTCCCCTCATGGCCGTGAGCCGTCGGTCAGCCATACACCTAGGACCATCCGTCGGTTCGCGTTACACAGCGGACATCTGAAACTTGCGTTGACCCCCCCCGCCCGCGAGTCCGGGCAATCAAAGGTGCCGCCAGGTGCCGCCGGGACTCAGAGGATCGCGCGCACCACGCTGCCGTCGACCCGCAGGGCCGCGCCGTTGGTCGCGCAGGCGCCCGCAGTGGATCATCTCCGCCGGGATCTGCACCGCCGATTCGCTGGAGACGAAGATGATCCGGCCCCAGTCGCGTTCGCGCATGCCCGGTAGATAGTGCCGCGCCAGTCGCACCCCGCTCATGACATTGGTCTCGAAGAAGCGCAGCCAGTCGGCGTCGCTGATCCCACCGATTTTCCACTCATCCGCCGTTGACAGGGCGCGACGCGGGCCTAGACTGCCGGATGACCCGCCCCGGCGGCGGGTCAGGCCCCTGCGCGTCTCAGCCACGTACACATCGAGAGCACCATGCACTATCTCTACACGTCATTGAAGGTCCTTGCGGTCCTCGCACTCGCGGCACTCGCCGCGGGTTGCGCCGGCGATCTGAAGGAAAAAGAGAACCTGGCGGCGGCCGCCGGCTTCAAGGTCATCACCCCCACCAAGCCGGAGCAGGCGGCGATCTTAAAGAGCCTGCCGGCGAACAAGGTCACCCAGGTCAAACAGGACGGTAAGGTCTACTATGTCCTGCCGGACCTGGCCAACAACCAGGCCTGGGTCGGCGGGCCCAAGCAATATCAGAGCTATCAGCAACTGCGCCTGGCCAGGCAGATCAGCAACGACAACCTGGAGGCCGCGGCGATGAACCAACAGGCATCCATGAACTGGGGCGCCTGGGGCGGTTGGGGGGGTTGGGGTCCCGGGCCCGGCTGGTATTGAGCCGAGCCGCACCCGGCCTGGGAGCGCCGCACTGGGGTGCGGCGCTCCCAGTCCGTAGGGTCCGCTACGCGGACGGGGCGTCGTTGTCGTTGTCGTTGTCGTAATCGTGGTCGGATTATTCGATTACGACAACGACAACGACAACGACAACGACAACGACAGCGTACCCGGGATCTCGGTCACCGCATCAGTTCTGATCGCACCCGCGCGGACTGCCCCGCTCGCCGCTGCCCCAGATCATGATCACGCCCTAACACGTCTATCGCCCACATGAAAATCGCCATCGCCACCAAAGATTACACCCGGGTCGCCGGCCATGCCGGCCAGGTCCGCCACTGGCTGCTCTACGACAGTGACGCCGAAGGACCCCAGCCGGTGCGTGTCGAATTGCCCAAGGCCCAGGTCTTTCACCACTGGGAGGGCGAGGGCCCGCACCCCCTGGACGGCATCTGCGCCATCGTCGCCGGCAGCGCCGGGGAGGGCTTTCGCCGCCGTATGGCCAAGCAGGGGGTGGATCTGCTGCTGACCGGCGAGCCGGACGCCGACCGCGCGCTGCGCTCGGTGCTCAGCGGCGAGGTCCTACCCGACCCCGGCTTCGATCCCAGTATGCTCCTGTGTCGCCTGCGCGACCTGTTCTCCAAACATTAGCCAGCCGCACGGTCGATAGCTTGAACGGCAGGCAGCGCGCCCTGCCGCGGACCGCCCCGGCGCAGTACAATCGCCGCTTCCAACCAGTTGTTCACCAAAAGGCGGCCGATGATGAAATACCCCCTCCCCCTGGCGACACTCCTGTCTGCACTCCTGGTCGCCCCCCTGTTTGCCCAGGACGCCGCGCCCGCGAAGTCGGTCGGGGACCTGTACAAGGAACGCACCGCGCTCAGCGGCAAGCAGGTGACGCTGCACGGCAAGGTCGCGAAGGTCAACAACCAGATCATGGACCGCAACTGGGTGCACCTGCGCGACGGCACCGGCGACACCGCCGACGGCTCCAACGACATCACGATCACCACCATGGATACCGCGAACCCGGGCGATACGGTCACGGTCGTCGGCACCCTGGTTGTCGACATGGATTTCGGCTCGGGCTACAAGTACCCGCTGCTGATCGAGAAGGCGACGATCACCAAGGCCCCCTGAGCCGCCGGGCGCGCCCCCATGCCCCGGGTCCGCGACAGGGACGACCCGACCGAGCGCTACAACGCCGACCTGGCGGACTGCCTGGCCGCGGTGCCCCTGTTGCGGCCCGCGGCCCCGGGCAGCCCGGCGCAGCGCCGCCTGTGGCGCGCCTGCGAACTGTGCACCTATCTGGAGTATCGGTTCGACGCGGCGCCGGACCCGCGGTCCCTGACCGACGAGACCATCCACGACTGGGCGCGCCGCGGCCTGACCGACGGCGAGGTGCCGGGGGATCCCGCCGACCTGTTGGGCTACCGGCCCTACTGGCTGGTACAGGACGGCACCTGCCTGGGCACGGTCGCGGTGATGGTCCGGGACCTCGGCTGGGGCCAGCCCTGCCTCTGGATCGCGAGCCTGTATCTGTTCCCGGAAGGGCGCCGCCGCGGGTGCGGCACCCGGGTCATGGCGGCGCTGGAGGGGGCCGCCCGCCACCTGGGACTCGGGGGCCTGCGCCTGGAGACCGCCTGGCCCTGGCAGGGCGCGGTGCGCTTTTATCTGCAACAAGGCTTTTGGGTCGCGAACTGGAAGCACGGGCTCAGCCTGGTGCGCTATTTTGCCGACCCGCCCTACCGCATTCGGCACGACCAGGGGCGGATGGCCTTCGTCATCGGCGCGGCGACGGCGGACCATGCACGGATCGCGGCCCGGCGCCGGGGCGACACCCTGATCTGGGAGGAGCACGCACCCGCCGGGAACAGCGACGACGCGGACGCGGACGCGGACGCCGGGGAACCGGAAACCCTCGCCTCGCCCGCCCCCACCTTCGCCCTGTGGCTCGCCGTCGGCGGTTGGCCGCTGATCCGCGGCCCGCGGGAGTGGGAGCGCCGCTACCACTGGTCGGACACCGGGATGCCCGAGGGGCTGGCCTACAAGATCACCGTCTTCGAGGCCTATACCCGCCGCTGCGGCTTCCGGGTCGACACGCCGCGGATTCCCGGGTTGGTGTATCCGCCGTGGGAGGAACTCTGAGCCGTAGGGTCCGCTGCGCGGACCAAGCCCCTGGCTCAACTATGCACCAAACGCTCCAAGAGCAAGGCGGTCAAGCTGCGGCGCCCATCGAGCACCGCCAGCACCAGGACCCGCTCGCCCTGGACGCGGTAGACGATGCGCCAGGGGCGCTCGATGATCTCCTGATAGTGAAGGGTGCCGACGGCGCGCAACTCCGGCACCACCCGCCCGCGCTCCGGATGAGTCGTCAGCGCCGCGGCCCGGGACTCCAGCCGCTCCAGCACCGCCAGGGCCTTGTCCGCACTGTCGCGCGCGATGTAACGGATGATCGCCTCCAGGTCGCGCCGGGCGGTCGCCGTCCACGCGACCCGCACCCCACTCATTGATCGCGCTGCGGCTCGGACGCAGACGCCTTAAGGCTGGTACGCAGCGCCGCGACGACCTCCTCCTGGGGGATGAGACGCCCCTGGGCGATGTCCGCCTCGCCCTGCACCAGCAGCTTGAGCATCAGCAGCCCCTCCTGTTGCAACTGGTACTGCGCATAATCCTGCACCACGGCGCTGGCGCGGCCGTTCTGGGTCAGCACCAGGACGCCCGGCTCCTCGCGCATCCGGGCCAGCAGCCGACTGGCATCGGACTTGAACTCGCTGAGGCTGATGATGGAGTCGGTCATGGTTGGCACCCTTATTCGGTCTGAATTCAGGCTTGCAGTCTAGCACAGCGGCGGACCTTGGCCCCTGGTGGACACAGACCCTGGGAGGTGCGTAGGATGGGTAGAGCGCAGCGAAACCCATCGCTATCCTAATCCCGACTCAGTGCCTCGAACGGCCGCCACTTGAGCCCGTCGAGCCGTGCCAGGGTCTCCCGCCGACGGGTCTCGTCCACCTCCCGGAACGACTTGATCAGGGCCAGCAGGGTGTCGACCAGGCCCTTGACCAGCTTGCTCAGGTCGAGCGCCGCGGGCAGCCCGAACCGGGTCGCCCCGGCGGGGTCGAGCAGCCGCGCCCGCACCAGCTCGGTGAAGGCAGCCCGCAGTTGCACCGCGGCCGCCACCCGGGCGCGCAAGCCCTCGACCTCGGTCAGGTCCACGCCCGCCATCAGGTAATTTTTGGCCCCTTCGATCAGGGCATCGAAGGCGGCCTTGGCCTCGACATAGGCGATGAGGCCCTCCGTATAGGTCCGCGGGTCATCACGCCCCTGCTCGTAGAGCAGCCGGGCATGGCCCTCGCCTAAGGATTGCTCGCGGGCCAGGATCTCGAACAGGGTTTCCATGGTCTTAAGGTCTCCGGTGGGTGGATGAGTATCGGTCGGGTTAGCGCGGCGTAACCCGACACTGGGGCTGCCTACCGACCCCAACGGGGTCGAACATACCAGCCCAGGGCAACGCCCTGGGTTAGCGTTGTTTTCTCGGTCCAGCCCTGAAAGGGCGTGACATAACGGCGCGGTTCCTCATGTCACGCCCTTTCAGGGCTGGGGCCTGTTATCCGTCATACCCAGGGCGTTGCCCTGGGCTGGTATGTCGCGCCCCTTCGGGGCTTGAGCGGCGCAAGATCAGGCGAAATAAGGTGCCGGCACCTGCCACGACTGCCGGAGCCGGGTACGCGATGCGTACCCTACGGCTGCCGGACGTTCTCACGGACCGGGCGTCGTTGTCGTTGTCGTTGTCGTAATCGTGGTCGGACTATTCGATTACGACAACGACAACGACAACGACAACGACAACGACAGCGTACCCGGGATCTCGGTCACGTCATCAGTTCCGATCGCACCCCTCGGAGCGGCTGGCGGGCTGGGTGCCGCGCGCCTAACCCGACCGACGGCCAACCCGAAACATCCGGTAATCGGTCACGGCCTTGGGCTTGGTTACCGTCGGGTGCTGGCGCCCGGCGGTCAGGGCCTTGACCCGGTCGGCCAGATAGCACTCCAGTTGCGCCAGGGTGACGAACCCGAGCCGGCTGAAATCGGCCCGGCCGTCGCGGATCGCCTCCAGCAGCGCGCAGGTGAAGGCGCCATGGCCCCAGGCCGCGTCCTCGCGCGAGAGCTGGGCGCCGCTCGAGGAGGAGAAGACCACCACCCCGGTGTCCGCGTCCGCCAACTCGTTGGCGAAACGGTCCAGGTCCGGCAGTGAATCGGTCCCGGCGCGGGTATCGCCCAGGAGTGCCCCGGAGTAGCAGGTGTCCAGCATCAGCACCACCTTGCCCTGGATGCGCCGCAGGTATTCGGCGATATCGCCCCCCTTGATGGCGCTGTGGTGCGGCGCGGCCGGGTCGCCGTCGACGCTCAGATAATAGTAGGCGCCGTAGTGGTCCTTGAGCCCGTGACCGGCGAGGAAGACCACCGCCACGTCGCGTTGCCCGACCTCCAGTTCCAGCGTGCAGCCCCTCCAGGATCGCCGTCCGCCCGGCCGCCGCGTCGGTGAGCGGGCGCACCTGCACCTCCCGGTAGAGCCCGCCGGCCTGGGCGCGCAGTTCCGCGGCCACGGCCTGCGCGTCCGCGGCGGCGAAGCGCAGCGGTTGCGCGCTCTGCGGCGGATAGGCGCCCACCCCCACCGTCAGACCATAGAGCCGGGGCTTGCGCCAGTCCGCGTCGCCGCTCCAGGGGATCGGCAGCAGCACCGCCTCGCCCGCGCCCCGCTCGCTGAAGGGGACCAGGCTCAGCACCCCCGCCCCGGGCGGGGCCAGACAGCGCAACTGACCGACCACCCGGCGACCGCCGTCGGTCTCCAACTCGCGCCGGTCCAGCAGCAGCGGCAGCGGCCGACCGTCCAGCCGCGCCTCCACCCGCAGCACCGGGGCGGCGTCCGAGTCCGCCCTATAGGTGCAGTCCACCCGGGTCCCGTCGGCGACGGCCGTCAGAGCATGGGAGAGCAGGCGCAGGACCGGCGGGAGCAGGAAGGTGATCCCGCGCGACCCGGTCTCGGCCGTCGGCGCGCCGCCGCGGGCGGCATCGGCCCGGCGCAGGGCCTCGGCCGGGTCGGCGGTTTCCAGCACCAGCGCGATCACGTCCGGCCGGTTGAACTGCTCTCGCAGGCGCGAGGCGCCGAAGAAGTCCGGCGCCTGGTCCGGCCCGCGATTGAGGTGCCAGCCGATCAGGTCCTCGCCACCGGCGGAGGCGGCGTAGTGACCGAGCGGGGTCCAGAGGACCCAGCGGGGTTGGGTGCCCGCGGGGTCCGGGGAGGGGTAGAGGGCCAGGACCTCGGCGCCGTCCGTGAGGCGGTGCCAGCGCAGGGTCCCGTCACCGGAGCCGGCGACGGCGTAGCGGCCGTCGCGGGACGCGTTGAGAGCCCAGACCACGCCCGGCACCGGCTGTTGCCAGCACTCGCGGCCCTCCTTGGTGTAGGCGCGCAGCCGCCAAGCGGTGCCGAGGCAGAAGGCGAGGCTGTCCGGGGACCCGGCCGGGGTCAGGGCCAGTGAGCAGGTTTGCTCGTAGGGTTTGAGCTTGAGCGGGCGGCCGTCGAGCCTGGGCTCGGTCTTGTCCTCCCAGGCGGTGACCAGGCATCGGGAACCGCCCGGGTGCGCCGGGTCCGGGGCGGCCGGACCCTCGTCCGCCAGGGCCAGGTCCGCGATGGCCTCGGCCGCCGGGTCCAGGGTCAGGGCACGGGTGCCCAGGTCGAACAGGGCCGGGCGCTTGCCCCCGTACTCATAGCCGAAGGCGACCCGGTCGCCGGTGGCCGATAGCCGCAGGCCCTCGCCGTGGAGTTGCCCGCGGAAGTCCGCGGCGGCCAAGGGGCTGGACCAGCGCGGCTCCGGTTCTGCACCGGGACCGGCCGGGCCGAGAACGTAGATGCCATTCGACGCGCCGACCACGAAACCACCGTCGGCGAGCGGGTGCAGGGTCATCACCGCGTTGGTCGCCGCCCGCAGTGGCCGGCCCCGGGGACCCAGCCCGGCCTTGGCCCAGCGCAGCACCGGGCTCCCGCCGCCCTCGGCATACCGCCCGCCGGCGAAGAGGGTGCCGCCGTTGGCGGACCAGGCGACCGTGGACAGACTGCCGTTGCCGATCCCGGTGGTGTCCGCGCGGCCCAACTGGGCCAGGGTGCGGCCGTCCAGCAGGTCCACCGCGTTGCTGTCGTCATAGCCGACCGCGATGCGGGTGCCGTCCGGGGAGAAGGCGACCGCGAAGGGGCGCTTGCCGCCGGGCGGACGGACGGCCCGGGTCGGTTTGAGCGGTTGCCCGCCCGTGGTGACCGCAGACTTGAAGCGATCCAAGACGAACTGGGGCGCGCCCCCGTCCGGGCCCTCGGGCGGCGGGTCATAGAGCCGCACCTGACCGTCCAAGCAACTGGTCACCAGCCGCCCGTCTGCGGCGAACTCGGCCCAGAGGGCGCGCTCGCCATAGTCCGGGTCCCGGCCGACCTCGACCCAGGCCGCCGGGGCGCCGCCCGGACCGCCGCCGGTCGCCGGTGCGAACAGCCGCAGGCCCCCGTCGCCGAGCACGGCCGCGAGCCGGCGCCCGGTGCGGTCGAAGGCCAGATGGTTGACCACGTTGGGCAGCCCTTGGATCCGTTGGCGCAGGGTGCCGGTCGCGCGGTCGAAGAGGTAGATATCGGTGCTCAGCCCGTTCGCGGAGCCGGTCCAACCCCCGACCGCGACCGTCTCCCCGTCCGGGCTCAGCGCCACCGCATAGACCTTGCCCAGGTCGCCGGGTCCGAGCGGCACCCGGATGGTCCGCTCCAGGGTACCGGCCCCGGCCCCCTCACCCGGCCCGGCCCCCGGCCCCGCCAGCCGCCAGACCCGCACCGTCTTGTCGTGCGACCCGGAGACCAGCCACAGCCCCGCCGCATCCACGGCGGTGCGGTTGATCATCGCGGTATGGCCCCCCGGGTCCAGGCGGAGCTGGGGCGTGCCCGGGAAGGGGCCGGCCGGATCAAAGGCCGGATCACAGGCCGGCGCCGCGGCGGCAGCCGCTTCAGGCGCAGGCGGTCGGTACTCGGACATAGGCTGCTGGACACCTCCTGTCGGTCAGCGCAGCCGCCATCTTACCCCGAACCACCGCCCCGGCAGACCCGCGGTCGCGGCCTTCCCCACGAAAGTCGCCCACCAGGTCGCGCAGCGACGCCGTGGGAGCGGCTTCAGCCGCGACGAGCCCACCACCGCGGCCGGCACGCTCACGTCGCCGCTCACGGCCATCAGGGCGTTCCCGTCACCCCGGAACATGAAAGCTCCCTGTGGGAGCGGCCTCCGTCCGCGATGAAGCGCCGCGCCGAACGCCGCCATCGCGTTTCCCGCGCCGCCCGTCGCGGCTAAAGCCGCTCCCACAGCGTCGCTGCGCGACTTTTACGGTAATGCAGCGGATCACAAGCTCCAGACCGTGCACAGGTCGGGATAGGTCTGGATCGTTTCATCTCCGGATGGAGCCAGCGTACCCAGGCATGGGTGTCCAGCAGGATCATTGGTAGAGATCCCCCCACTCGTCCGGCGTAAGCGCTGGCACTACGTCGTCGCCGTTCAGCACGGCCCCTTGGAAGGCGAGGCGCGGCGAGGGGGCGTGCCGCTTCGGTGTCAGCGGCCTGGGCTGCTCGGCCTCGAGCAGGACGATCACCCGCGCCGGACCGCGCCGCTGTGACCGTGGAAGCTTGATGTGGATCTCGCTGTTCTCGTCGATCTCGGCGTCGATTTCAATGGCGAGCATGTGACCTCTCCAAATGACGGATAGTGACTGTGGTCAACGGCCCTGTCGCCGCGGCGTCACCAGCGAATCCAGGCGTCGCTCAGGACGAGGCGAGCCATCAATCGAGGGTCTGCATGTCAGGGAGGTCGCGCAGCGACGCTGTGGGAGCGGCTTCAGCCGCAACGAGCCCACCACCGCGGCCGACGCGCTCACGTCGCCGCTCACGGCCATCAGGGCGTTCCCGTCACCCCGGAACATGAAAGCTCCCGGTGGGAGCGGCCTCCGGGCGCGATGAGGCGCCGCGGCGAACGCCGCTGCCGCGTTTCCCGCGCCGCCCGTCGCGGCTGAAGCCGCTCCCACAGCGTCGCTGCGCGACTCTTACGGTAAGCTCCGACCGCCGGTTGCGTCGCGAGCGCAACCGGCTGAAGCCTCGACCTCCGGTGTGGCGGGGTTCAGCCGGTCCTGAGTTCATGCCGGATCGTTTCACGCACCACATCGGCCAGCGTTTGCCCTGCGACGAACTGACGCAGGGCCTCATTGATCAGCGTCTGGTAGCTTCCGCCGGTCAGGGCCGCACGCGCCTTGAAGGCGGCGAGCACCGTGTTGTCGACCCGCATCGTAATGCGGGACTTGCCGCCCTGTTCGGCCTGTAGCCGGGCCAGCGCGGGCACCTGTGCCACCGGCTTGGCGTCGGCGAAGTCGAGGTCGGCATACTGGTCGAACAGCGGGTCAGAATTGTTGCTCATAGCGATCACGCTGCGGTTGGGTTGCCGGCGGCCTTCACCGGGTCGAATTCGATCTCCATGGGTCTAACAGTATGCACAAATGTACAGATCGTCAAGTCTGTCGGATGGGCAAGGATGGGCAAAGCGACGCCTGCCGACCCAATCGCTGCGCCAGGGAAGCGGGGAACCGATCAAGCCCCGGATGGGGTTGAGACTGGACGCTGGCTTGCCCGCGCAGAGCGGTCTAAGCTCGCACCATCGACCCCAAGCCCAGGCCCGCAGCGGCGCTCCTCGCCCGTCGCCGGCCCGGCCTCAGCGCCCGGAGACCCATGTCCAGCCAAGCCCCCGCCCTCATCCCCATGCTGCAAGGTCTGATCGGCAGCCTGTCGGTCAGCAGCATCACGCCGACCTACGACCACAGCAACCGCCCGGTCATCGACCTGCTGGCCGGCTGGCTCGCGGCGGCCGGGTTTCGGGTCGAGGTGCTGCCCATCCCCGGGCACCCGGACAAGGCCAATCTGCTCGGGACCCTGGGCAGCGGCCCTGGCGGTCTGGTCCTGTCCGGCCACACCGATACGGTCCCCTTCAATGAGCCGCTGTGGTCGCATGACCCGCTCAAGCTCACCGAATCGCAGGGGCGCTACTACGGGCTCGGTACCGCCGACATGAAGTCCTTCCTGGCGCTGGCCATCGAGGCGGCACGGGGACTCAGGGCGGCGGACCTCAAACAGCCCTTGATGATCCTCGCCACCGCGGACGAGGAATCGGCCATGCACGGGGCGCGCGCCCTGGCCGAGGCCGGGCGCCCGCTCGGGCGCTACGCGATCATCGGCGAGCCCACCGGACTGAGACCCGTGCGCACCCACAAGGGTGTCATGGGCGAGTCGGTGTGCCTCATCGGGCGCAGCGGCCACGCCAGCGACCCCAGCCTGGGCAACAACGCGCTGGAGGGGATGCACGAGGCCCTGACCGCCATCCTCGCCTGGCGCGATGAACTCGCGCTCTCCCATCGGCACCCGGCCTTCGCGGTGCCCTACCCCACCATCAACCCCGGCCACATCCACGGCGGCGACAACCCCAACCGCATCTGCGGGGACTGCGAACTGCACCTGGATCTGCGCGTCCTGCCGGGCATGGACCCCGCGGACCTGCGCGCCGAACTGGCCCGGCGGGTGGCCGAGGTGGCGGAGCGCCGCGGCCTCACCTGGAGTGTGGAGCCGCTGTTCAGGTCCATCCCCCCGGTCGAGACCCCGGCCGACTCCCTGATCGTGCGCGCCGGGGAGGCCCTCACCGGCCACGCCGCGGGGGCGGTCAGCTTCGGCACCGAGGCGCCCTTCTTCGACCGTCTGGGGATGCAGACCCTGATCCTGGGGCCCGGCGACATCGCGGTGGCCCACCAGCCCGACGAGTTTCTGGAACTGGCCCGCATCCCGCCCACCCTGGAACTACTGCGGGGGTTCATCCGGCGGTTTTGCCTGTCCGGGACAGCCGATGCTCGATAGTCAGGTCTGAACCTTTCAGTGCACCGGCCAGGCGGCGATGACGGAGCCTGACGGCGGCGCGTGAGCCGGTCTTTCTCGTGCAGCGAGACAGACGGCCAGACGGAGCGGCGGCGGGGCGGTCTACCGCAACGTCGCTTGCCTCACAGTCAAGAAATCATTAGCCTCTGACGCCATGGACAACATCGCAACGCCCCACGACGCCTTCTTTCGCGAGAGCTTCGGCCGTCGCGAGATCGCCCAGGATTTCCTGCGGCACCACCTGCCGACGGAACTCCTGGCCGCGATCGACCTGGACACCCTGGAGATCGCCAAAGACACCTACGTCTCCAAAGATCTGCGCTCGACCTATTCAGATCTGGTCTACCGCGTGCGCTACGGTGACGGAAACGTGGGAATTTACCTGCTCTTCGAGCACAAGAGCACCCCCGAACACTGGGTCCTGCTGCAATTGCTGCGCTACATCACCGCCGAGGGCGACCAGTACCGCAAAGCGACAAGCCCATCGCACGGCTGCGCGATCTACTCGCCCTGATCGAGCAAGTGCGGGACAAGGCCACCGCCCTGGAGGTCCTCGAATCCCTGCTGCGGTACTTTGTCCAAGGCACTCAGCGCGTGGGCGAGCACGAAGTTCGCTTACTGCTGCAACAGACTTCCACCGGAGACCCGATCATGCAAACTTTCATCGACCGCTACATTGAACAAGGGCAACAACAGGGCGAAGCCAAGATCCTCTTGCATCAGATCGAACAGAAATTCGGCCCCCCGAGCGAGTCGGTGCGTCAACGCCTCGCCGAGGCCGACCCCGACACACTGCTGTACTGGTCCGAGCGTATTCTGACCGCCGACAATTTGGACGCGGTGCTGCACTGACCGGACATGGGCAGTGCGTGGCAGGCTCAATGAAGCACTAGCGGCCCGCTCTGCATTCCCATGCGGGACGATTAAAAATGTTGGCAGAACTCAATCAACAGTGTCGATACCAGTCCGTATAGGGGAGATTTCGCAGGAACATGAATAGATACAAATGTCAACGAATTCGAGAGTGCCGCCACGCCGATCTCCATGCTGTTGCGGGAATTGAGCAGGCTTGCTACGGCGGCACGATGTCGCTCTCGCGCATGACGTTGACGCAGTATCTCAGTCGGATTCAAGGCGGAGCACAAGACAACAGTTGGTGCAACTCATTGCCGCACCATAGAATTTGCCAGGCAAGTCCGCAATCCCGCCGTGAACCCTCCATCACCGCACTGGGGTGGGCGGCCCGAGCCGCAAATTGGGAGGACGAACCGCAGGCAGTCTCGTTATCGCTGCGCGCCCCTCCCGCAACCCCGGTCAGGTAGGGTTGTGGCCGACGCCAGTAAGCTCGCCGCCCCTTGACAACCCGCCCGGATGCTATTATCCCACCGGAAAAAGCCAACAACGATCCTTGAGGAGGCACGGCCATGCGCTGGCGTACCGGCAGACGTAGCGAGAACGTGGAGGACCAACGCGACGCGGGGGGCGGTCTGGGTGACCCCTTCGGCGGCGGGCGCGCACCGATGCGGGTGGGGCGCACCATCGGCATCGGGGGCGGGGTCGGCGGCGTGGTGCTGGTGGTGGTCCTGATGCTGTTGGGCGTGGACCCCTCCTTTCTCCTGACCCCGGGTGGTCAGGTCGCGCCCGAGCAGTCACCCGCGCGCCGGGGTCCCGGGGCGGACGGGGCGCCCCAGTTCCAGGCCCCCACGGCCGGGGTCGAGGACGAGATGAAGCAGTTCGTCTCGGTGGTCCTGGGCGACACCGAGGACACCTGGACAGCGGTCTTCAAGGAGTCCGGCAAGCGCTATGTCGAGCCCCGCCTGGTGCTGTTCACGGGGATGACCCGCTCGGCCTGCGGGCTGGGGGAGGCGGCCATGGGGCCCTTCTACTGCCCGGCGGACCAGAAGGTCTATATCGATCTCGCCTTCTACGACGAACTGCGCAACGACTTCGGCGCCCCCGGGGACTTCGCCCAGGCCTATGTGATCGCCCATGAGGTCGGCCACCACGTCCAGAACCTGCTCGGTATCTCCGATCAGGTCGAGAGCCTGCGCCGCCGCGCCAGCCGGAGCGAGGCCAACAATCTCTCGGTGCGCCTGGAACTCCAGGCCGACTGCTTCGCCGGCATCTGGGCCAACCGCGCCCACCAGGCACGCCAGATCCTCGAGCAAGGGGACCTGGAGGAGGGACTCAACGCCGCCTCCGCCATCGGCGACGACCGGCTGCAGCGCCAGACCCGCGGCTACGTGACCCCGGACAGCTTCACCCACGGCAGTTCGGCCCAGCGGGTGCGCTGGTTCAAGCGCGGGCTGGCCGAGGGGCGCCTGGCCGCCTGCGACACCTTTTCCACCGCGGAGCTTTAGTGCGGCCATGCCCATGAACAAGACCATCCAGACCCCCCTGCCCTTGCTCCTGGCGCTCCTGCTGTGGGGCCCGCCCGCCCCGGCCGAGAACAGCTTCGCCCTGGACCCGGAACCGGTCCGTCCGCGCGACCTCGCGGACGGGCCCGTGCCGACCATCGAGGCCACCGTGCCCCTGCCGCCCTGGCCGCGGGATGCGGACCTGATCGCCTTCGTCCCGGATGGGCCCACGACCCCCCTGCGCTACGCCATCGACGGCAAGAACCTCAAACTCGGTGACGCCCGCGGCACGGAAGTGCACTACACCCTGGTCATCGAGTCGGCGAGCGGTACCCGCAACCTGTCCTTCGAGGCCATCCGCTGCACCCTGCGGGGCGCCTACAAGACCATCGCCTACGGCAGCGACGGGCGCTTCACACGGGCCCCGGCGGCGGAGTGGCAGCCGCTCGACCGGGACAGCGGGGCCTACCGCGAGGACCTGCGCCAGCGCTTCTGCGTCCCCCGTGAGATGCGCGCCCGGCCGGTCAAGGACCTGCTGCGCGCGCTGCGCGGGCGGATCGCGGCGACTGAGGGTACGGGGTTTCAGGCGCAGTAGGAAAACGTTGCGGACCACTGCCCCGTCCAGCCCCCAAAAAACCTCAATCGTTGTCGTTGTCGTTGTCGTTGTCGAAATCGTAATCGGAGAAGCGATGCATTCTCGGGTGCGAGAAAATCCGGGGCGCGACGATAAGCTCGATTACGACAACGACAACGAACATGGCGCTAACTTGAAGACCCCACCCGCCGCCGCCATTCCAGTGCCTCCCGGGGCTGCCTGCCGCATCCCAAGTCCCAATCCAACTCATCCATAAGGCTAGCCGCATGTCCAATCCGCTCTTAGACCAGGCCGGTCTCCCCGCCTTCGCCCACATCCTGCCGGAACATGTGGAACCGGCCCTGGATGCCCGCCTTGCGGCCTGCCGGGCCGAGATCGCCCGTCTGACCGGGGCGCCCGGGGTACCGACCTGGGAGACCTTCGTCGAGCCCCTGGAGGAGTCGGACGACACGCTGAGCCGCACCTGGTCCCCGGTGGGACACCTGAACGCGGTCATGAACAGCGAGGCCCTGCGCGCCGCCTACAACGCCTGCCTGCCCAAGCTCAGCGACTACGCCACCGAGGTGGGCCAGAACGAGGACCTGTTCCGCGCCTACCAGGCGGTCGCGGCCCAGGAGCACCTGGACGCCACCCAGCGCAAGCTCCTGGACAACGCCCTGCGCGACTTCCATCTCTCCGGCGTCGACCTGCCCGCCGAGCGCAAGGCGCGCTACAAGGCGATCAGCCAGGAGCTCTCGCAGCTCACGGCCAAGTATTCGGAGAACCTGCTCGACGCTACCAACGCCTGGAGCAAGCTGGTGACCGACCCCTCCCGGCTCGCCGGGCTGCCCGAGTCCGCCCTGGGCCTGGCCCGCCAGAGTGCGCAGCAACGCGGCCAGGACGGCTGGCTACTGACGCTCGACATGCCCTCCTATATCCCGGTCATGACCTACGCCGACGACCGCGACCTGCGCTTCGAGGTCTATCAGGCCTTCGGCACCCGCGCCTCCGACCAGGGTCCCCATGCCGGCCAGTGGGACAATGGCGACCTCATGGAGCGTATCCTGGCCCTGCGCCACGAGCTCGCCCAACTCCTGGGTTTCGCCAACTATGCCGAGCGCTCACTGGCCACCAAAATGGCGCGCTCTCCGCAGCAGGTGCTGGCCTTCCTCAACGACCTGGCGCAGCGCTCCGTCGCCCAGGCGCGCGGCGAACTGGAGGAAGTGCGCGCCTTCGCCCTGGAGCACCACGGTCAGGGGCAACTGGAGCCCTGGGATCTCGGCTATTACTCCGAGAAGCTGCGCGTGCACCGCTACCAGATCAGCCAGGAGGAATTACGGCCCTACTTCCCGGTCTCCCGGGTCCTGAGCGGGCTCTTCGGGGTGGCACAGCGCCTCTTCGGCGTCGATATCGAGGAGGCCCAGGGCTTCGAGACCTACCACCCGCAGGTGCGCTTCTTCGAGATCCGCGACACCGCGACCGGCCAGTTGCGCGGCCAGTTCTATCTCGACCCCTTCGCCCGCCCCGACAAGCGCGGCGGGGCCTGGATGGACGTGTGTACCAACCGGCTGCATACCGCCCGCTACGACCAGATCCCGGTCGCCTATCTGGTGTGCAACTTCAGCCCGCCGGTTGGCGACCAACCGTCACTGCTGACCCACAACGAGGTCGAGACCCTGTTCCACGAGTTCGGTCACGGGCTGCACCACCTGCTGACCCGGGTCGACTATCCGGCGGTGGCCGGCATCAACGGGGTCGCCTGGGACGCGGTGGAACTGCCCAGCCAGTTCATGGAAAACTGGTGCTGGGAACGCGAACCCCTGGATCTGTTCGCCGCCCACTGGCAGACCGGTGAGCGGCTCCCGGATGACCTGTATGGGCGCATGACGGCCGCCCGGAACTTCCAGTCCGCAATGCAGATGGTGCGCCAGCTCGAGTTCGCGCTCTTTGATTTTCGCCTGCACCTGGAATACGACCCGGCCCGCGGCGGGCGTATCTACGAGATCCTGGAGGAGGTCCGCGACCAGGTGGCGGTCATCCGCCCGCCGGCCTTCAACCGCTTCGCCCACAGCTTCTCCCACGTCTTCGCCGGGGGCTATGCCGCCGGCTATTACAGCTACAAATGGGCCGAGGTCCTGTCCGCCGACGCCTTCTCGCTCTTCGAGGAGCGCGGTGTCTTCGACGCCGCCACCGGCCGCGCCTTCAAGGAGTCGATTCTGGAGCAGGGCGGCTCCCGCGACGCCATGGTCCTCTATGTCGACTTCCGCGGACGCGAGCCGACCACCGATGCGCTGCTGCGCCATTCGGGGATTGCCGCGTAGGCTTACCGTGAAAGTCGCGCCGGGAGCGCGCTCCTCGTCTCCCTCCCCCGCTGGGGGAGGGTCGGGGAGAGGGAACGGCCATGGCGCCCGCAATTTTCATCTTTCGGGGTGGCGCGGGCGCCATGGCCGTTAGCCGGATGGGTAGAGCGCGGCGAAACCCATCCTCGCAACGGGCAGAGCGGCCGGGAGAATGGTTTTGGTGAGTATTCCAGGCTGACGCGAACCCGCGCTCGGCTGCCATCCGCAGGGCTTCGGTCAGGGCCTTTATTCCCGCTTCCGGTATTGCGCTAGGATCAGGCCAGCCGGTCGCTCGGGGTGACGGCGACGGTGACCTGGTCGGTGCCGATCCACACCTGGCCGCCGTCGATGGTGCAATTGAGGCCCATCGAGCGTTCGGCCAGGGCGGCCAGGGCGCGGACCTCGGGGGGGGCGATCGACCACACCCGCAGGTTGCGCTGGCGGCGCAGCGACTCGCCGTTCTGCTCCCACCAGAGATCCGCCGCCCGGCCGCCGTAGTTGATGACGATGACCTCCCGGGCGCGTCCGCACGCCTGGCGGATGCGGCGCTCGTCGGGGTGGCCCAGTTCGATCCAGCGCTCGATCTCCCCGGTCAGGCTGTGTTGCCACAGGTCGGGCTCGTCGTCGGCACTCACCCCCTTGGTGAAGGTGAGGCGCGGGTCGGCATAGAGACAGAAGGCGAGCAGCCGCACCATCATCCGCTCGTCGGTCTCGGAGGGGTGGCGGGCGATGGTGAGCGCGTGGTTCTCATAATAGTGACGGTCCATGTCGCTGATCTGCACCTGGGCCCTGAAGACGGTCGCCTTGAGGGCCATCAGCGCGCGAACCCATGCTCAGCGAGGAAGTCCACGGTCAGGCCACGGGCGCTGGGTGCGGCGGCGCGCTCGCCCAGCAGCAGGCGCTCCAGGTAGCGGGCGATGAGGTCCACCTCCAGATTGACCCGGGTGCCGGTCTGATAGCGGGCGATGATGGTCTGCGCAATGGTATGGGGGACGATGTTGAGGTCGAAGCAGGCGCCGTCGACCGCATTGACGGTGAGGCTCACCCCGTCCACGCAGATCGATCCTTTGTGGGCGATGTAGCGGGCCAGTTCCGCCGGGGCGGCGATGCTCAGGCGCCAGGAGCGGGCGTCTTCACTGCGATCCAGGACCTGACCTACCCCATCGACATGGCCGCTCACCAGGTGGCCGCCCAGCGGCGTGGACAGCGTCAGTGCCGGCTCGAGATTCACCGGGCTGCCGGGGCCGAGATCGCCGAGCGTGGTATGCGACAGCGTCTCACGGGACACGTCGGCCACGAAGGCGTCGGCGGCCAGACTCACGGCGGTCAGACAGACCCCGTTGACCGCGATGCTGTCGCCCAGGGAGGCACCCGTCAGCGGGAGCTTGCCGGTGCCGATGGTGAGTCGGAGGTCCCCGCCGCGGGGTTCCAGACGGCGGATCTCGCCGACTGATTGGATGATGCCGGTGAACATGCTGGGATTCCGATGCAGCGGTGAGGCCCTTTCGGGGCGAAGTTGGGTGTCAGGTTGCGTCGTTGTCGTTGTCGTTGTCGTAATCGAGGTTATCGTAGCGCCCCGGATTCTCTCGCACGCCAAATTGCATCGCTTCTTCGATTACGACAACGACAACGACACGACACGACACGACACGACACGACACGACAACGATGGTACTCGTGGTTTAACTTATTTCCGACTCGTTACTGACCCTCGCCATGCGACAAAACGCCCGGACGCAGGATCAGCCGCAGGTCAGGCCCGATGCGCCGCACCTCGGCGATCCGCAACGGGATGCGGTGCTCCATGTGCTCCAGGCCCGGGAGCCGGAACAGCCCCCGCGCCCCGTCGCCCATCAGGTGGG
>Ga0247840_10003762_pt1 | contig 25143 bp, 20 predicted proteins | sample LaCruzMarch2015__FD_192404 | JGI IMG/M metagenome (GOLD analysis project Ga0247840, IMG submission 192404) | Freshwater microbial communities from meromictic Lake La Cruz, Castile-La Mancha, Spain - LaCruzMarch2015_17m | ecosystem: Environmental > Aquatic > Freshwater > Lake | place: Spain...
CAGGGCCGCTACGGCGAGGCCGAGCCACTCTACCGCCGCGCACTGGCGGCCAGCGAGCGGGTGCTGGGGGCCGAGCATCCCGATACCCTCATCAGCGTCAGCAACCTGGCCGCCCTGAACCACGCACAGGGCCGCTACGGCGAGGCCGAGCCGCTCTTCCGCCGCGCACTGGCGGCCCGCGAGCGGGTGCTGGGGGCCGAGCATCCCCAGACCCTCGCCAGTGTCAACAACCTGGCCGGACTGTATGACGCCCAGGGCCGCTACGGCGAAGCCAAGCTCCTCTACCGTCGCGCACTGGAAGGCTACGAGAGGGTGCTGGGCGAGACCCACCCGGACACGATCACGATCCAACTCAACCTGGCCGCAACCCTGGTCACCCTGCACCGGCTCGACGCCGCCATCGCTCAACTGCGGGCCATCGACGGGCGTCTGCGTGCCTTTGTCACGCTGCAACTGGACAGCACCGGCTCGGAGCAGGTACGCCGGGCGCGGGTGAACCGGGAGTCGCGGCTCCAGGACGCCGTATTCACCCTGGCACTGGCCCACCCGGACAGCGCCGCGGTCCCGCTGGCGGCCGATGTCCTGCTGCGCTGGAAGCGCCTAGCCGGGACCGAGGAGGCGGCGATCGCCCGGCTCGCCCGCACCAGTCGCGACCCGCGGGTGCTCGAGCTGGCCGGGCAGGTCCGCGACGCCCGCAGCGCACTGACCCGGCTCGAAAACGGGCCGCGGCCGGACCCGCGGGCGCTCGCCGCGGGGCTGCGGGGGTTGGAAGACCTGGAGGTCAAACTCGCGACCTTCAGCCGACGCTTCCGCGGCCAGTTGGCCGGGCGCTCGGTGGAGTGGGAGGCGGTGTGGGACCGGCTGCGCCCCGGCCCCGCCGGCGGAACGGCACTCGTCGAACTGCGGGCCTACAACCCAGTCGACTTCAAGACCGGCAAGTTCGGCGAGGCCCGCTGGCTGGCCCTGATCCTCGCGCGAGCCGGGTCCGAGTCAGGCGGCGCCGATCGCCAGACCCGGCCGCGCCTACTGGACCTGGGGCCGGTGGCGGCCACCAGCGGGCCGCGGCAGGACCTGGCCCGGCTGACGCGAGAGGGGCTGTGCCTGCGCCAACTGGATGCCGATCCCCTGGTCAAAGACGCCCTGATTGCCGGCCCAGGCCACCCGCCGCCCTGCGCCGCGGACCTGAACCCGGAGTTCACGACCTCGCCCGCGGCCCGGCGAGCGCGCCTCGCCGCGGTCGAGACCCAGGCAGGCCGCCGCGGCACTCTATCGGACCCTGTTCGGCGGCCTGGACGCCGAGCTGGCCGGCTTCGACACCCTGTACCTGGCGCCGGACGGCGACCTGGACCTGGTGCCCTTCGCACGGCTGCGGCTGCCGGACGGGCGCTGGTGGATCGAGCGCCAGCAGTTGCGGGTACTGGGGACCGGGCGCGACCTGCTGCCGGATGAACCGGCCGAGGCGGCGGCCGGGATGCTGGCCCTGGGGGGCGTGGACTATGAACAGTTCCCGCCGGAGACCGGGGGCGACGACGGTCAGCAGGCCGCCGGGACCGAGAGTGGCGCCGCCGGGGTCAAGCTGGTGCCGGCGGCGGCACCGGACGCCGCGGCCCCGCCTGGCCCGGCGCTGTGGCTGGCGATGAACACCCGGCTGCGCGACGAGCGCGGCGGTTTCGAGCCGCTCGCGCGGACCGCGGCCGAGGTGGCGACGGTCGGCAAGTCCTTCTGGGATTATTTCAATCGCAAGGCCGAGGTCCTGACCGGCCCCGCGGCCAGCGAACAGCGCCTGCGCGCGATCACGGACCCGCCGCTGATCCTGCACCTGGCGACCCACGGCTTCTTCCTGGACGCGCGCGCCGAGGGCGCCGCGCGGCCCCTGACGCTGGCCGGTCTGGCCCTGGCCGGGGCCAACCTGGGGCTCAAGGGCGACCTGGGGCCGGGCGGGCAGGACGGTCTGCTGTATGCCCTGGAGGCGCAGGACCTGAATCTGGAGGGCACCCGGCTGGTGGTGCTCTCGGCCTGCGATACCGGGCGCGGGGCGGTGGACCCGTCCGAGGGGGTCTATGGCCTGGTGCGGGGCTTCCAGACCGCCGGGGCCGGATCGGTGCTGATGTCGCTGTGGCCGCTGAACGATGCACTGGCGGCGCAGTTCATGGATGACTTCTATCGGACCTGGCTGACCGCCGGGCCGGACAGCGACCCGGCGGCGGCGCTGCGGTCGACGCAGTTGGAATGGCTTGGGGACAAGACCGATGCGCGGCGGCGCGATCCGGGCTATTGGGCGCCCTATGTGCTGGTGGAGCGGCGCTAGCCCGCGTAGGGCGGAACGCGACAGCGGATCCGCCCTTGCTCTGGTCCCATCATGGGACTATTCTGTCGCCATGCGCATCTTAGCCATCAAAGTGCTGCGTGACTTCTGGACACGCCATCCTGGTGCCAAGCCCCACCTGGAAGCTTGGGTAGACGAGGTGCGTAATGCGGATTGGATGCAGCCGGCAGACATCAAGGCCCAATTTCGCAGCGCCAGCATCCTGAAAAGCCGCCGAGTAGTATTCAATATCGCCGGCAATAGCTACCGTTTGGTCGTCGCAGTGGCATACCGCTACGGGGCGCTTTACATCAAATTCATCGGCACCCATGCGGAATACGACGCCATTGATGCCGAAACCGTCGAAACAGATCTCTGACATGAACATCCGACCGATTCGAACAGAAGACGACTACCGAGCCGCCATGCGGGAGATATCCCAGTTATTCGACAACGAACCGGAACCCACCACGCCTGAGGGAGAACGGTTTGAGATTCTGCTCACCCTCGCCCAAGCCTATGAAGCCAGACACTTCCCGGTAGAGGTGCCGGACCCGGTCGATGCGATCCGTTTCCGAATGGAACAGGCCGGTCTGACAGTCAAAGAGCTGGAACCTATGATCGGGCGGCCCAATCGCGTGTACGAGGTCCTCAACCGCAAGCGCCCGCTGACGCTCAGCATGATCCGAAAGCTCCATGCCGGACTGGGAATCCCTGCGGAGAGCTTGATCCGGCCCTCGACTGCTGCTCCCACAGGTTGACGCGCGTCGAAGCGGGAAGTCCCTGTGCTCGCTACCGAAGCCGGAGTAGCGGCAGGGGGCGCCGCAGCGGAGGCTCCCGGCCCGCCCGAAAGAACTCGCACTGCCGCGTGATCGCATCATCGACCGGCGTTAGACTTGTGATGGTTGGCCCGCCCCTCTGTCCCCACCACAGGCATACCGCGATGAACGAGCTTCCGCAAACGACCCGCGTCTATCTGCGTCTGACCCCGGCGATGCAGCGCGATCTACCGGCGTCCATCAATGACCTGCTGGCACAGGAGGGCGTTGATCTGCCCCCAGGGGTCTCTCTCAGCACCGCTCCGATGCCGGTCGGCGAGGGTGAGCCAGTTGCCAAGGACATTGCCATCGTCGTCCACGTGACGATCGACCTGGCCCAGGACCCCCAAGCGCTCGCGCTGCTGATCGGCGCGACTGCCGGGTCGGTGTCCGCGATCATCCTTGCGATCTCCAAGTTCCTGAAAGACCGTGGCCACACACCACGCGTCGTTACTGTGGACGAGTTGGTCGAGAAGATCGGCGAAGACGGCCGGCCCGTCAGGCGGCTCGCACGGGTACGTAAGTTCGTCGAGCCTGGACCGGCACTCAAGGCCGAGGTCGAGGCCCGTTGGAAGCCGGGCAAAGGCCTGGCCGTCGATTTCGACGTTGAGACCTGATTGACATCCGGACAGAGCCGCCGATGGATCGCCCGACCCACCGCAAGATTGCCTGCCTGCTCGGCTGCCCAGACGAGGACGACCAGGCGCGCCTGTGTATCGCCTACGACGGCGACGAGCTAGCCGCCTGCGATGTGCGATCAATGCGCGATGCGCTGGCGCGGCATGGGTTCGAGCCGAACGTCGTCCCGCGTCACCTTCAGCGGCGGGGCGAGGTCTTCGACCACCTAGTCAAGCTTGCCGTGGACGAGAAGCCGGGGGAGTTCCTATTCTTCTTCAGCGGACACGGTCGCTATCGACGGGGCAAGTTAGAACTCGTGCTTGGACCGAACCAGGGCCTCCCGGCGGCGGACCTGCTCGAGGTCTTGGAGGACTGCAAGGCCCTCACAAAGCTCGCAATCCTGGACTGCTGTTTCGCTGGTGCGATCGAGGCCGATTTGATTCGAGCCCTGGACTGGCCCGAACAGCGGAATGACCTGCGTCTGCTGCTCGCCGCCAATGAGGGGCAAAGGGCACTGCATGACCCGACGCAAGGGAGCTACTTCTCCCGGTTCATCTGCGAGGCATTGACTGATTGGACGCTCTGGGAACCGGGTAGCCGCCATAGCTTCGTCGATGCGCATGGCGACATCGGCTCCCACGAATTGGTCGCCTGGCTTCGGACCCGGACTGACGGGCTCGCAAAGGACCTTGGCCTAAGTGCCGTCCAGATCCCCCGCCCGCTTGCGCTACCGCGAGACCCGGAAGGCTTCCGAGTGCTGCGCCTGAACCTGGACCGGCCCCTGGGCTATCCGGAGCACCTGCAAGCCGAGCTGCGCGGCGCCATTGCCGCGAGCGCGACAGCCAGTGACGCCGCCGCGGCGAGCTACGCCTGGTGTGTCGCGCGCCAGAGCGGCACCTCGCTGCCGGAGTCCGAGACACTGAACGGCAACACCGGAATCATTGACGCCTTGCTTCAGCCAAAGGCGTTCTACCTGGACAGCGACGAGCTGAAACTCCCGCTGATCAGCTTTCTCGCTCACCTGAAGCAGGGCTTGGTCGATGGCAACGCCGTTGATCACTGGCTACGGGCCGCCCTGAGCTGGCTGTACCAGAGCGCCAGCCTGAAGATGGAGCACATCAACGACGCCCTGCGCGTCGATGGCGCCCTGCCCGCGGCAGCGTCGCAGCGCCAGCGCCCGCCGTGCCTGTTAATCGAGGTGGCACCTGCGAATCCGCCGCTGAGCGGCTACCAGGTCTCCTGGGACTGGATCGACGCGAAGGGCGAGACCCGTCACAAGGCCGACCGCGGGGCACCCGTAGGCCATGCCGGCCTGCCGGTCGCCATCGCCGAGCGTCTGTCCACCGCGTTCGGTGTGAGCCGCGGCGCCCGGATCGAGCTGGTACTGCCCGCGAAGCTCCTCGCCGACGATGACCTGATCGACCGTCTAGAGCGCCTTCCCTGCTGGGATGCCGTCACTGCCGCGCCGGATGCTGCGCTTCAGCCAGGCCAGCTCGCCCATGAGCGCCCGTTCCTGCTCCGGTGCTGGGAGCGCTGGGGCAGCACCGACATCGACGCCGGGCGCTACGGCGGCTGGCGCCTGCGCCAGCACTGGCAGGACCGCAGTGGCTGTCTCAGTCAGTCACCATCGAAGCCCTGTCTCGACTGGATCGGCTCGGCCAATGCGGCAGCAGAGGCCGAGGCCCGTCTGATCGCACCTCGGCTGGAGCAGCGCCCGCTGGCACTTGGCCTGGTCGGAGCCATCGCAGCGGACCAGTTCGACCGCCTGCTGCGGACCGGCGCGCCGATCCTGTTGTGGCCGCGCTGCAACAGCCCGACAACACCCGAGGCAACCGCCCTGAAAAAAGACCTGAAGACGCGCTGTGGCGAGCCAGGCCTCGCCGCCCTGCCTCGGGCACTCTATGAGCACCGCCGCTACCGAGCGAGCACAGCAGGTGCTTGCGGTGGCACCTACGCGCTGTCGTTGCTCTGGGATACCCCGGACTTGCTCAAGTACGATCAGCCCCCCGACGACCCCGACCTGATGTTCGAGGCCCACCCATGACCAACGCGGACCGCGCCGACTGGCGCATCTTCACCGGCGATGACACCAACCGCGGCGAAAAGGGGCTGAACATTGCCCGCCTCGACTCCCTGCCGGACCCGCCGCCGTGGCGCTGCTTCGCGACGCTGGACCGCGAGCGCGCCCGCAGCTTCATTCCCGAGCCCGAGCACATCAATCGAGTCAACGCCGCGCTGTACCTGCGCCGGCCGCTGCTCGTCACCGGTGACCCCGGCACCGGCAAGACCACGCTGGTCTATGCCGTCGCCCGCGAGCTGGGCCTTGGTCCAGTGCTGCGCTGGTCCATCACCAGCCGCAGCACGCTGAAGGACGGGCTCTACGAATACGATGCCGTCGCCCGTTTGCAGGACGCTTACCTGTCGAGCCAGGCGCCAAAGGACCGCGTACCGCCGGGAGCGCAGGACGGCGCGCCGACCGAAACGGAAATGGCACCCGCCGCGCCCAAGGACCCCGCCGACATCGGCCCCTACCTGACCTTGGGTCCACTCGGCACCGCCTTCTTCGCCAACCAGCACCAGGACCCGGCAACCGGCAAGGTCCGCTACTTTCCTCGCGTACTGCTGATCGACGAGATCGACAAAAGCGACATCGACCTGCCCAACGACCTGCTGCACGTCTTCGAGGAAGGCCGCTTCGAGGTACCCGAGTTGGTGCGGCTGAAGGACAAGTGCCCGACGGTTCAACTGCGCGCCTGGGGCCAGGATGCCGGGCTGCTTACGGTCACCAACGGCGAAGTCAAGTGCCAGGAGTTCCCGTTGGTGGTGTTGACCAGCAACGGCGAGCGCGATTTCCCGCCTGCCTTTCTGCGCCGCTGTCTGCAACTGCGCATGCAGCCGCCCAACAAGAACCGGCTGGAGCAGATTGTCCGCGCCCACCTGTTCGCGCTGCCCGCTAACGCCACCGCCGACGAGCGCGACGCGATTGCGGAGCGCTGGCGCGCCAACACCGACGAGATTACGCGCCTCATCGAAACCTTCCTGACGTACCGCGACGACGAACACCGTGAGCAGGCGACCGACCAACTGCTGAACGCGGTCCAGTTTGCACTCAGCGGCGTCGATCTGAGCGGCCTGCTCGACGCCGTTTTCGCGCCGCTGTCCGGCACTGCGAGCTGACGCCAGCCCCACCCCATGGACCAACTCCGCGCGCTGATTGACCGCCTCTACGCGCGGGGAGTCTATTCTGAGCAGTGCCCGGCCTGGCCGCTGGAGTTGGCCGATGCGCTGTGGCTCGGAACCTACCTGCCGAGGGGGCCGGAGTCGGCAGCGGAACCAAGCCCGGAATCGACGGGTGGTGAAAACGCGCGGTCGAGCACCGCTGCCGATCCCCCGAAGAACGCCGAAGAGCCCGGAGCCAGGCAGGCGGCAGTCGCGCACCCGCCGCCCGGCCCGTCCCGCCGCCAGCAGACCGAAACCGCCGAGGCCGAACTGCGCATCCGCGAGGGGCCGCGCGGCGCGGCGGACAGCACCCGCGCCGGGGCCAGCGGCGGCAGTGGCTCTGGTTCTGGCCCCGGCGCGACCACGTTGCGCGTCGCCCGTCCCGGCCTGCTGCCGGACCCGCTCGGGATCGGTCGGGCGCTACGCCCGTTGCTACAACGCCTGCCGTCTCGGGGCAAACTGGTCCTCGACGAACCAGCGACCGTGCACAACTTCGCCGAGCTGCGCCTGCCGGTGCCGGTGCTGCGCGGGGCGCCGGAGCGGCGCTGGGAACTCGCCGTCGTCATCGACAACCATCCGTCAACAATTCTGTGGCAGCCGCTGCTTGCCGAGTTGACCGAACTCCTCGCCCGCCACGGCGCCTTCCGGGATCTCCGCCTGTGGCGGCTTGAAACCGCCGGTGCCGGCCCGGTGCGGCTCTGGCCCGGCGCCCATGGCGGGGCGCCACGCTCGCCGAAAGTGCTATCTGACCCCCTCGGGCGCCGCGCCGTATTGGTCGTCAGCGACTTCAGCGCCGCCGGCTGGCGTAGCGGCCGCAGCCCAAGTCCGCAGGGTGAGCCCCATCCGCTCGATGTCCTTGCCGACTGGCAGCGCACCCAGCCGGTGGTGCTGCTGCACCTGATGCCGCCCGCCCGCTGGCCGCGCTCGGCCTTCGGCGCCGCCGAACTGGCCAGGCTGAGTGCCGCGTCACCCGTCGCGGTCGGTGCCGTCGCCGGACTTCGGCTCAGTACCGGGAGCGCGCTCTCGGCGCAACCCGCCTCCGGCCCGGGTCCACTGACCCTGCCGGTAATCGGCACCGACGCGCCGAGCCTGTCGGCCTGGGCGCGCCTCGTCACCGGTCGCGCGGGTGTGGAGCTGACCGGCGTGCGCTTCCCGGTCGAACCGTCCCCCCGATTGGCATCCCCCACTGGCGCGCGTCCAGCGCCGCGACCCCCCGAGCCCGACCCCCGCGAACGCCTGCGCCGTTTCATGGCCGGGGCCTCGGAGCCGGCCCGCGCGCTGGTACTCGCCTGCGCCGGTGTGCCGCTGACCCTGCCCGTGGTGCGGCTGGTACAGGAGGCGGCGGGCATCGACCCGAACCCCGCCGCTCTGGCCGAGCTGTTTCTGACCGGTTTGCTGCGGCCCATCCGCGAGCAGCCGAGCGCCGACCCGTCGCCGCTGGATCGCATCTATGACTTCCCGCCCGGAGTACGACCACTGCTGATCGACGCCAACGACCCGGCGGAGATGCGCGACCTGTTGCGCCGCGTCGGTCGCCTGATCGAGCGCCGAATGGGTTCCACCCGCGATTTCCTCGCCCGCTGGCTCGACCCGGACCGCCCGGTGGACACCGGCGGAGCCGAGCCCCTGTTCGAGCCCTTTGCGCGGATTCGGCTCCAAGTCCTGCGCCGCCTCGGCGGCCACTATTTAGACGAGGCGGCTCAGCTTGCCGCGGGGCTGGAGGGCACCGAACCCCCACCGCGTCCGGACCTGCTGCTGCTCGCCGAGACCCAGGCCATCGCCGATGCCCTGCTCGCGACCTACCGCGAGCGCTTCGGTCGCGCTGGACGCACGCCCGAGCCCTTCTTCGCCGACTGGCAGCGCTGTTGGGATCTGGGTCAGTTCCTTGGGTCCGATGTCGTGCTGGCGGGGCCGGTTGGAGCGGATGGTCCGGCGCCGGTCAGGCAGGTGTTGGAGGCTTTGAAGCCAGGCGCAGTGTTAGTCTTGGAGCAGTCGCCTGGCGGCTTGGGAGGGACCCGGCCTCCGCCATCGGTACATATCGTCAACGAATGCCGATTCTTCGGTGTGCCAGCCAAGACGCGATCCGAAGTCGTATTCACCCCAAGCCCCGAAGTCTTGAATTGGCTCTCGATTGGCCGCGAGCTACCAAGCGGGCGCGATGCCATCGCAGCGCCGTCAATCCACCTCGGGCCAACATCCCAGAGCCAGATGCTAGTCCGCACCTGCGCCGACACCGCAACTGCATGGGGTTTGCTGGGCCGCTTCGACGACGCCCCGCCCACTTCACTCGCAGACGACGAGGCGACTCGACATCGCGCCAGCGCCGGGGTGCTTGCGAGCTTCACGCTCGATGTACTGGAGCAGATCCCCCGCGGCCCCTGGCCCTTCCGCGACAATTTCGCCGACGGATCCGGCCCCGGCCCCGAGCTGGTCTGGCTTCCCGGCGGGACCTTCACGATGGGCAGCCCGGACGGAGTCGGCGAGGAGATCGAGCACCCGGCACGCGCCGTCACGCTGACCCACTACGCGGTCGGCAAGTATCCGGTCACCGTCGGCGAGTTCCGGCGCTTCGTCGATGCGACCGGCTACCAGACCGAGGCGGAGGAGGGCGAGGGCGCGTGGGTACACAACCGCGGCGACCGAGCCCAGAAGGATGACGCGAGCTGGCGAAAGCCTTACTTGGATCAGGATGATCGCCATCCGGTGGTCTGCGTCACTTGGAACGATGCCAAGGCTTACTGCAGCTGGATCAGCCAGCAGACGGGGCAGACCTATCGACTCCTAAGCGAGGCCCAGTGGGAGTGCGCCTGCCGAGCGGGCAACGCGGGTAGCTGGTGTTTTGGTGACGACGAGGCGCAATTGGGACGGTATGCCTGGTACGGAGCCACCGCCGGAGACGGGACCAGGCCCGTCGGCGGCAAGCTTGCCAACGCCTGGAGCCTGCATGACGTGCACGGCAACTGCTGGGAGTGGTGCGAGGACTGGTTCGGGCGCTACTCGGGAGCCGCCGAGCAAGACCAGACTGGTCCGAACGCCGGCTCCCGCCGCACCATCCGCGGTGGCTCGTGGTACTCGCCTGGGGGCTACTGCGCCTCGGCGTATCGCGAACCACATTTACCCGCGTTCCGCGACGACAACCTCGGCTTCCGCCTTTCGAGGCGTGGCCCTCTGTCCTCTTACCCTTTTACCCTTGGCGGCACCAATAGAGTGCCGCCGCCAATACCGGAGTTCCTACCCGACCTGCACGACGCCCTCGCCAACGGCAGCGTTGCGCCGACAATGGTCTGGCTACGCGGTGGTGACTTTATCATGGGGCAGGACGACAGCCCCTACGAGGACGAGAAGCCCGCGCATCCGGTGCGGGTCTCGGCCTTCTCCATTGGACAGTACCCGGTGACCTTCGAGGAATACGACCGTTTTTGCGACGACACCGGCCGCGACAAGCCGGACGATCGTGGCTGGGGCCGCGGTCGGCGGCCGGCCATCAACGTCAGTTGGGATGATGCCAGTGCCTACTGCGACTGGCTAAATCGGCAGCAGCAGACCGGTACCTACAGGCTGCTCACCGAGCCCGAGTGGGAATTCGCCTGCCGTGCCGGCACCGAGACCCGGTGGTACTGCGGCGACGACGAAGAACTGCTCGACCAATATGCCTGGTACGCGGAGAACAGCTACGGGAAGACCCATCCCGTCGGCGAGAAGCACACCAACGCCTGGCAGCTCTACGACCTGCACGGCAACGTCTGGGAGTGGTGCGCGGACTGGTATGCCGATCGTGCGGCAGATGCGAGGATGGCAGAACAAGTTCGCGTGGCGTCAAGGCCGACCGCAAACCCAGACCCGCTGCGGAGTAAGGAAGAGCTTGAAGGATTCGCCCTTGAAGAGCTTGCGGTACTGCGGATTGAAGAGCACGAAGACGGTCGGTGGGCGTTGATCCGTGCGCCCGGCGATACGCTACATCGCGTCCGAGTGGGCAATTACATCGGGCTCATCAACGGCCAGATTCTCAGCATTGACGAAAAGGGTATCTGGCTGAGCGAGTTGAGCAGGGCGTCCGATGGTGGCTGGCGTGAACGGCAGGTGCATCTGCCGATCATTTATTACTCACCATCCCGCGTAACACGTGGCGGTACCTGGGACCGAGGCGCGGACATCTGCCGGTCCGCCTACCGTGGGTTCCGACAGCCTGAGAACCGAAGCCACTTTCATGGTTTCCGTTTAGCTCGTTCCGGTCCGTGGCCCCGGCACCCTTGTACCCTTTGCAGAGACGCGGGGTTAATGAGTGCGCAGCAGACCGATCTTGATGGCGACGACACACGAGTTGTCGGAGCGACCGCTCACCTGCGACCTGAACAGGGTTTTTCATTCCCCACCATCAGTGTAAGCGCGGACAAGTTGATCGGTTCAGCAAGTGATCCCGAAGAGGATCGCTTAGAAAAAGATGAAAGCGGTTCCGGCGAGCGGGTTGCGCGGGATATGGAGCAGCCAGTTCGGGAGCAATTGCTAGACGAATTTTTACAGAAGGGGTTTATTCTTGAAGATCAGGATGGCGATGTTGAGTCAGTCAGTTCGGCAGATTTTCGGCGTTATCATGCGACAGTGGTCGAGGCCAATGTGCAAGAAAGTGGTCAGCAGCGAGTATCGCTAATAGTGGCCGGAGTTATTCGGTATATTGCGGAACTGAGCTACGGCGACTTAGACACAGCCACATATGATTCTGAAGATGGTAACTATTTATTTCACGATCACGTGCACGAAGCTGTTGATCGCGAAGTTGAATTCGAAGCTTTAGTAACGCTGGATGGCGAGGAATCAAACGGCGGGTACTGGGATATCACTGTTGAGTGGACAGTTCCTACGGACGTTTTAGTCGAGTCGAGCAAAGATGAGGATTGGCCCTACAAATGAAGAGCCGCTGGACTGGGGCGGATGCCCGCTCGTCGATAAGGTCCGGTACCGGACCGAGCGCGTGTTCAGGGCGGACAACACTTGGTGTTCTCGACCGAGTAAACGTCATGCGCGTACCAAACGGCGAACAGGCAACCGTGGATGTTCGCAAACTGCGTGATTATTGCATGAATCCGTTGCACCCCGAAGGCAAGCACAAGGCGCGCCTGTTCGCGGCGGCGTTGAGCATGACCGATGGGGACGCCGAAGCACTTTGAACCGCTTTACTGCAAGTCGTCCAATTGATGACGCAACGCTCGGACGGTATGATGCGTATGGTCAGCGCTATCAGATCGACTTCGCGTTCGATTGGCAAGGTCGCCGTGCAATGCTGCGAAGCGGATGGATCATCGAGCACGGGTCTCATATCCCCCGTCTTACCACCTGCTATCCCCTTTGAGAGGACAAGACGATGAGCGAAGCCATTCGATGGCTCGATGTTGTTGCCTTGACATCCCGTATTCCCGAGTATGGTCTGAACCGTGGCCAGGTTGGAACGGTGGTAGATATTCTGGCTGACGGCCAGGCCTTCGAGGTCGAATTCTGCGACCGTGCGGGACGCACCTACGAATCGGTCGGCTTGCGGCCGGATCAACTCATGACGCTGCATTTCGACCCCGCTGTACCCGAACTGATGGAAGATGCGGCTTAGCCCGCAAGACCGCCATCCAGGTTAAGCACATGCCCGGTCGGGCCTTGGTCATAAATCCGGCCATCGCGCGATCTGCACGGTCGTCGGTCCGCGCAGCGGACCCTGCGGGTTACGGTGTTACCGCAGGGTCCGCTGTGAGGACCGTCGGCGGCCGGCCGGAATCATGCCTAAGGCCTATTTGGGCAAGCGCTGTCGTATCCATGTGGGATTCCTTCGGCAGTCGATCACTGCATAGACGCGGGCGATGTTGCCGGAGGTGCGGTAATACACGGCGAAGGGAAAACGCTTCGACAGCATTCGGTGGTAGTCGCCAAAGGCCTGCGGATGCATGCCGGCGGTGATGACCAGGGAATCGATGTCCGAATAGAGACTGTCGAGGAAGTACGCGCCCACGCCCGGAGCGCACTGTTCATAGAAGCGATAGCCTTCAACCAGATCATCCGTGGCCGAGCGAAGAATCTTGACTTTCATGCAATCCGCTCGCGGATCACTCGCTTCGCCTCCTCCCAATCCAACAATTCGTCTGAGCCGGCCTGAAAACTCCGCTCGCGCTCCTCCAGGATACCGCGATGCCAATCCAGCGGCTCCGGCGACGGATGCAGGCGGCAGAGATCATCCCATAGGGCTTCCATCGCCAGCAGCTTTTCCTCAATGGTCATCGAGCCGAGTGGAAGCGCGGAAGACATGGAGTTTTCACCTTTGTAATCTTGGGTGCCCACAGATTGGTTTCACGGTAACCGTCGCGGGGCCTCAAGACCTTGCGCCCACGGCAGGTAGTCAAACTTTACGCCAATAGGCCAGGACGTTCCAAGCGGCCGAGGCTCCCGGCCCGCCCGAAAGGACTCGCGCTGCCGCGTGATCGCGATTCAGAGTGCGTCAATCTTGACGTGCGTCAAAATTGACGCAATAATATCGCCATCCTATATCAAAGGGCACTGCAGCGATGTCGATAGCACTGGGTAACAAAGCGGAGGGGGATGCCTTCTTCGACCGGGAGAACGAGCGGCAGGACCTCTGGCGCTATCTAGATGGGGACCACGTCGTGCTCGGCGGCCCGCGGCGTCTGGGCAAGTCCTCGCTGTTGCAGCGGCTGGCGGACGAGGCCGCCGGACAGGGGTTGCTTGCCAGGCTCGTGGACGTGGGTGGGGTCGACACGCCCGCGGGCTTTATCGATGCCCTGGACCGCGCCTTCCCCGACCAGACGATCGCGGGGCATCTGCGTGGCGCAGGCAAGGCGGTCGGTCGCTGGAAGTCCCGGCTGCACAAGGTCGATTTGACGCTTCCCGGTGGCCTGGGCGGGAGCATCGAGTTCCAGGCCCCGCCGGATGCCGCCTGGTCACAGAGTGCTCGGCACTTGCAGGAGCGGCTGTCCGAGGCCCCGGTGTTGCTGCTGGTCGATGAGGTGTCGGTCTTCCTGGAGAAAGCGCTGGCGCGCGACCAGCCCGACACGGTCAGGTTGCTTGCCTGGCTGCGCGGGTGGCGGCAACAGCGCAGCTTGGCGTGTCGCTTCCTGTTCTCGGGGTCCATCGGGCTCAATGCGCTACTGGCCCGCCACGGTCTCGGCACCTATTTCAATGACTGCTTCGACTACCGGCTCGGTCCCTTCCAGGGCGGGGCGGCGCTTGCGATGCTCGCGACGCAGTGCGAGCGGGGCGGCTGGGTGCCGGAGCCCGAGACTTTGCCCTGTCTCTGCGACCGCGTCGGCTGGCTCTCGCCCTTCTACCTCAACCTGCTGCTGGACTCCGCCATGTCCGCGGCGCGGGATCGCACGCATGAGACCGGCGCCGCGGGGCACCGGCTGCTGACCACGGACGTGGATGACGGCTATGACCGGCTGCTGGCCGTGCGCTCCCGCTTCACCCACTGGTACCAGCGCCTGGAGCGGGACCTGTCCGTCACGGACCTCGTCTTCACCCTGCGTATCCTGGGATCTGTCGCGACCGCCGACCAGGGACTGACCCGCCGCCAGGTGCTGGCGCGCCTGAGCAAGCTGGAGCCGGACCCGGACCGGCGCGTGGCCCGGCTCGACCAGGCCATGCTTGGCCTGGAGGAAGACGGCTACCTGGACGCCTCCGGTGAGCATATTCAATTCCCCTCCTTCATCCTTCGCGACTACTGGCGCCGCAACCATGGCCGTTGACACCATCCCGCTCAGAGTGGCTGCCGCCGCGGGGGTCGCACTCAACGCCACCGTCAAGTACAACCCCCACCTGTGGGGGCCGGACGAGCTGCGGTCCATTTTCGTGGTCCGCACCCGCGAGCTTCAGGGGCTGCTGGATCGGCTGCGCGCCACCCCGGACGCGCGCGTTCCCCAGCACGTTCTGGTCACCGGCTCACGGGGGATGGGCAAGACCACACTGCTGCGCCGCCTGGCGCTCGCGGTGGAGGATGATGCGGAGCTTTCAAAACGCTGGGTCCCGGTCACCTTCCCGGAAGAGCAATACACCGTCAGCACCCTGGCCGAGCTGTGGCGCAATGTGCTCGATGCCCTGGCCGATACCCGTGAGCGCCAGGGTGCATCGACCCAGGAGCTGGGCCGACTCGATGGCGAGATCCGCCGTATCGGCGAACTGCCGGCGGACGCGCAGGAGTCCGCCGCTTTGGAAAGCCTGGCAGACTGGATGCGATCCAACGGCCGGCGTCTGCTGCTGCTCATCGACAGCACCGACCTGCTTCTGTCCAACCTGGCCGGGACCGCCGAGCCCGGCGCGCCCAAGGCTGCCAAGGGCAAGAAGGCCGGCCCAGGGGCCGGGGCCGCCAAGGTCGCCAGGGTCGATGGCGGTGCGACCCCCCTGTGGCGGCTGCGCGGCACGCTCGCCCACGATCCCGGCATCTTCTGGCTCGGCGCCAGCTATCAGTCGCTGGAGACCGATCACGCCTACCAGGACGCCTTCTGGGATTTCTTTGAACTGGTGGAGTTGCGCCCCCTCCAGGTCGCCGAGATGCGTCAGGCTATGCTGGCCCTCGCCCGCACCTTCGGCGCGGGGCGCGGACTGACGGGGGAGGACGCCGAGCGTGAGATGGCCCGCAACCTCGACACCCGCCCCGAGCGGCTCAAGGCCCTGCGCGCCATCACCGGGGGCAATCCGCGCACCACCGTCATGCTCTACGAGCTCTTCGCGGCCGGCGGGGCGGACGACGTTCACAGCGATCTGCGGCGTCTCCTGGACACCATGACTCCGCTCTATAAGGCACGCATGGAGGCACTCTCCGACCAGGCCCGCAAGCTGCTTGCCCACCTGATGGAGCATTGGGCGCCGATCTCGGCGCGGGATTTGGGGCTGGTATCCGGCATCGCCACCAACACCGTCAGCGGCCAGTTGGGTCGGCTGGAGGCCGAGGGGCTGGTGGAGAAGGCGGCGCTGGCGGGCACCAAGCGCGCCGGCTACCAGGCTAGCGAGCGTCTGTTCAACGTCTGGTACCTGATGCGCTATGCCTCGCGGCGGCTGCGCCAGCGCCTCACCTGGCTGGTGGAGTTCATGCGGCTCTGGTACAGCGGGGACGAGCTGACGGCGCTGGCCCGCCACCGGGCGAGCCAGCACGGGCAGGGCCGCTTGTGCCGCGGTGAGCAGCTCGAATTCTCCCGGGCCCTAAGCCTCGCCCTGCCCGATGGTGATGCCGACCACTATCGTCTGGACTGGGCCGTCTTCCGTGCCGCCCGGCGGACGACTGACCGCACCCGTGCGGACCTGGGCGCGCTTTTCGAGCTGGACGGGGAGGATCGGGAGTATGCCACCGCCGACGACTATCTGCCGCGATTCGAAGCCCTCGACGCCCGCCTTGCCCAGTGCCCCCATCTGACGGAAGACAGCCGCGGGACTTGGATCGCGGCGGTGAAGTCCAGCCTGTCACTGACGCTCCCCGAGAAAGAGCACATCGCGGATGCGGCCAAGGCACTCACCGAGCCGGAGTACCGCGACCGACTCAGGGCGCTGCAGGACGAGCGTGAGCGGTGGGAGCAGGACTACGGAGGGGCCGCCGTCGGCGCCGTGCGGGATGTCGTGCTGGCCGGCGACTTCTTTCCGGACTGCCCGGACTCCACGCTGGCCCATACCCAGATCATCAGGTGCTTTGGCGAGGACTTCAGGGCCATCGGGCTCGCCCTGGACCTGTTTGCACGGCATCACCGCGACGCCTGGCTGGAGATGGTCGTGCGGTGTGCTCTGGACCTGGACCCGCAGGTCGCCAGCCTTTGGAACAACCTCGGCCTCTTACTGAGCAAGCAGCCCGGCCGCGCGGACGAGGCGGAGGCCGCCTACCGCCGCGCCGCCGAGTTGGACTTTTCGGACCCCTATCCAGTGGCTAACCTGGCACGCCTGCTGGCGGCTCTGGGGCGACAATCAGAGGCAAGTGCGGCCTACCGCCAGACCGTCGCGCTGGCCCAGGCGGCGGATGGGCAGGGCGCCGGGACGGAGATTCCGCCGGCCAATCGGGGCTTCGGGCACGCCCACCTGCTGCTCCAGGCCCACCTGTGGCTCGGCAACCGCGACCTGGCGCTCCATGCACTGGATCGCCTGACTCAGGCCGCCGCCGCAGGGGATCGGGACGCCTTCTCCCGGCTCAAGGAGCAGACCCGCGAGTGCGGGCACATTGGCCTGGGGTCGTCTCTGAAGGATCTGATGGGGGCGGGCACCTGGGCGGACTTCCTGCAACCCTTCGCTCTCGCGTTGGGCGCCGCCGCGGCGGATGACCCGGCGGACGCCCTCGCCGGTGCCCCCCCGGAGCTGCGCACCCTGGCAGAGGAGATCCTGGCGGAGCTCAGGTGATTTCCGGGAAACGATGTACCAACGTGTAGGGGCGACGTGTAGGGGCGACTTTAGTCGCCCCTAAAGCCGCCTACAGCCTCCTGCGGATCGTGCTGCACCCGCACAACCGACAGGAGGTCGAGGTTTCAGCCGAACGCGGCGCAGCCGCCCGCTAAAGCGTCGACCTCCGGTCGCGTCGCCCCGGTCACCGGAGGTTGACCCCGCGTGGTACAGATCGCCCATGCGCCCTGGACCGCATCGGTCAGCCCGCCATCCCCGCTAATTCCGCCGCGAGCCCTCTGAGCCCAATCGCCTCGATGCCGTGGCCTTTCGGATAGCGCTCATCCCCAGCGTAGACCAGAAAGGCGCATTCCGGATGGAGGTCGTCCAAGGCTTGGCGCAGACCCGGCTCGACTTTCGGGGCCGGGCCGCGCTTGATCTCGATGGCCCAGAGCCGGTTGCCCGGCAGTTCCAATACCAGATCGACCTCGACGCCGGTGGCGGTCCGGTAGAAACTCGCCTGGGTGCGCTCGGGGGCGGCGCGCAAGAGCGTCTCGATGACGAACCCTTCCCAACTCGCCCCGGCCACCGGGTGTCCGAGCAGATCGTCCAGATCGTCCAGCCGGAGCAAGGTGTGGACCAGGCCGCTGTCGCGCACATAGACTTTGGGCGACTTGACCAGCCGCTTGCGCACGTTGGCAACATAGGGCGGCAGGCGGCGCACCAGGAGCAGGTCGACCATCAGGTCCAGATAAGCGATGCGTCCGGCGAGGCTCTCGCTCGATTGCTGCAGCAGGTCCAGCGACGCGGACCCGAGCAGCAGAAACTGGCCGGCCGGTTCGCCCGCCAGCACGCGTTCGTCGATCAGTCCCCGCAGCACCTGGAACAAGTGTGGGGCGCGCTGGACCTCGTCGATGATCGTGAGCCCCCCGCGGCGGGCGTCCAGATAACCGCGTGCATCCGAGAGCTTTTCAAGGTCCGCCGGGTTTTCCAGGTCCAGGTACAGCGCGCCCGCCGCGGCAGGACAGGTGCGGGCGAGTGTGGTCTTGCCCACCTGGGCGGGGGCCGAGCAGGGCAACGGCCGGGAACTGGCGGAGGCGGCGTTCCAGGAGGGGCTGGATTTGGCGGGTGATCATGGTTGCAATTGTGGCGTGGCGTGCCGGATTTGCAACCTTTTCCGACCTTGGTGTTCAGTGGAGACTGGAGAACTTTGTACCAGCGCAACGCACCGGAGGCTTTACCGTGAAAGTGCGTAGTCAGGCCATCCTGGCCTGACGGCGTCGGGGCTGGAACAGTCAGGGCTGGAAGCCCTGACTACGCAGCCTCGCACGCCGCGACAGTGGTCGCGAGGACTTTCATGTTTCGGGGTGGCGGGGGCGCCATGACCATTAGGCAATGCCGCCCGCTAAGGTGATTTCCGGGAAACGATGTACCAACGTGTAGGGGCGACTTTAGTCGCCCCTAAGGCGATTTCCGTGAATAGGCATCCGGACTGCGCATGCGCAGAAAGCCTGTTGGGTTGTAGGGGCGAATGAATTCGCCCCTACACGGCGGAGAAGGGGATGTCTCAGGCGAGTTCGTCGGCACCGATGAGCTGCATCAGGCCGAAGCTCTTGACGAAGGGGTTGGCCATGCGCGGGTCCTTGAGCATGCCCTTGTAGTCGCCGACTTTGAACTTGAGTTTGCCGGTGGCGAAGGCGATGCCCATGCCGGCCATGCCGATGCCGTTCTCGACCCACTTGAGCCAGTCCTTGAGATCGGCGCGCATGTCCCAGTTGGCTTCCGGGTCGCCCGCGGTCCAGGCACCGGCACGCACGCAGATGCCTTTTTCGACCACGAAGATGCCGCGGGGATTGTCTTCATTCTTGAAGCCACAGTAGATCACGGAGTCGAAGCCGATCTCGGCCAGCTTCTCGCACACTTCGGGTTCGTTGTTCCAGGCGTCCTTGAGCTCGTTCATCCAGTCGGCGGAAAAGAGTTGGGCCATCGAAGTTGTCCTCCAGGTTAGGGTCGGGGCCGCCGGGACAGGGTTTGACCCGACGGGTTAGGCAGCGCGTGGGGGAGTGCGCGGAACGGCGTCCGCGGGGCTCGCGAATTCTAGCAGGATGGGGGCAAAAGGGTATCGAGCAAGAGGTTATTCCGGGTCGCCATCAGTTGGTCGTTGCCGCCTTGCTGTCCGAGGCGATCTCGGTCTTCGACTTGGTGTCCGGACTGATCTTGATCCGCTTCTCGATGCGGCCGCCGCAGTTGGTGAAGCAGTCCTCGTATTGCCGGTCACAAATGGTCATATCCGCCCCCAGGCAGGTTTCCGGCGGCCGGCAGTTTCCGCCCCCGCCGCCGCGGCACAGGTCGTAGTCTTCCTTGGCCTGGGCGTGCCAGTCCTGGCAGGCGCGCTCGCGGGTCTCCTGACGCTGGCGGCACTGGGTCTTGAGCAACTCGCACCGGTTTTGACAGGATTGACCCGGCGACGCGTCGGGCTCGATCAACCGTTTTTCGTAGAGCCCCTGAGTGCAACCGACCATGAGCGCGAGCAGCGCGACCGGCCCGATGAGGCGAGCCTTGAGATACAGGGCGCGAACGGTGTGCGGCAGGGTCATCAGGGGTCTCCGTGTCTGTGTCGATCGCTGGGCCGCGACTTTACCATAGTCGGGGCCGGCGCCTGCCGTCGTGCTGCACCGGGTCAGCAATTCCAAATTTGGGCGGCACCGCGCGACCTCTGGTGGATGCGGCGCGCGCGACCGCCGTGCCGAGTCCCCGAGACCGAGCGGCGCGCCTTATCCACCCTACAACGGAGCCGGTTTCGTAGGGTGGATAAGCGCAGCGCATCCACCATCGGCCTCGCTGCCGACACGCTGTTGGCGGCGGCCACCCAAATTTGGAACTGCTGGCACCGGGTCGTTCGTGGCGCCACGTGGAAAGACCACCAGGTGCGTGGCCTCCAGGCGGATACCGATGTTGTCGCCGATGGCGTGCTGGTGGTGACTGGGGACCAGGCTCAGGCATTGGGTCCCGCTCTCCAGGCGTAGTGTGTAGAGGTATTCGGCGCCGCGGAAGGCGCGGGCGACGACGGTGGCGCGGCGCGGGCTGGACTCGTCGTAGATCAGGTCATCGGGGCGGATCAGGACTTCGGCCGCATCACCGGCTTGCAGCCCGTGGGCGTGCGCCCCGGCCACCCGCCCGAGTTCGGTCCGCACCCGCAGCGCATCGACAACCTCACCGGGGAGTATGACCCCTTGACCGATGAAGTCCGCGACGAAGCGGTTAGTCGGCTCGTGGTAAAGGTCGAAGCCGGTCCCCCATTGATGGATCTGGCCATTACCAAGGACGCCGATCTGATCGGCCATGGCGAAGGCCTCGAACTGGTCGTGGGTGACCAGGACCGCGGTGACCCCGTCACGCCGCAGCACCTCGCCCACCTCGCGCGCCAGTTGTTCGCGTAAGTCCGCGTCCATGCTCGAGAAGGGCTCGTCCAGCAGCAGGATGTCCGGGCGCGGGGCCATGGCGCGGGCCAGGGCCACCCGCTGCTGCATCCCGCCCGAGAGCTGGTGGGGATACTGCTGGGCGGCCTGTTGCATGCCGACCAGCTCCAACAGTGCGTCGACCCGCTCGGCGCGCGCCCGCCGGGGCAGGGCACGCAGGCCGAAGCCGACGTTGCGCGCCACCGTGAGGTGCGGGAACAGCGCGAAGTCCTGGAACACCATGCCGATGCGGCGCGCCTCCGGAGCCAGGGTGCGGTCCGGCCCCGAGACCTCCCGGCCGCGGATCAGGATGGCGCCGCGGGTCACCGGCTCGAAACCGGCGATGGCCCGCAGCACCGTGGTCTTGCCGCAGCCGCTGGGGCCGAGCAGGCAGCCGATGGCGCCGGCCTCCAGTTCGAATGACACCGCGCGCACAATCTCGCGCCCGCCATAGGCGACGGTCACGTCGCGGACTTCAAGTTGAATGGGCATCGCGGGACCGGGTGATGGAGCGGCTCAGGAGGATGACCGGAATCAGCCCGGCCAGGACGATGGTCAGCGCGGCCGGGGCCGAATCGGCCAGCCGCTCGTCGCTTGCGAGTTCGAAGGCGCGCACCGCCAGCGTGTTGAAATTGAAGGGCCGTAGGATCAGAGTCGCCGGCAGTTCCTTGAGCACATCAACGAACACCAGCAGCAGGGCGGTGATCAGACTGCCCTTGAGCATCGGCAGATGGACGCGCCGCAGCACCTGGCCGGGGCGCAGGGCCATGGAGCGGGCGACCTCGTCCATGGAGGGCCGGATCTTGCCGAGCCCGGCTTCGACCGTCTGCAGCGCCACCGCCAGGAAGCGCACCAGATAGGCGAACAGCAGCGCGGCCAGGGTGCCGCTCAGCAGCAGCCCGGTGGACACCTGGAAGGTGGCACGCAGCCAGGCATCCAGGGTGTTGTCGAGCCAGGCGAAAGGGATGATCACGCCGATGGCGATCACGGTGCCGGGAACCGCATAACCCAGCCCCGCGAGCCGCACGGCCGTGCGCACCGGCGGTGACGGATGCAGCCGTTTGCCGTAGGCGAGCAGCACGGCGAAGACCAGTGCGGCCAATGCGGCCACCGCCGCCAATCCCAGGCTGTGGAGGACCAGACTCAGGAATTGCGTGTCATAGACGGTATGGGCGATGGTCGCCGCCCAGGCCGCGAGTTGTCCCGCGGGGATCAGGAAGCCGAACAGCAGGGGCAGGGTCGAAAAGGCGACGGCCGCCGCCGCCCGCCAGCCGCGCAGGCGGTGGCGGCGGATCGCCTGGTGACGCTGACTCGTCTGGTGATACCGTGAATGGCGGCGTGAGCTGTGCTCCAACGCGATCAGCACCAGCACGAAGCTCAGCAGCAGGGCCGAGAGCTGGGCCGCGCCGGCCGGGTCGCCCAGCCCGTACCAGGTGCGGAAGATCCCGGTGGTAAAGGTCTGAACACCGAAATACTGCACGGTGCCGTAATCCGCCAGGGTCTCCATCAGGGCCAGTGACAGGCCGGCCGCAATCGCCGGCCGGGCCAGCGGCAGCGCGACGCGCCAAAAGGTCTGCCAGGGACCGTTGCCCAGGGTGCGGCTGACATCGAGCACGCACAGCGACTGACTCAGAAAGGCCGCCCGCGTGAGCAGATACACATAGGGATAGAGGACCAGCGACAGCATCAGCGCCGCCCCGCCCAAGGACCGCACCTCCGGAAACCAATAGTCCCCATGGCCCCAGCCGGTGAGGCCCCGCAGGCTGGTCTGCACCGGTCCGGCGAAATCGAGCATCCCTGTACTAGGTGTAGGCGATGATATAGGCCGGCATCGCCATCGGCAGCAGCAAGGCCCACTCGAAGATGCCGCGGCCGGGGAACTGGCACATGCTGGTGAGCCAGGCGGTGCCGACCCCGCCGATCAGGGTGCCGACCGTGACCCCCAGCATCAACAGCAGCGAGTTGGTGACATAGTCCGGTAGCACCGTGGTCGCCAGATGGCGCCAGGTGTCGCCGGCCGGGACGAGCACAAAGCCGGCGATCACCAGCACCGGCAGCGCCAGCACCAGGGCGACGCCGACGATGCCGGCGGACCAAAGTCGCGAGGCGGAGCTAGTATTCAAACCGTGTCGACGGCTATTTCCAGCCTGCCCGGTCCATCAACTTGACCGCCGGGGCATTGAGTTCGCCCAGCCGCGCCAGGTTCAGTGAGTCGGCTTTGAACGGACCCCAGGCGGTCAGAGTGGCGCTGACGGCCACCCCATCACGCACCGGGTACTCGCCGTTTTCCTGCGCATACCACTGCTGGGACTCGGGGCTCGCCAGAAATTCCACCAATTGGACCGCCGCGTCCTTGTGCTTGGCGGCGGCGGTCAACGCCGCTCCGCTGACGTTCACATGGGCGCCGCGCCCGTCCTGATTGGGCCAGAAGACCGCCATGGACTCAGCGGCAGTCCGGTCGGCCGGGTCCTTGCCGGTCAGCATCCCGGCCAGGTAATAGGTGTTGGCGACGGCGATTTCGCACTCACCGGCAGCCGCGGCCTTGATCTGATCCCGATCCCCGCCCTTGGGCGGACGCGCCAGATTGGCGACCAGCCCCGTGGCCCAGGTCTCGGTCGCCGCCTCCCCGTTCGCGGCGATCAGCGAGGCGACCAGCGACTGGTTGTAGATGTTGTCGGACGAGCGGATACAGATGCGTCCCTTGAAATTCGGGCCGGCCAGCGCCTCATAGGTGGACAGCGTCGCCGGGTCGACCTTGCCCTTGACGTACAGGATCGGGCGGGCGCGCATCGTGAGTCCCACCCAATGGCCCTCCGGGTCGCGGAAGACGGCCGGAATCGCCGTGCTCAAGGTGTCCGAGACCAAGGGCTGGGTCACCCCGGCCGCCTTGGCGCGATACAGGTTGCCCGCATCTGTGGTCACCAGCAGATCGGCGGGTGAGTTGGCTCCTTCGCTCTTGAGACGCTGGAGCAGCGCATCCTCCTTGCCGGTGACCAGATTGACCGCAATCCCGGTCTGGGCGGTGAAGCGATCCAGCAGCGGCTTGATCAACTCCTCTTTGCGCGACGAGTAGACGTTGACTTCATCGGCGGCGACGGTCGCTGCGGTTGGCAGGCTAAGAGTCAATGCCGCGGCAACGGCAACGGCAACGGCGAGGGTACGGAAGACAGCATTCACGGGGTTGGACTCCTGGAACAGGAACGGGTTTCAGGCAGCGGAGCGTCACGCCGGGGCGAGCGCACACCGTCATTGGATATTAATGAGAACCGTTCTTGTTAGCAAGTTCTGGATTCATGGCGCTTCAGCGCTGAGCACTCGGGTGGAGCCTACCCCCTAGGGACCCTTGACCGACGCACTCGCCCAAGTCTTCACCTGATCGTAAACAACGCCGCGCTGACTGAGCAGGACGAAGGGTTCGCCGGGTGCACCAAGATCCATGTACTCGAACTTGGCGACGAGTCCGTCGGACGAGCTGATCTTGCGGTCGAGGCCAGGCCCGCGTACCAAGGCTGACCATTTCTTGGTGAGCCGATTGATCGAGAGCATAACGGCCGGTTTGTAGGCGCTCTTCGAGACGAAACGAAACTCCGATCGGGTCGTAGTCCAGGTTCCGGTTTCGGAGTTGCAGGGGATCTCGAGAAAATTCAGCGTCAGCCGTCCGGCGCTGATCGCAGCAGGCAGGTCGGAGTAGCTCGCGCCGCTGACGAGCACGCTGGTAACGGCGGCGGGTAGCCAGTTATTCACGGTCAGCGAGATGCTGCCCAAGCCCTTGGCCGGAATCGGGCTGTTCCGTGGGGCGAAAGTCGTATCCATGATCACCCAACCATAGATAAACGGGATCGAGTCAGGATTCCCCTCGAACTGCGCACTGTAGTCGATATTCATCGCCAGACGGAAAGTCACATCCGGCCGCCGGTTATCCACTGTCCCGTGGGTGTTCAGTACGATCCAGTAGTGCTTGGCAGGATCTGCGTCTTCGTCGTTGTATCCTACGAGTACTGTCCAGTGCCCGCAGCCCCCTTTGTCCCAGGTATGGCCCTTCGCATAGTCCATACTGATGATCGTTTCGGCAGGCTCCTTCTCCCAGAACGCGTCGAATCGATCCCAGTCGGCGGTTGTCGGCAGGAAGAAAAGCAGGCCAACCGGATGGCCGGCATCAAGGACGCTTTTCAGGTTTTTGATCGCGTTTTCCTGGGGGACGCCCCACGTGTCTACCAGCGAGTTCTTGATGCTCGCAATGGGAAATGACCTATTGCCGGATGCGCTCCACGGGGTTCCTGAGGCAATCGCCGATGGGCGGACCTCACCGACAGCGAACTCCGTGTCCCAGGCCGCGCCGGTATTGGTATAAGGAATGGCATACCCGATCATATCGTAGAAG
>Ga0247840_10003765_pt1 | contig 25121 bp, 36 predicted proteins | sample LaCruzMarch2015__FD_192404 | JGI IMG/M metagenome (GOLD analysis project Ga0247840, IMG submission 192404) | Freshwater microbial communities from meromictic Lake La Cruz, Castile-La Mancha, Spain - LaCruzMarch2015_17m | ecosystem: Environmental > Aquatic > Freshwater > Lake | place: Spain...
CAATGAGCATGTCTACGATCTAGTCGAGTAATTGTAAAGTTCATTAGTGACTAGACCTATTTAGGTAATACCACTTGTGTGCTTGATACTCTGCGTTAAACACTTGTTCAAAGTCTGCCCAAGAACAACATTTCCATTCTCTGGCATACTCGTCACCTTTAAGGGTTGCAATGATTGCCTTGCGATTGTGCCCAGTAACCTGTGCTTGTGCCTTTGACTCGGTGTCATAGTAACGCATCAATTCGCCACCGTCTATACAGTAAACTACAAATCCCATGCGAGTCCTTTGATATTGAAATTATCTTGCAATTGCAAGTCGTTTAAAAGACTCAACACGGTAGTCTTCAAACCATCCATAATTGTCGCTTTTTTTACTGTATGTGAATTTGATACGCTCTTTAAAAGACTGATTTAATCCATAACACGGTTCCTTGACGTATGATAAATCTGATTTTGGCACAAAGAAAAAATCTACACCATCTTTAAAAGGATTATAAGCAGTGATTCGTATTGCACCAATCTTATTTTCAACGCTGTTAATTTCAGCCACGCGAGTGTTGGAATTTACAGTGACAGTCTTGCTATCAGAATAATCTGGTAAAAAATCATATCCTTCGGCATCGACAAATTTTAGCCGTCCGACATGGGCCAGAGTTTCCTCAATCAAATGCTCTATATTAAATCGTTTAGGCATGTCTAATGCAAACTTTTGAAGGGCACAATTCTGCACAAACTCAGGGTGATATTGGCAAATTACATCACGCATTAACACCAAGGATTTACTCATGTTACCTCCAAAAATTTAACTATACAACTATTATACTTGAAACGGATTTTACGGTCAACCTGGCTAAAAAGTGATAAATAATATACTATGAAAACACTACGCGAAATGATGGATTTGATTGAATCTGCTCAGCCGGTAGATCTACGATCTCGTGCGGCAGAATTGGCCATACAAATACTCAAAAATGCCGATATGGACGATGACAGCGAACAAGGATACATTCGAGTTGATCCCAATGCCCTGTTTCAGTTTCATGTGCTCATGAACACAGCCAAAAAACAAGGTGTGGCGGAAAGCGAAAACAATGATACTGCAATAAGTTTGTCCAAGTTAGGTAAATTTCATCCTGGCGCAGACTCACTGGCCGAGTTTGTTCCTGAAAGAGCAACTGCACAATATGCCTTGCATCCAGACAAATGGGAATCAACTTTTTACAGTTTGACCAACAAAGATTCTGACAAATTAAAATACTACGGTCCAAAAAAGATTTCAATTCCCCCGGGAACTTTAGTAGGCGACATGGCCATTGCCAACAAGTTTTACAGAGCCAAAACACCCGAAGAAAAACAACAGTATGCCGAATTGTATAAAGCATCACTACAGCCGTATCCAGTGGATGTTAGTGCGTATCGCATGCCTGAATTATTGATTCCTCGGCAAGGTGTGGCGGAGGGCTTTGGCAAATTAACCCCGCAACAAAAAGCACACGAATATAATTTAGATTCAGCACAAAGAGAAATGGATCGTCGACATGCAGAAGGTGAAGATATGACTGGTGCTAAGATTGATAAAAAAACATATAAAATTGTTAAACCTAAACAGCAAGGTGTGGCGGAAGGTCATGCAGACCAACAACGCAAAATCTTTAAGAAGAATGGTGAGCCAGTGGGTGAAGTTGGTATTGATAGAGAGTCAAGTCCCGGTAATGGTCAGTGGTATATGAAACATTATGCCAGTGATAAAGATTTGGCTGGGTATGATTCATATGAAGAAGCATTAGCAGAATTAAAGCATTGTATGAAGCAAGGTGTAGCGGAAGCTGAAACAGATTACTCCAAGCGTCGCCAGCGTGAGCGTGATATTGATGCAGGTAAACCTGTAGCTAAACAACGTCCGAGCAAGATGACTGACTATCAGAAGCGTCGTGCTCAGCAAAAGAAAGAAATGGAACTTGGTGAAAGTAATGATGACAGTGGCGTTGAGCAAGCTATTATCCGTCGTATCATGGTTGCACACAAAGACTTATTGTTGAAATTTGGTCCAGCTAAAATTATGCAGGCCGCAGAAGAAGTTGCTTACAATGTCGGCGATGTTGACGAGATTGGCACCAGTGATGTTAGTGCTTATGTTGCTCAAGTTCGACAGATACTTGGTGCCTAATGAGAGCTGAAGAGTTCCTGCCTGATATTACCCTGGGCAAACTAGAAAAAACTGGACAAGTGGTTCAGTTGATCAAACATGCAGACCAGGTAGGGTTTAGCGATGAATCAGGATGGCTGCTGATCAATATAGAACCTGGTAAGAAATCCGGACCCAGCGGATTAGTAAAATGGATTCCAGATTCAACACGTTTTACCTGGGTTAAAAAATATCGCGGCAATGAACAACTAGACGAACTTAGCTTTTTGGGTTCACCGTGTACCAAAGACTGCTCAGGACACCGTGCAGGCTACGACTGGAGCAAAGCTCGTGGCGATGTTGACGAGATTGGCACCAGTGATGTTAGTATCTGGGTCAGAGAAGTAGCACAAATACTTGGTGCCTAATGCGAGCATCAGACTTTGAAATACGCAATCACGATAAGTTAGACGAAATTCTAACTCGTCTGTGCGAGCTGGTTATTCGAGGTCAGCAAAAAAATCAAGATCTTGGCATGGTTGCTGCCGCCGTACTTGATCCTATGAATAATTGTGTAGTAGGTATAAACTATCCTACTCGAGATAGTCGTCGTGTTCATGCTGAACGTGCCGCTATAGATAGTTATACTGCTAGATTTGGGCCAGTTCCGCCTGGTAGTATAATCGTTACAACCCTAAGTCCTTGCTGTCATCCAATGGAAGAACGTGCCGGAGATAACTGCCAAGAGTTAATTGAACTACACGGTATACATAAAGTCTATTGTGGATATAAAGATCCTACACAAGAACCTTCAAGAAAAACATTCCATACACAATTCACTCGTAATCCAAAAATACAAGCACTATGCCGAGCATTTGCTGACACATTCCTTAAAGATGATCTCACTGAACTCAGCTTCTTAGGCAGTCCTTGTACCAAAGACTGTTCAGGTCATCGCGCTGGCTATGCCTGGAGTCAAAGCAAAGGCGGCCGTGTTGCCCAAAGTCCATTTAGCCCCAGCTTCAATAATGGTAGCCAACTACATGTGGATGGTAAGTAAGCATATGAACAACTACCCAGTGTACCCAGAACAAAACGGTGAAGAGGACGGGCCAGTCCTTCCTTACGCACCGGTATAGAATACCCTTAGGACAATTTTAACATTAAAGATAAATAAAAGTATGATTACTTACTATCTATATGTTAAAACTCATACCGTCACTGGTCTAAAATACTTAGGTCAGACTCGATGTAAAGATCCGCATGCATACCCCGGATCTGGCGACCACTGGACAAATCATCTTAAAAAACACGGGAAATTTTACACAACTGAAATTGTTAAAGAGTGTGCAAGTAACAGCGAAGTTGCACATTGGGGGAAGCATTATAGTAGTTTATGGGATGTGGTTGCTAGTAAGGAATGGGCAAATTTAATTCCGGAAGTTGGTGGTGGGTGGAATTTAGCAGGCGATTCGAATCCACAAAAAAGAAAAGCCGTCCGAGACAAAACTTCTGCTGGAATGAAAAAATATTTACAAGAGAATCCAGATAGAGTGGAAAAATTTACAGCATGGAGGAATACATTTTGGACTCCAGAAAAAATTAAAGAATTAAATCACGGCGGAAGAGGCACTGTTAGTGTAACTGATAAATGTGGTAACAGTCTTAGAATACCTAGCAATCAATATGCATTAGTTGATAAATCACAGCCCATGTCCCATTGGGAGTTTGTTCCAGTTTCGTCAAAAGAATCAAAGAAAAGAAGAAATTCACCTTAGGACCGGTACTAGTTACCAAACAGTGAATGGGCGGCTGCTGCCCGTAGAAAGCGATTCGCTACCGTGGACTACTAAGTGAGCTTTACCTAAATGGTCTTGCTTTTTGTCACAGTTGCCTGTATAATTACTAGACTAACACACAGGAGAATCACATGACATCAAGAGTATTCACAGCCGACCAAACCAAAAAACTTACTCAGATCATAAATGAGGGGATGCAGGTCACCATGGAGATCGAAACTCTTTCCGGTGGCCTCAATGATACTATTAAAGCCGTTGCTGAAGAATTAGAAATCAAACCCAACATTCTCAAGAAAGCTATTAAGCTCGCACACAAATCTGAATTTGGACGTGAGCAACAGGATCACGAACTGCTCGAACAAATTTTAGTCACAGTCGGCAAAACACTATAAGTAGTAATACGAATCGCTCACATTACGAGCATGAATCAAGGTCAGTGGGCCATAAGCCACAAGGAGAAGAATTTGAGTTATAGAAAAATTTGGGAGTCTTACAACGGCCCTATTCCAAAAGAAAAGGATGGACGTCGATATGAAATACATCATATCGACGGTGATCGAACTAATAACAACATTAACAATCTTGTAGCTCTTACAATCCAACAACATTATGATATCCATAAAGCACAAGGAGACTTGGCTGCTTGTTTAAAAATTGGAGCTAAGATGAAAATGTCGCCAGCAGAATTATCTGCTATAGCAACAGCTAATAACCTTCAAATGGTTAAAAACGGAACCCATCCTTTTGTTGGCGGCGCGGTGCAAAAAAAATCTTCAAATAGACGAGTAGCCGACGGAAGTCATAATTTCTTAGATGGCACTATTTCAAAAGCTGTTCAACAACAGCGACTTAAAGATGGCACTCATAATTTTTTAGATAGCAAAGCCGCCAGAACACGAAATATTTGTAGAGTAAAAAATGGAAGCCATCATTTATTAGGCGGTAAAGTGCAACAAAAACAACTGCTTGATGGCTCTCATTCTTCATGTAAAGAATGGACCTGCCCTCACTGCTCTATAGCAGGTAAAGGATCTACTAATGCCAAGAGATGGCATTTTGATAACTGCAAGGAAAATCCCAATGTCGTATATTGATGCGTTGTTTGACAGAGAGCACGATCGCATCCATGTAGTCGAACGCAGAGACGGTCGTCGATGCTATCAAGAATACCCTGCGAATTTTGTATTTTATTACGAAGACCAACGAGGCAAATTCCAAAGTATCTTTGGAACACCTGTGTCGAGATTTAGTTCGCGCAATAACAAAGAGTTCCGCAAAGAACTTAGAATACAATCAGGTAAGAAACTATTCGAGTCGGATATTAATCCGTTATTCCGTTGCCTTGAAGAAAACTACAAAGGGCAAGATGGTCCTCGACTTAATGTAGCGTTTTTTGACATTGAGGTAGACTTTGATCCCGAGCGTGGTTTTAGTCGTCCGGAAGATCCATTTAATGCTATTACAGCCATTAGTGTTTACTTACAATGGCTAGAGCAAATGGTTACCTTGGTTGTTCCTCCTAAACACATGAGTAAAGAAACAGCCCAAGAAATTGCCGCTGAATTTGAAAATTGCATTGTGTTTGATACCGAAGGGGATTTGCTAAAAACATTTCTAGACTTACTCGAAGATGCTGATGTGCTAACGGGATGGAACAGCGAAGGCTATGATATTCCATATACTGTTAATCGTGTTACTCGTATCTTAAGTAAAGATGATACTCGCAGATTCTGTTTATGGAACCAATACCCCAAGCCCAGAGAATTTGAACGATTCGGGGCAACTAGTCACACCTATGACTTGATCGGTCGGGTACACATGGATTATATGCAACTGTATCGCAAGTACACATACGAAGAACGTCATAGTTATAGTTTGGATGCCATTGCTGAATACGAGCTAGGCGAAACTAAAACAGTATTCGAAGGTACCCTGGATCAACTGTATAATCAAAACTTCAAACGGTTTATTGAGTACAACCGTCAAGACACCATGATTGTTGCCAAGTTAGATAAGAAGTTAAAGTTTTTGGATCTAGCAAATACACTGGCGCATGAAAATACTGTATTACTCCAAACCACAATGGGTGCTGTGGCTGTGACCGAGCAGGCTATTATCAACGAAGCCCACGAACGTGGTATGGTAGTGCCTAATCGCAAGGAACGTTACAGCGACGAGGACACACAGGCCGCGGGTGCTTATGTTGCGTATCCACGCAAAGGCATTCACGAGTATGTAGGCTCTATCGACATTAACTCCTTGTATCCAAGTGCGATTCGTGCATTGAACATGGGCCCCGAGACCATTGTCGGACAGTTACGTCCAGTAATGACCGATCGATATATCAAAGAGAAAATGGCCAAGGGTAGTAGCTTTGCAGCCGCATGGGAAGGCTTATTTGGTAGTTTGGAATACGAAGCTGTAATGGCCATGGAAAAAGGCACAGAGATTACCATTGACTGGCAAGACGGTGAGGAATCAGTACACAGTGCCGCTGATGTGTGGCATATGATTTTTGATAGCAATCAACCGTGGATGCTTACTGCCAACGGTACAGTCTTTACATATGAAAAAGAAGCAATTATTCCTGGATTACTCAAGCGTTGGTACAGCGAGCGCCAAGATATGCAGGAAAAACTAAAAGCCTGTACTACCAAGCACGAAGAAGAATATTGGGATAAACGTCAGTTAGTTAAAAAGATTAATCTTAATAGTTTGTATGGTGCAATCTTAAATCCAGGTTGCAGGTTCTTTGATAAGCGTATCGGTCAATCAACTACACTTACCGGTCGTGCCATTGCCAAACACATGGATGCGTATGTAAATGAATGTATCACTGGCAAGTACGACCATGTGGGCGAATCAATCATTTATGGCGATACTGACTCGTGTTATTTTACGGCATACCCTGTGCTTAAAGATGAAATTGATGCCGGCAAGATGACATGGAATCGAGAAATTGCAGTACAACTCTACAACAACATTGCTGATCAAGTCAATATTAGTTTTCCAGGGTTTATGGAAACTGCATTCCATGTACCTAGAGAGATGGGTGAAGTAATCAAAGGTGGCCGCGAGATTGTAGCCAGCAAGGGGTTGTTTATTACCAAGAAACGCTACGCTGTATTGTACTATGATAAAGAAAACAAGCGGGTGGATACTCACGGCAGTCCTGGCAAAGTAAAAGCCATGGGACTAGATCTAAAGCGTAGTGATACTCCCAAGGTTATTCAGGAGTTCCTAAGTACCATCCTTGATGATGTATTAACAGGTGCTACCCGAGATGAAATTATTGAAAAGATTCGCGAATTTAAATATATCTTTAAAGAGCGCCCAGGTTGGGAAAAAGGATCGCCTAAGCGTGTAAACAACCTAACCAAGTATGGCAAGGAAGAAGAACGGCTGGGCAAGGCAAACATGCCAGGACACGTTAGAGCCGCTATGAACTGGAATAATCTACGCAGAATGAATGGCGACAAATACAGTTTACAAATTGTAGATGGTATGAAAACCATTGTATGCAAACTAAAAGCTAATCCACTTGGGTGGACAAGCATCGGGTATCCTACAGATGAAACACATTTACCACAGTGGTTCAAAGATTTGCCATTTGATGATACTACTATGGAAGCCACAGTGGTTGACCAAAAGTTGGATAATTTATTAAGCGTATTAGACTGGGACTTGGCCTCGGCCACTAACACAGAAAATACCTTTCAAACATTATTTGAGTGGTAATATGAAACTCAGCGAACTTGTTAATTATCGTAATCAGCTAAATGCCTTGTCTGCATTACCAGCGTTAACCACAGCTACAGGTGAACTTGATAAAGTTTTACATTTAGTTAACACTCAGCCAGAGTTAATAAACTCAATGACTCACAATCTTGATGCCCAGTATGCTACTATACAACAGGCATTTGAAAATTTTGAAACTGATCTTAATAATTTAAAAGCCCAACTAAAATTAAAAATTGAAGAAGCCGAGAGGCCCTGGTTTCAAGAGAGTTATGTATTATATGACCAAGGAGAGTTATATCAATCAGCAGATTCTATTCTTAAGTTGCGTCAAGATAATTCTGTAGAATCTACTCCATTTCGTATAAGACTAAATCAATATGCTAATTGGAAACACTCAGCAATGGTTATTCGCCCAGGTCTTGAAACATTCGTTGAAGATATGGTAGCATATGATCCTCTTTATCTTGTAGACCTCTCGCATGAATATCTCGCACCTGCAATGCAAAAATTTAATCAGCAATATCAAAATCGTCTTAGACCATATGTGGTCAAGGAAAGTGCCGATGATGAAATTTTGGGTAAATTACCCAACAATCAATTTGGCATGTGCCTTGCCTATAACTATTTTAATTTTAGACCCTTTGAAATAATTAGACAATACCTAGCCGAGATCTATCAAAAACTTAAACCAGGCGGCATTTTTGCATTTACCTTTAACGACTGTGACCGAGCAAGTGCAGTTATATTAGTAGAGCAATATTATTGCTGTTATACTCCGGGATATCTTGTTCGAGAATTGGCCATAACCATGGGCTATGAAATTGTGTACTCGTTAAGTGACCCAGGCCCATCAACCTGGATCGAATTAAAGAAACCAGGAGTATTGTCCTCGCTCAAAGGCGGTCAAGCCCTGGCAAAAATATTACCAAAGTAGTTGCAAAATCTAAATAAATCAAGTATAATCAAACACAAGGAGAATTATCAATGAAGGATCACTTATTAGACTTAGTAGAGCACACACACGATTTAGGCTGTATCGATCTGGTTAAACTTACCGGCGATGACAAAACCACTGTTATTTCAGGTGTAGCCGAAGACCGTAGTGTAGTAGTAGACGGCACATTTGCCTCACCACATGCAGACTTTATCGGCACATTCGGTATGCCAAATTTAAGCAAGTTAAAAATCTTGTTGAACTTGCAAGAATATAAAGAAAATGCCGAATTAAGTCTTACTAAGAGAGACACAGGCGCACCAGATGGCATTAACTTTAAAAATGCCACAGGCGATTTTAAAAATAATTATCGTTTTATGGCCGCCGAAATTGTTAATGAAAAACTTAAAACAGTTAAGTTTAAGGGTGTAAATTGGAATATTGAGTTTGAACCAACAGTGGCTAGTATTCAGCGACTTAAGATGCAAGCACAAGCCAATGCCGAAGAAGTTAACTTCCAAGCAAAAACAGAAAACGGTGACTTGAAGTTTTTCTTTGGTGATCACTCTACACACGCTGGCAACTTTGTGTTTCAACCAGGCGTTACTGGTACACTCAAACGTGCATGGGCTTGGCCTATCAAGACTGTAATTAGTATTCTTGACCTAACTGGTGATAAGACATTTAAGATCTCAGATGACGGAGCCGCAATGATTACTGTTGATTCCGGGCTTGCTGTTTATAACTATATTCTCCCAGCACAATCTAAATAATAGATGACTCAAGATAACTTAACAGCCAAGCAAAACGATTTTGCTGTTTTTCTTCCGGCTATCAGTGGCTTCTATTCTACGTTTATTGGCAAGCAACGTGATCCAGTAAACGGACCTTATGTAGATCCTGCTCGTATGCCCGCAGGTCTTAAAGATATGGAGATGATGAATTGGCTAAACCCACAGAAAGGATTGTTTCCTTACAAGTGGTCATTATGCTCCGGCGGACATGCTAACTTAGATCTCAATAAGCAAGACTGGTCGGAGGACATGGTTCGCAATCGTGATCCTGGATCGTTTATGTTGGGTGACTCGGGTGGGTTCCAGATTGCCAAAGGATTATGGGAAGGCGAATGGCGAGACCCGACTAGTCCGGCAGTATTGGCTAAGATGGCCGAGGCAGTTGCCAAGGGCATCGAACATGTACCAGATCTAAAACCCGATGGAACTCCTAAGCATGATAAGAACGGCAATACCAAATATATCAAAATTGATCATGTTAAACAATATCAAAATCTATTAGATGCGGCGCAAAAGAAGCGCGATGCTGTTCTTAAATGGATGGATGGTATAGCAGACTATGGCATGATCTTAGATATTCCAACTTGGGTTATTCACGATAAGAAAGCCAGCAAGGCCTGTGGTATTACCACCTATGAAGAAGCAGTTGCGGCCACTAAGTTTAATAACGATTACTTCATGCAACATCGTAAAGGTGTAGCCAATGGCGGTGCCAAGTTCTTAAATGTATTGCAAGGGTCAAACCACGCAGAAGCAGACAAGTGGTACGATCTAATGAAAGACTATTGTGACCCTGCAAAATATCCAGACACACACTTTAATGGGTGGAGTATGGGTGGTCAGAATATGTGTGACATTCACTTGGTGCTCAAACGATTAGTGGCATTGCGGCACGATAACTTGTTACAAGAAGGCGTTCATGATTGGATGCACTTCCTGGGCACAAGTAAACTAGAGTGGGCGGTATTATTAACAGACATTCAACGTGCTGTTCGTAAGTATGTTAATCCTGCATTTACAATCTCGTTTGATTGTGCTAGTCCATTCTTAGCCACAGCCAATGGACAAGTGTACCATCATATCGATTTACCGCACAATGAAAAATGGTGCTATCGTATGAGTCCCATTGTGGATGACAAAAAGTACTCAGCCGACACACGACCATATGGTCCAACTGTGGTTGCTGAAGGATTTGTTAAACACTTTGACGAAAGTCCAATTAGCCAACAGTTACAAATGAAAGATATTTGTATCTATAAGCCAGGTGATCTAAATAAGATTGGTAAAGAAGGCAAAACATCATGGGATAGTTTTAGCTATGCATTGCTAATGGGTCACAATGTATGGATGCACTTAGAAGCAGTACAGCGAGCAAACCGTGAATATGACAATGGGTCGTGGCCTGCTATGATGTGGAACCAAAATGGTGATCATGCTCGATTTAAAGATATTGTAGATGCGATTTTTGCCACAAGTAGTCGAGACGAAGCCGAAGCAATTATCGAACACTATGATCGCTATTGGATGGACATTGTAGGCACCCGTGGATTTAAAGGCAAGAAAACCAAAAATGCCAGGGCACAGTTTAACATTTTGTTTGATGTTGAAGAACCCGATGATGGCCTAGACGGTGATGAAATTGAATTAGATCAAAATAAATTAGACGCTTTGGAGGCATAATGATTGACCATTTAGAACATAGATTGAAACGCTTAGAAGAAGATCATGCCCAAATTAACAAACGAATTGATGGTTTGGAAAGTACCGGCGTGTTTGAAGATGCTACTTTAGAGGTTTTGAAGAAGCAACGGTTGCATTTGAAGGACGAACTTGTTAAACTTAAACTTAAACTTGCATACGAACTTGGCGAAGCTGAAAATGATTAGAGATGGGCACGAAGAAGTAAGTTTCTTTATTGGAACCGAAGTAGAACATACACCAGCGTTTGGTATGCTAACTCTATTTGTAGTTGGGGTTCATTCTCAAGATGCTATTACGCAGGCAATCAATACACACTATGCATTGGGTGGATATCCTATTACCCACGTATACTTTGGTGCTAATCAAAGTTTCCCAAGCCTGGATAAGAACGATTTCGATGCTTGGCACGAATGGGAAAGCATGATACAGTTATGCCTTGACGCTGGATGGTTATGCACTCTTGATTTAGATCACGCACAAGCCGAAGGCCTGTTAGAATCCGGCCTTGTAGAGCATCACAATTTTATACCAATGATTTCTGTTAAACTCCCTTATATTAAACAATTTGGATACAATGCCACTCTTAAAATTGATGACAAAGACTTTGCAGCAACAAACCCAGGCGTCTGGTGCCACTCGCTACACGACTTACAAAAGCGTGAGGTGTTTACTAACTGGTCTAAATACACAAAGGATGAAGTAATAAAATGAGAAACTGGTTAAGACAAAAATTAATTAACATATTAATAGACGATGGCACAGAGCCAGAGAAGAATGCCCCCCGGCAACGACCTGCCACAATGAATCGTACAACTCGAGGTAGTATTAGTGTTTGCTTGGATGACGGATTTGACAACAGCCCGGAAGGCATCGATCTTCCAGATCCTATTGTGTTTAAGGTGCAAGCAGTGTCGGGTGGAACAGTAGTCGAGTCCAAGTGGTATGATCACAAAAAAGACGAGCAACGCATTAAACTACACATTATTACCCAGGATGAAAACTTATCAGAATCTATTGGTAAAATTGTAACTATGGAGTTATTACAGAAATGATACCAGAACAACGTGAAACTATTGAACGAGTCATGCAGGGCGCACAACGTCAGATCTGGACGACTTTCAGGAAAGAAGGAATTCATCGGTATCCAGCTGCGGCAACCGATCCAATGTTATGTACAGCAGGAGAATATGATGTATCGTTTTTGGCTAATCCTCATCGTCACATTTTCTGGTTTAAAGTTTGGATAGATGTATTTCATAATGATCGTGATTTGGAATTTATACAGGTAAAGCGTTGGCTCGAAGGTCTGTATAATAAAGATATTTTACAACTTGATTTCAAAAGTGTAGAGATGATCGCAGATGATTTATATTTACAAATTGCAGATCGTTATCCAGGTCGTGCAGTAGTAATTGAAGTATCCGAAGACGGCGAGAACGGATGCTCCATTAGTTATAACCTTACTCGTCCAACACACTCAATTGTAATTTAAAGGAAACATTATGGGCAAGCCCCAACATCGTGTAAACCCAAGAGCCCTTCAAGCATTTGAAGATTTATCAATTTACTTAGAATTCTGTGTCGACTACGGTTATCGCTATAACGAAGCCGACTTGTATAACTTCAAGAGTTATGCTTGGCAACAGTACAACAAGTTTACACAAGGCAAAAACGCCAAGAACATGTGGGATGAAGATACACGTAGATTCTCTGGATATCGTCGTGCGTAATAAGTAATAAAATGCCTCGCAGAAAAACCAAAGAAGAATTTATACAAGAAGCCATAGCGGTACACGGTACTAAGTATGATTACTCTTTGGTTGATTATGTAAACAATAGAACCAAAGTAACTATAATCTGTCCTACACACGGTAAATTCTCAATTTCGCCAGCAGGGCATTCCTGTATGAAATATGGATGTATTGAATGCGGCGGTACTCGTAAAAAGACAACAAACGAGTTTATAGAACAAGCCAATGCGTTACACAAACATAGATATGATTATGACAAAACGGTTTATGTAAATCAAGAAACTCCAATATTTGTTAAATGTTTAACTCACGGCGAATATACCCAAACACCGTTTGAACATTTACACTCATTTGGGTGTCGAGAATGTGGCATTGTACAGCGAACTATTACTAAGATTGAAGCAGGATTGATTCCGCCCGATGTGCTTGACAAATCTGCGTATGAAGTGTATTATCAACAAGTAAGACGCCTTACTAATCGTAGTTATAAACAGCACAAAGAAAAAATCAATCCTCTTAACTTAAAACGGGCACACCAAAATGCTAATCATTTAGATCATATCTATTCGATAGTATATGGGTTTCACAATAATGTACCTCCAGAAGTAATAGGGCATTGGACTAATTTACGAATGACTAACGGGTTAGACAATTTAATAAAAAATAGTCGTTGCGATAAAACTTTAGAGCAACTATATGAAGATTACAATTTAATAGAAGGAATGTTATGCGAAAGCTAATATACATCGGTCTCGAGTCGTATCAAGAAAGATACACTTTACAATTAACTGAGTGGAATCGTCGAGTATTCGAACGCCGCGGATTAGATGTGGTATATGTACCAGGTGAAACATTAGATAATACAGGTGCTATTTCTGTTGGGCAGGTGTTAGATGCTCATGGTCGTAGTTACTTTAGCATGAGTCAAATGATGAATGTTGTCAAGATGATGAAGGCTGGTGAAGTTACAAGTGACGATGTTATCTATTTTGAAGATATGTTTGCTCCAGGTATTGAAACTTTGCCATATATTCTTGATCAAGTGGACCCGAAGTACAGACCAAAGATTTTTGTTAGATGCTTGGCCCAGTCGGTAGATCCAGATGACTTTGTTCATGTCTGGGGCATGGCCAAGTGGATGGATCTATATGAAAAGATGGTCAATGAGTTTGTAACAGGTGTATTAGCCACTAACGAAGAGATGGTGGCTCATATGCGTATTGCAGGTTGGTCTGCGCCAATCTACAATATTAGTGGTCTAGCATTTGGCAAAGAGGAAGTTCTAGAGCGTATAGGTGGCTCGCAAAATATTAAACCGTTTGATCAACGTAGAATGCGTGTAGGCTTTGCCGCTAGGTTTGACCAAGAGAAGCAACCAGACTTCTACATGGACTTGATTGAAATGTATCATGATCAAGGTCGCCACAAAGATATCGAATTTGCTATCTTCCAAGGTGGTCCATTGCGTAGTAATAACGCTAAGTATATTGATCGTGCTCGTCAGCTAGAGAGTGAAGGCAAACTTACAATATACGAAAACTTGAAGAAAAATGATTATTATACTCTGCTCAACGATACTCGTGTGCTATTTAATTGTGCTTTACAAGACTGGGTCTCTAACACTGTGTCAGAAGCAGATACTCTGGGCTGTAATGTTCTTTATCCTGCTTATAGAAGTTTTCCCGAGACTTTTGCTGATGACCCTAATCGCCTTTATGTTCCTTGGTCAATCGACGACGCATATCATAAGTTAGAAAACTTGCTACAAGCGCCACATCACAACATGGGCTTGATTAGTGACTGGACTGATGGTACTGTTGATCGTGTTGTAGACATCATGACGGGCAAAGGTGAACAGTGGAATCGTGCTGGTAATCGTTATCGTGACCATGTTAGTCAAGCCAAGTATCATGTAAGAAAGATTGAAGGATGAGAGTAATAGTTACCGGTGGTGCAGGATTTATTGGCGGCGAAACTGTTCTTAAGCTACTTGATGCTGGACACAATGTATTAGGCATTGACCGTGATATGCCATCGCCATATTTAATTAACTCAGGGGCTACGTGGCACACTGGTGATTTTGCCAGCGAAGTTGGGCTTGACTGTATTCGCGGTTTTGAGCCAGATGCTATTATTCATTGTGCTGGCACTAGTCTGGTTGGCCCTAGTATGCTCGATCCAGAAGAGTATTACAATAATAACTTTGCCAAGACCAAGGCAATGTTAGATTACATTGTCAAAAACAAGTTAACCGACATTAGAATTATCTTTAGTAGTAGTGCCGCAACATATGGCAATCCTGTTATAACACCTGTACAAGAAGTTGATCCTACAGAACCTATCAGTCCATACGGCGAAAGCAAATTAATGGTTGATTGGATGTTGAAAAGTTATCAACGTGCATATGGTTTAGACTACGTGAGTTTTCGTTACTTTAATGCCTGTGGGGCAGATAGTCGAGCTCGACATGGACAGCTCGATGGTGCAACACATATCATTGCTCGTGTGCTAGAAAGTGTTAAAGCCGGAACAAATTTTACACTATACGGAACTGACTATCCAACCAACGACGGCACCTGTATTAGAGATTATATTCACGTGGAAGATTTGGCCGAAGCACATATATTAGCCACAGATCGAACTATTCCTAGTGGCATTTATAATCTTGGTACCAACACAGGTCATAGTAATCTTGAAATTATTCAACTAGCCGCAGTCATAACCAACATTGCTGTTACTCATAAGAATGGGCCAAAGCGTGAAGGCGATCCTGCTATACTTACAGCCGATGCCGGTAAGTTTATGAGTGTAAGTGCTTGGCGACCCAAATTTAATTTACAAGACATAATTACTCACGCTTGGGCATGGTATACCAGATGAGCTTTGACAGCATACTAAAATTTGAACAAGAGTTAGCCGAGTACACTGGCGCTCCATATGCTATTATGACTGACTGCTGTACTCATGCCATTGAGTTATGCTTGCGATATGATCAAGTAAAAGAAACATGTTTTACTCCATATACATATTTGTCAGTGCCGATGACCATGCACAAATTAGGTATTAAGTATAGCTATCACACACAGCTACACAGACAACAGTGGGTCGGAGAATACAAGTTTGAAGCTACTAGGATTTGGGATAGTGCCCGTAGATTAGAACGTGGTATGTACCGCCCTGGTACACTAACCTGTGTAAGTTTTGGTCGTACTAAACCATTGGAGATTGGCCGTGGCGGTGCTATACTACTAGATGACGCAGAAGCATATCGAATTATGTTGCTACAAAGATACGATGGTAGAGATCTATCTATCATTCCTTGGCAAGCACAAGACGTATTCCATGTGGGGTATCACTATAAGCCTACCACAGAAGAAGCAGAATTAGGCAGTCGATTATTGCCCTTGGTCAACGAACAACCTAAATATGTAGAATACCCGGATTGCCGAAAGATTAAAATAATTGATTAAGCCGTAGACATAAACCTAAATAACCTTTATAATAGTAGTATAAAAGCCATCCACGGCACAAACTCGGAGAATAGAATTGACATCATTTACATCAGAAGATAGAGAAAACGCTAAAAAATTAGTAGACGAAGCACCGTTTCATCCAGGCTATGAAGATGCCGCTATGGGTAATATCCTTGCAGGCGCAGAACAACAAGACAACGACAAAGATTATAAAGAAGCCAATCTAGCAGATGCTATTCGCTTTAACATGAAGCGTGATAAGAAACGCTTTTGGGCAGGCGACAACATTAGTGAATATGTAGTTGGTCACAGAGATGAACTAATTGCAAATGCAACTGTGGCATTTGAAGGTGTTTTAGATGCCTTACTTATCGACCGCGAAAACGATCCTAACTCAAAGGGCACAGCTCACAGGCTTGCTAAGATGTACTACAAGGAAATTATGGAGGGCAGATATGCTCCAGCACCAGATGCAACAGCTTTTCCAAATGATAGTGAGGATCGATATGAAGGTATGTTGGTTGTGCGTAGTGAGCTCCGTAGTATGTGTAGTCATCATCATCAGCCTGTGTCTGGTGTTGCTTATATCGGTATTATTGCCGCTAACAAGCTCATTGGATTGTCAAAGTATACAAGGATCGCACAGTGGTGTGCTCGCCGTGGCACCTTGCAGGAAGAACTCTGTAACGATATCGCAAGAGAGATAATGAAGGCCACTGAGTCGGAGCACATCGGAGTCTATATAGAATGTGAACATGGTTGCTGTACCAATAGGGGCATAATGGCACACTCAAGTTTAACTCAGACTACTGTATTACGAGGTGCGTTCCTTAAGGATCCTGGTACTAAGAAAGAGTTTTTTGATAATATTGCTTTACAATCAAGGAACGGCAAGTAAGATAATGGACTTAGAAGATGCACAAAAATATGGTATAGCACCTTGGGACAATATTGTCCGTGAGGATTTTCACATCGTGGTATATGCCGACAAATATCCCTGCACCCCAGGGCATTTGTTATTCGTTCCTAGGTATGATTCTGAACCGTTGATTAACCAATGCTTAACTGATGCATTTAAAGCTGGTCAGGATATGATTACTGCGGGAGAATGCGAAGGATTTAATATTGGCATGAACTGGGGCCAGGTTGCCGGGCAGACTGTTATGTATCCACACGTTCATCTTATACCACGCAGGGCAGGCGATGTTGACGATCCCGTTGGCGGTGTGCGTAACACAATCCCAGGCAAGGGCAATTATAAATAGTATTATACCGGCCTTTAGGTGTCAACCCACTGTGGTCAGGTTCCAACCCTTAATAGATTTATACCTGCCGGTCATCATCGACGAAAAGTTTCCTATATTTAGGTTGTATTTTTTACGCATATCGTGCCTAGTGATATTTTTTTCAACCCTTCCATCATTATTTACAAACGTGTAGAGAGTAGGATCATAATGAGAATGCGTTTCTCCGGTGAAATGTTTATTTAGAAAAGGATGTGTTCCTGCTTTTACCATATCACTGGCAATAGTAGATCCATCTGCTCTACGGCAGAACGGATTTGTTCCATTCTTTACTCGGTCCATCGATGACGAACTACCATCTTTCCTGCGCTGTAAGGGATGTGTTCCTGCTTTTACCATATCGCTTGCTAGCGACGACCCATCTTCTCTTTTTTGAAATGGGTGTGTATTTGTTTTAACTCGCAATAGAGCAGATTTTTTCATCAACTCAGATTGTTCATAGAGAGAATTATTCATTCGTTTTCCTAGTAACCAACAGGCACTATAGTCACCTTGTTGATAATGAATATCGTAATGATCTTGTATTGATAATGCTACTAGGTTATCTATTGAATTATTTTCTCTATTTCCGTCTTTATGATGTATATGGTATCGCCGACCGGTTACATCTTTTAGAATAGGCCCAACATGATTTTCGTAGATTTTTCGATATTTGTTTGTGCCGCAATAAGTACACATGCTGATTGTTCCTTTCTTGAACATTAGAGTAGTTGGGGATTCCCGTCCCGCGAACTACACTATTATTTAGCCATATTATTTGTGTTTTTTTAGATAATATGCTACAATCTAACATAGGAGAAATAAATGGCAATCCAACCAGTAACATATAAATTCACTAGTACCAAAGAGTATGTAGATGCTTTCCCTGTGGCCTATCGCCAGTGGAAGGCCGATAGCCATTGTAACCTAATCCATGGCTATGCGTTTAGTATGAAGTTTTACTTTGGTACTAACGACCTGGACGTTCGTAACTGGGCGTGCGATTATGGCGGACTAAAAGAACTCAAGCAGGTTCTTGAGGACCAATTTGACCACACCACACTTTGTAGTTCCGATGACCCGGAACTTGATTGGTACAAAGAAGCCGAGAGGCGCGGCCTGATGAAATTGACTATACTACCAAAGTTAGGATGCGAGTCCCTCGCTGACTATCTTTACAAGTATGTCAATGGCGTTTATATCCCAGATATGTGGGGAGAAGCCGAAGCAAAAAGACTTTGGTGCTATAGAGTTGAAGTCCGAGAGACCCAATCTAATATGGCATTTCGTGAAGGCCATAGAGAATGGAACGAAGATTTATTTGTTGGTTTTGAGTGATTTCGTATAAATAAACATAGTTAGTAGCAAAGGACGAACTATGTATTATGGATTTATTTACGAATGGACCAATATGCTTAATGGTAAAAAGTATATTGGTTCTCACGCAGGCACAATAGATGATGGTTATATCGGTTCAGGTAAAGTTTTTCAACGGGCTATCAAAAAGCACGGTATTGAGAACTTTACAAGAGCCATTATTGAGTATGTTGAAGTAGAAGATAGACAATATCTTTTACAGCGTGAAAAGTTTCATCTGGACGAAGTCAATGCTTACTACTCTGCCGACTATTACAATGTAGCCAAAGATGTTATCGGCGGTGATACTAAGGCAGGGTGGACTGACGAACGCAGGCAAGAGTTTAGTAATCAAATCAAACAAATCTGGGCAAATAGAACAGAAGAAGAAAAGCAAGAGATTTTGAGCAGAACCCACACAAAAACTAAAGAATGGTTTCAGTCCGAAGAAGGTGAGCAGTTTAAGGAAAAGTTGCGTGGTAATATACCTAACATGATTGCAGGTGTTAAAGCACGTGACCTGGAAGATAGAAAGCGTAGTGCCCGTTTAGGTAAAGAGCGTATGGGTGCTGAACGCAGAAAAGAGGTCGCCCGCAAGGGTGTAGAGAATCGTAATCCCAAAACTGAAGCATTAGCAAGACAACAGGCCAAAGAAACAAGAGCAAACTGGTCAGAAGAAAAGCGTAAAGAAGTATTTGAGAATAGCAGTAAAGGTAGAAAAGGTAAATGTGCTGGTAGTGAGAACGGAAGGGCAAGAAAGATTGTTGCCGAGTCCAGAACATTTGACACATTGAAAGATGCTATGCTACAATTGAATATATCTGAATACAAACTACATAGTAGATTGAAAGATCCAAATAACAAGGAATATTATTACCTATGATTGATTATTACGAAGCATTGAAAGAAATGCACAAAGGCAATGTGGTCAAGTATGTGGGCACAGTAAATGGCAATGTGATGAGCGATAATGGTGCTAGTTTCTGTATGTGTCGTGGTTGTATCTTTCTCTTTGACGATGGAGCAATCAAATGGAACAAGTTGGGCTATATGGTTTATGACCCAGACTTCAGATATGAACTTACAGGTGCTACAGTTGATCCAAGAGCGTGGAAACCAGAGAAGAACAAAGACCGTAAAGATATCAAGAGCCGGTTAGGTTATTCAAGAATAGGATTAGGAAATATATGAAAAAAATACCTATGTTAGAAAAGTTTGCCGCACAGAGTCTTGTGGAATCGGATGGTGAACTAATCTTCAGTAAAGAAAAGTTCGCCGAGTTGCTTGTGAGAGAATGTTTAGGATGTTGTGAACAAGTTATCAGTGATCCTGTTCCAGAAAGTGTAGACACTTGGTTGAATGGTGGCACACAATGTATGGTGGAGATTCGAGAACATTTCGGAGTTGAAGAATGAAAACAAGGTTAGAACAGCGTCTATGGTGCTACAGAGTTGAAGTTCGCGAAACACAATCAAATATGGCTTTTAGAGAGGGGCATAGATGTTGGGACGAAGACTTATTTGCATAGTAATATACGCATATAAATATTTCCACAATGACAAACGAATATAAAATAGCCATATTGTTGCCTACTCGTGGCCGCACAACAACACTAACCCGCAGTCTAATAGGCCTATTAGAAAAAGCCAATGACCTGGACAGTATACAGGTCTTATTAGGACTCGATACCGATGATGCTGTGGGCATTACTCATTTCCAAGATGAAATACAACCTAAATTAGATGATATGGGTGTTCATTATACAGCCATGTCTTTTGAACCAATGGGATATAGTCAATTACATGACTATGTAAACACCCTGGCTAAAAATAGTTCAGCAGATTGGATGTTCTTCTGGAATGACGATGCTGTAATGGAAACACAAGGTTGGGACACCGAAATAGAAAAATATACCGGTGAGTTTAAACTCCTGGCTGTTCATACACACAATGACCATCCTTACAGTATATTCCCTATTGTTCCGCGAGCATGGTTAGATGTAATTGGTCATCTAAGTTTGCACAGCATGAACGATGCTTGGCTTAGTCAAAATGCCTATTGCGTTGGTATTTGGGAACGGATTGAGGTTAATGTATTGCATGATCGTGCAGACCTTACTGGTAATAATCGAGACGCCACCTACCAGCAACGAGAGTTACTAGAGGGAAATCCAAGTAATCCTAGAGACTTTCATCATCCAGATATGATATACCTGCGTATGGCGGAATGCGATAAACTCAATGAGTACTTAGGTAGTATAGGTGTGGATAATAGTTTTTGGTGTCGGGCTAAAGATAACAAACAAGACCCGTGGGAAAATCTACGCAACAATGATATAAATGGGCAGATGCGACAGTTTCAAGTGGCCGTTCCAGCGAGTACACCATGAAAAAAACTGTACTAGTAACTGGGGGTGCTGGGTTCATTGGTCATCACATGATTCGTCGACTACTCAAGCATGAAGAATACAGTATTATCTCGATGGATCGGCTGGATTTCTCTGGCAATTTAAATCGATTGTCCGAGTTAAGCCAGGAGTTTGGATCTGACGCAATGAGTCGATTACGTGTGATTTTTCATGACCTACGTGCAGAAATTAATCCACAGTTGGCAAAACAAATCGGTCATGTCGACTATATTATTCACATGGCTGCAGGCAGCCATGTAACTCGTAGTATCGAAAATCCTATGTTGTTTGTACAAGACAACGTGGTCGGTACTTGTAATTTGTTAGACTATGCTCGTAGATATTTGCCCGACCTAGCAAAGTTTATTAACTTTGGCACAGACGAAGTCTTTGGTTCTGCGCCAGAAGGTGTAGAATATAAAGAATACGATCGTTACAATAGTCGTAGTCCGTACTCGGCCACCAAAGCCGGCGCAGAGGAACTATGCGTGGCTTACGAAAATACGTTTGGCATGCCCGTCTACTGTACACACACCATGAATGTGTTTGGTGAGCGCCAACTACCGGAGAAGTTTATTGGTATTGCTATGCGTAAGATCTTGGCTGGAGAGGAAGTTACCATCCACTGCGATGAAGAAACAGGTACACAAAGTGGCCTTCGTCATTGGGTGCATGCCGCAGATGTTGCAGATGCTACTATGTTTATCATGGCGTTACCACACAAAGGCTTTCCTCTCGCTAGTGACTTTGGTGGTGCCACATGTCCTAAGTTTAACATTGTAGGACAGCAAGAAGTTTCAAACTTTGACGTAGCACAAAAGATTGCCGATGTATTAGGACAAGAACTCAAGTACACCATGGTTGGCTACGATACACAACGCCCAGGACACGATTTCCGTTATGCTCTCAGCGGCGAGTACATGAAAAAGCTAGGCTGGGAACCCAAGTATAGTTTTGATACTAGAATTGAACAAATGGTTACTTGGACCTTAAAGAACGATCGCTGGTTAAAGATATGAGTTATGTAAAAGAAAATAATAAGTGTTTAGCCTGTGGATCAGATGATATTCACACTGCATTAGACCTAGGCACACAGCCGTTGGCTAATAGTTATAAGGAGTCTATAGACGAACACGAATCTCGTTATCCGTTGGGTGTACGTCTCTGTCATAATTGTTTTCATTTGCAGTTAAGTCATACAGTAGATCCTGAAATTATCTATAAAAATTATTTGTATGCCACAGGAACAAATCGAACTATCAAAGACTATTCTAAGTGGTTTGCAGATTTTTGTTTAGAATCTTGCACAACAGCCAAAACTGTATTAGACATCGGCTGTAATGATGGTACACAACTTGATTATTTTAAGGCTTTGGGGGTTGATACGTATGGCATTGATCCTGCAGAAAATTTACACTCCCGAAGCAATAAAAATCATAATGTAGTTTGCGATTTCTTTGGGCCTGCGGCGGTAAACGAGTTAAACAAAGTTGACTACGATATTATTGTGGCACAAAATGTATGCGCTCATAATCCGGATCCATACGGATTTGTTAAAACTTGTAGTGAACTAATGTCTGACGATACTGTGTTGTTTATACAAACTAGCCAAGCTGACATGGTTTTACACAACGAGTTTGACACTATCTATCACGAGCATGTAAACTTCTTTAATGCCAACAGCATGAATGAACTGGCACGGCGTGTTGGGCTTAATCTAGTCGATGTTATTAAAACTCCCATACATGGCAATAGTTACATATTTGTGTTAAGCAAGCGATCAGCCAATCAGCATCGTGTTCAAAATATCTTAGACCTTGAAGAAGCCAACGGATTACTAAACATCAACACATATGATCGTTGGTCCGAGACTGTTTACAAAAATGTAAATCAATTAATTTCCACAATCAATCAGCATCGCCGACAAGGATTCACGTTAGTCGGATATGGTGCGGCTGCCAAAGGTAATACATTACTAAATTTTGCCGACATCCAATTGGATGTTATTGTAGATGACAATCCACTTAAACAAGGAAAATTTACACCTGGAACTAGTGTGCCTATTGTTAGTATTGATTATCTTCAGAAGCAAGGCGAAGATGCTCGGTTATTATTTGTTCCTCTGGCATGGAATTTCTTTAAAGAAATCAAGTCAAAGATTCAATCAGTTAGATCTAATCCTAATGATCATTTTGTAAAATACTTTCCGGAAGTAGAAGTTCTGTGAAGAATTATCTAGTTAAAGGTCTACATCGTATCGATAGTACACAGTGGTGGCCTGGACGCGACCGTGCCGACGAAGGCGACTTATACTACTATTATGAAAAGATGGCCAAGTTAAGTGAAGCCAGCTTCTTTCAAAACTTACTAGGCGACTGGGAATATATCAAACTAGAATCAACGGCTACAGATGTTAACCATGTGTTCCGTCAGCAATTCCGTGCTATTTGGGATATTTGGTCAAGCGAGCCTTGCAACATTTATTATTGCGGTAGCGATGTACAAGTTATTAAACCAGTGGAAGTATTTGGTCGGTATAAACATTTCTTACTGTTTAACTACACAGATCCAAAGAATCTTGATGAGTACTCGCATTTCCTAAATGCTGACATACGTTACTATCCTGCCGAAATGGATCGTGCAATGTTTGAGCAAGCACTAACAGATGTTGCAGAAGCTACAGAATGGAACAATGATCAAAAGCTATACAATCGCATGGTTTGGTCGCAAGGACTTACTCTGGATCAGGTAATCGATCCAACAATGGCTTACCAAGGTCCCTGGTTACCCGGAGACGAACGTACCAAACAATTTACTGACAACTGGAATGGTTGCCGTTTAGAAGATGCTAATATTGTTCACTGGCACGGTAGTCGTAATGCTGATGCTAAACTAAATCTTATGCAATCAATTAACGACCAATTGGGTATTCCTGCTATTCCGGTAAATCCTAGAGCAACAAAAACCCTGGATATCTCTCATTATCCTTGACATGCTATCATAGTAAGTGTATAATAATAATATGAAAAAAGTATATTATACCTGGCAAGATGTTGAGCGTCAGACCCAAGAAATCCTACGTCAACTACAACGTGATGCATGGATGCCCGATTATGTTGTTGGACTTACCCGCGGCGGATTGGTTCCAGCTAACCTTATTAGTCAATACTTAGAAGTTCCAATGGAAACACTTAAAGTAAGTCTACGTGACGGTGGTGAACCTGAATCAAACCTATGGATGGCCGAGGATGCATACGGCTACGAAGTTTTTGATCCAATGTGTTCCAACGATGGTCGTAAGAAGATCCTTATTGTAGATGATATCAATGATTCAGGTGCTACACTAAACTGGATTAAACAAGATTGGATGAGTAGTTGTATGCCAGTTGACAGCCGGTGGGATCATGTATGGGGAAATAATGTTCGTGTTGCTGTACTCGTAGATAACGAATCTAGTGCTAGCGAATTAAATGTTAGTTATTCAGCTGTCGGCCTAAATAAAGCTGAAGAAGATGTCTGGATTTGTTTCCCCTGGGAGGAATTTTGGAAATGAAAATACATTATAGAGAACCTACACTTTTAGAACAAATGGCAGATGCTATCCGTGATAGCAAAAAACCTATTGATTATTTTGAATTAGACAGTAACGAACTTAATACATATTACAGCAATTTTGATAGAACCGCACAAAACGATGGAACCAATCATTATTCATATAAAGGTGTTCCAATAAAGGTTAAACAATGAAAATTAAAGT
>Ga0247840_10003769_pt1 | contig 25109 bp, 21 predicted proteins | sample LaCruzMarch2015__FD_192404 | JGI IMG/M metagenome (GOLD analysis project Ga0247840, IMG submission 192404) | Freshwater microbial communities from meromictic Lake La Cruz, Castile-La Mancha, Spain - LaCruzMarch2015_17m | ecosystem: Environmental > Aquatic > Freshwater > Lake | place: Spain...
AAAAAAAAAAAGTCCCCCCCCCCCCCCCCCCCGGCTACAGAAAATCGGTTTTTTCTATTAAACCGTCTGCCACGACAGCGCGTAATCATGCTCTGAAATTTTTCTTAATCCTCTGCCGACGGCTTCACCACTGGGTGTAATGACCAGTCCGGGCGCTGTTTTAAGATTCGGGTAGGTCTCACGGAATGCACTGAATCCGCTGGTGTCCTTCCGCGAAGAACTCGTGGTGAGTTTAACTTCGATCGGAAAAAAACAGCCGTCGCGTTCAAGCAGAATGTCGATCTCGGCTCCGCCATGTGTACGCCAATGGTAAACAGCCGGCTGAACCGGCTCAAGAGCCGCCAGCTTCCGCACCTCTGCCATCACAGCCGACTCGAATAGCGCGCCCACCTGCGGGTTCCCGCCAAGTGCCTTTGGAGAGGATATCTGCTGCAAATGGCAGGCTAAGCCGCTGTCGGCAAAGTAGCCTTTGGCCTTCCCGGATATCCGCTTTACGGCATTCCCGCTGTACGCAGGCACTTCGTACCACTGAAATGTGGCCTGCAATAAGGCCAGCCAGCGCCGTGCGGTTTGCGGGGTGACTCCAATATCACGTCCTAATTGCGAATGATTGATTTCCTGCGAATTCATTGTCGCCGCGAATTGAACAAACCGTCCGAACTGCTGCCAGTCGTCCACATCGGCAAGCAGCCGAACATCGCGCTCAATGTAGGTCCGAAAGTACGCCGCATGAAAATCAGGAAGAAGCTCTACTGGAAGCCGGTCGGCTTCCGGCAGCCAGCCTCTCCAAAGCTGTTCGTAGAGTGTGCGTTGCGGTATGCGGATTTTGACCTCTTGCTCGAGAAAAGCATCCGGATCAGTCAGCCAGCGATTCAGCCAGGACTTATCGGGTATGTCCTCGGCGATTTCAGCCAGTGAAAATCCCTCCATATCGGCAAATACACAACGCCCGGCCAGACTCTCCGAAATGGTTTTTAAAACAGACCACTGCTGACTTCCGGTTAAAATATATCCGCCGGGAATCCGGTTTTTATCAATCCGGCGTTTAAGTGCAGAGACCAGCTCTGGAGCGTATTGGACTTCGTCCAGCACCAGCGGCGGTGGATGATTATCCAAAAAAAGATCAGGATCTTTTCGCGCATTACCAATATCTTTAGCCGAGTCGAAGACGACAATCTCATAACCGGAAAACAGATGTTGTATCAATGTGCTTTTTCCAACCTGTCTAGCCCCGGAAATAACTACAGCCGGAAAAGTTTCCGCCAGCTGTTTTATTTTTTTCGATAAAGATCTCTGTTTGTACATGGTTGATAAATAGTGATTAGATCATCAAATATCAATATAAATTTGCGGCCTGCTAAAAGACCGCCCCCATCCGCCGTCGCCGAATGGCTATGGCGGGACAGGCCGCCCCCGGCTACAGAAAATCAGATGTAGAAGATAAGGTTAAGGTGCCTATTTCATCACATCCAGCAGATTGCTGTAGTCGTCGGTCCACGGGCGAATACTGCGAACAGTCCGGGTCTTGAGCAAATCAACTGCAGCAATCGCCGGCTGCTGCATAAATTTCTCATCCCGACTGAGCAGAACCCACTGGGCGCTGGCGCTGATTTTCATATCACCCGGCGTGGTGATGTAAGCCGCACTCAATTTAAAGTGATTCCGCACCTGTACCAGTACCGGCAGAAGATCGAGGTAGCGGTTTGAAATATTCACTGCAATGACTCCGCCATCGGCCAGTTGACTCAAATAGAGTTCAAAAGCCTCCAGCGTCAGCAGATGAGCCGGAGGCGAATCGCCGGTGAAAGCGTCCAGCACCAGTAAATCAAATCGGTTTCCAGGCTCCCGTTCGAGTGAGATGCGTCCGTCGCCCAGAACAATTTCTATTTTTGCCTTGGAGTCATTCAAAAATGAAAACCACGGACTGTTCTGCGCCAAACGAACCACCGACGGATCGATTTCATACATCCGGTAGACATCCCCTGCTCTGCCATAAACAGCCAGAGTTCCGATGCCGAGTCCAAGAATCCCGACCTGCATGGAATCAGCCTGTTGCTGTTTCAGTTGCATAGCCAGTCCCACTCCGCTATTGGCAGTAAAATAGGTGGTCGGGCGGGTGATAAATTTCGGATGATGGATCTGCATGCCGTGGTTGATTTTCCCATGCAACAGGCTGTAGATCGGAATGCCGTTGTTGTATTCGACGGCGACCCGCACGCTGCCGAAAAAGTTGCGTTCTCTGTAGACTGACCGGCGTGTTTCTTTGACGATGCCCGCGCCGAGAAATACGGCGAAGGCCGCCAGCAGAACCGGAAATCCATGCCGGACAGACCGGAAGGTTTTGCGGGTTTCGGGGTCGGTGTAGATAAAAAAGACGGCCAGCGCGCCGGACAGGATAAGCACCAACTGGTATTCCCAATATCCTTTAAAGAGAAAAGGCGCCGCCAGAACCGTAAAGAGTCCGCCCAGCGCGCCGCCGAGTGAAAGGCAGAGATAAAAACCGGTCAGATGTTCCGGCGCCGGTTTGGCGCGGTAGAGTGCGTTGTGGCAGAAAATGCAGATGGCAAAGAGAATGAAGCTGTATGCGGCAATCTGATGCCGGATTTCCAGCTCCAACCCGGCCTGTGTCAGATACCAGACGACGCCGAATGCACACAACAGGAGATAGATGTAGATGTCCTGTCCGCCGCGCAGTTTTTCGATAAAGCCGAGGATGTAACTGAGCAGGTAAATAGACAGCGGAAGAATCCAGAGAAACGGAACCGGCGGAATATCCTGCGTCATCTGGTTGGTCACCGCCATCAGCGCCAGTACGCCGCAGAACGAAAGAAGCGTCCAGAGAACCGCTTTGGAGTGCGGGATTGAGAGCTTGCTGGATTGCCGGATTACGGGCAGATCGGAGATTTTCCTGACCTTGAAAGCACAGAGTCCGCACAGCGCGGAATAGATCAGAAATCCGCCGCTCCACATCCAGGCCTGTTCGCGAATCGTCAGATTAGGTTCAACCGCAAACGGGTAGCTCAGCAAGGCCAGCAGGGATGCCGTATTGGACACTACATAAAAAATATACGGCGAACGGTCCGGCTGAATCCGGTGAAACCACGCCTGTAAAAGCGATGCGCTGGTGGAAAGGAGGAAATACGAAAGGCCTATACTGATCAGCAGCAGCCGCAGGATATCGGCGGTCGGTCGGCCGGCACCGGCCGCCGGCCGCCATGACAGACCGGGAAGAATCGGTGATCCCCACGCGAAAATCAGCAGGCTTCCGGTGACCAGCGCCGCAACGAGAAGTCCCGTGTGCAGCGCCGCCTGCCGGCCCGCCGAAAGCCGCTGGAGAAAATGGGCATAGGTATAACCGCCGAGCAGTAGAAGCTGGAAAAACATCAAACAAGTCAACCAGACGGCCGGAGCTCCGCCGAACCAGGGCAGAAAGTATTTTCCAATGATCGGCTGAATCTGGAACAGCAGAAAGGCTCCCAGAAAAACGGTGGCAGGAAACAGACCGTACGGCTTGAGTGATTTCATGCCGCAGAGTTTAAACACGGATTTAACGGTGTGAACAGCGGGAACTGCATACAAGCCGGTCCGGTGATGTTTTTGGCCGAGTTTTATGTTGCGGGGGTCGGGGTCGGCCTTTATATTCCGGGGCTCATTTTCAGGGAACAAAAACCCTTAACCTAAGGAGTAGAAATGTCAGTGATTGTAGAAGTATTGGCCCGTGAAATTCTCGACTCACGCGGTAACCCGACGATTGAAGTGGATGTAATTCTCGAATCCGGCGTGATGGGCCGCGCGGCCGTTCCGTCAGGCGCCTCAACCGGCGAAAACGAAGCGCTCGAACTGCGCGACGGCGATAAGAAGCGCTACCTCGGCAAAGGCGTCAAAAAGGCCGTTGCCAATGTGAACGAAAAAATCGCTCCGGCGATTATCGGTATGGACGCACTCGATCAGGTCGGCGTTGACCGTTTCATGATCGATCTCGACGGCACCAAGACCAAGAGCAATCTCGGCGCCAACGCCATTCTCGGCGTTTCGCTGGCTACCGCCCGCGCCGCCGCTGATTACCTGAATATTCCGCTCTTCCGCTACATCGGCGGCACCAATGCCAAAGTTCTGCCGGTTCCGATGATGAACATCATCAATGGCGGTTCGCATTCCGATGCTCCGATCGCCTTCCAGGAATTCATGATCCGTCCGGTCGGCGCCAAGTGTTTCAGCGAAGGGCTGCGTTGCGGCGCTGAAGTTTTCCACGCGCTGAAAGCCATCCTGAAGAAAAAAGGACTCAGCACCGCGGTCGGCGACGAAGGCGGATTCGCTCCGACGTTCTCCGGCGGCACCGAAGAGGCGCTCGACAGCATTATGCAGGCGATCAAAGACGCCGGTTACAAGCCAGGTAAAGATGTGATGATCGGTCTCGACTGCGCCGCTTCTGAGTTCTTCAAGGACGGCAAATACGATTATTCCAAGTTCGAAGGCAAAGGCGGCGCCAAGCGCACGCCGGCCCAGCAGGCCGATTATCTGGCCGAACTGGCCGCCAAATACCCGATCGACTCGATCGAAGACGGTATGGATCAGAACGACTGGAAGGGCTGGAAGATTCTTACCGACCTCATCGGCGGCAAGTGTCAGCTGGTCGGCGACGATCTGTTTGTAACCAATGTTGAATACCTCAAAAAAGGTATCGATACCGGCTGCGCCAACTCGATTCTGATCAAGGTAAACCAGATCGGCACGCTCACCGAAACGCTCGACTCCATCGAGATGGCTCACAAAGCCGGCTATACCGCTGTTGTTTCGCACCGCTCCGGCGAAACCGAAGACAACACGATTGCCGACATTGCGGTCGCCACCAACGCGGGTCAGATCAAGACCGGTTCACTCAGCCGTTCCGACCGTATCAGCAAATACAATCAGCTGCTGCGTATCGAAGAGATGCTGGGAACTGAAGCCCGTTACGGCTGCTAAAGGTTCCACTCTCTGGAACTGAAAAGCGCTCCGGAAATTCCGGGGCGCTTTTTTATTCTCTGCCCGGAGGGAACCTCAAAAATTCATCCTTCATCCTTCATAAATTATAATTTGCCCCTATACTGTCCGCCGTGAGTCCTCAGAAGTACTGGAATAAAATTTACCGCTATGCCGCGATGGCCGCTATCGGCCTCGCGCTGACCGGTGTTGTTTTCGCTTTTCTGCCTAAGATGACTCAGTTCCGCAGTTATCAGGAAACAAAGAACGCACTGGAAGCTGATATCCGCACTAAAGAAGAATCCATTAAAGAATTACGTCTCAAGCAGGAGCGTTTCGGCAGCGATAAATATTTTGTACAGCAGATTGCCCACGAAACCGGTTACGCCCACGAAGGCGAAACCATTTACCAGTTCAACGAAAAAGCCGTCAGCAACCAGCCGCCGGCCAACGGAAAGCCGACACCATGAAAAAGCCGATTGTCTGGACCATAGCGGGCGCTGATTCCGGCGGCGGAGCCGGTATTCAGGCGGATATTAAAGTCATTAATCTGCTCGGCGCGCACGATTGTTCGGTTATTACGGCGCTGACAGCTCAAAATACGATCGGTACCGGGCGCCTCGAATGGGTCGCACCGGATATGCTTGCCGCCCAGCTCGAAGCGCTTAAGGCCGATCTGCCGCCGGCCGCTGTAAAGCTCGGCATGCTCGGCACCGCCGGTGCCGTCGAAACGGCTGCCGCCTTCCTTAAGAACGCCAAGTCCCCCTTTACCGTCTGCGATCCGGTGCTGATTTCATCCAGTGGCGCGTTTCTGCTCGAAGCGTCCGCATGGAAACTGCTCACCGAAAAACTTTTTCCGGTTGTCGATTTAATCACGCCCAATATCCCTGAAGCCGAACATCTGCTCGGCATGAAGATCGCTACGCCGGCCGATATTGAAGCCGCCGCGAAGAAGGCGCTGACTACCGGCGTCAAAGAAGTGCTGATCAAAGGCGGACACGGCTCGCACGATATGGAACTCTCCAGCGACTACTGGAGCAACGGAAAAATCCACGCCTGGCTTTCCAGTCCGCGGGTTGACACCAAACACTCGCACGGAACCGGCTGTGTACTTTCGGCGGCCATCGCCACGGCCCGCGCACTGGGGTACGGTCCGCTCGACAGCATCATCGTCGCGAAGACCTATCTAAATCAAGGACTGCGGCAGGCCCCCGGACTGGGCAGAGGGTTCGGCCCTCTCGCCTTCAATCCATGGGAAAAAACGGCGCAGGATCTTCCGATTATCTCGCAAAAAGCCAATGAGCCCGGTATCCGCGCCACCCTTCCAGCTATTGGAAAATAACGGTATTTACGGATAAATCGGGAAAAACATTCTTTGCGGCAAGTCTCTCGTTGACCGGGTACAGGGTGCGTGATAGCTTCTCACGCTTTTACGGGGTGTAGCTCAGCCTGGCTAGAGCGCTTGCTTGGGGTGCAAGAGGCCGCGAGTTCAAATCTCGCCACTCCGACCACCCCCTCCTCCACCCCCGAGGGTCTTCAAACCCCTCTCCGCACCCGCCGACTGTTTTTACAAATTCATTATGGACAGTTAGTTGTAAGTTTTACTTTCAAAATACGAACGAGTTGTCTTATTCTCTCTCGGCAAACGCGGGGTGAAATGTTATGGAATATCTATCCTTCTGGAAAATGAGACTGCCGCCATTTGAGTCGAACTGTGAGGCGCAGTTTTTCTACGAAAGTGAGGCGCACGGCGAAGCTCTGGCGCGCCTGCTTTATCTGGTTTCGGACCGCGGAATGGGCATGGGCGCCATGACCGGCGAGATCGGCAGCGGCAAAACCATGGTGCTGAATGTGCTGACCTCCCGCCTGCGGAAAGACCTTTATACAACGATTAAGCTTCATACGGCTCACCTGCCCTTTGAACATATTGTGGCGGAAATCAATCAGCAGTTGCGCGGTAAAGGCGATGCCGCCGTAAATGACGATAAGTATTACCTGCTGAAAGAGTTCGAACAGCTTTTGCATAACAAGGTCAGCTCAATCGGCAAACATCTGATTCTGATTCTGGATGAAGCCCAGTTTCTGAGCGAAGAGTGTCTCGATGAGCTGAAGTGCCTGACCAACTACAATCAGCAGGAATCTGTACTGACTGTTATTCTTTCCGGTCAGCCGGAATTGAAAGCTAAGTTGAGCGCCTTGCCGCAAATATACCAGCGGCTCGGCATGTTCTGTTACCTGAAAAATCTGCGCTACGAAGAAATGACTCCTTACCTGGAACATCGTCTGAAAACAGCCGGGGCCGAAAAAACTGATATTTTCAATCCGAACAGCATTGACCCGCTCTTTTCATTCTCCGGCGGATGCCCCCGCCAGATTAACCGGGTCTGCAAACTGGCGGTTGATCGAGCCTGTCTGATGAAGAAGGCGCAGGTTGATGCCGACATGATCCGTATGATTGTTCGCGATATCGAAAAACACTTCGGTTGATCGGAGTTCCCGATGAAAAAGGTGCTCATCGCCGGTTCCGCCGCGTTCCTGCTGCTTATCGCCGCTTTGACTGCCGACCATTTTGTTTTTGATTCGCATTATGCCAACCGTATAAAAGCCAGCCATTTTCTGCGCAGCGAGCAGTGGGCGATCGGTATTGTCCGCGGCGATGAGCCGTTTAACCTGAAAATCCCCGAAAAGCCGATACTGCGCGCCCGCGACATTACAGATACCGCCGCCCGTCTTGTAGCCGATCCGTTTGCCGTGCAGGAAAACGGACTGTGGTTCCTTTTTTTCGAAATCTTAAGTGTTTCCACACATCAGGGTGAAATTGGACTGGCGACCAGCACCGACACCACGAACTGGGTGTACCGGCAGATCGTGCTGGACGAACCGTTTCACCTCTCCTACCCGTATGTGTTTAAGTGGAACGAAACTTATTACATGATTCCGGAAAGCCATGAGGCTAAAACCATCCGCCTCTATCGCGCCGACCCGTTTCCGACGCGCTGGACACGTCTCAACGATCTGGTTCAGGGCGATTACACCGACCCCTCCATTGTCCGCTACAACAACCGCTGGTGGCTTTTTGCCTGCTCGGGTCAAAATGAAAATATGCATATTTTTTACGCCGACGAGCTGACCGGTCCGTGGCACGCTCACGCAAGAAACCCGGTCATTGCCGGCGACCGGACGCACGCACGGTGCGGAGGACGCATCCGTGAAGTAGACGGACAGCTCGTCCGCTTCGCTCAGGATTGTCTGGCCCGTTACGGTCACCGGCTGTTCGGATTTAAAATAACAACGCTCACACCGGATGACTACGCCGAACAGCCTCTTGCAAAAAATCCGCTGCTCGCACCGGACGGTACAGGCTGGAATGCCAGCCGGATGCATCAACTGGACCTCTTTCAGACCGGCACAAACAGCTGGATTGGTTTTACGGACGGTAACGCACATTAAAACCAGCCATATAAAACCTATTTGCTAGACGGAACGCGCCGCAACACGCAATATGTGCACCAAACAGGTGTTGTTGTCAGATTATGCAGAGTAAACAAAAAACTCTTGTTACAGTTATTGCCGACAGCAACTTTGTCATTCCTGTCTATGTACTGGTGCTCTCGCTAAAACATTTCAATCAGGATCAGCGAATTCACATTCTGGGCATTTCACTCTCCGCCGAGGAAAAGGCGCTTTTCACCCAGTTCGAAAATGTGTTTGTTTTTGATTCTTCCATTCCGCGCAGCGACAAGCCGGGCGCCATGCGCATTATCGCCGACATTCTGAAAGGCGAAGCGTTGCTGACCGCCGAAAACTGTGAAGAGCCCTGGATTGCCCTGCTCGACGGAGACTGTATCGCCACCGGAGACATTTCGCCTTATCTGGCGCCAGCCGAACCCGCACTTTATGCCCGCTCACGGTCAACCAGAGAAGACGACCGTATTTTTCACTTTTACCGCCGCCCCGGCGAAGCGAAAACCGGAATTCCAGAACAGTTTTTGAAACGCTGGCGGGATGATGTCGGCCAAAAACAAATACCGGCGCGCACGACGACCGTTCTTTCGGGAAATCTGATTCTGCACCGGAGCTATTTGAGCTTCGCCCGCGTCTGGCAGGATTTGATGGGGAAAGTACTGGTTCATACAGATCCATCAAAAACGGATATTGCCTATTACATGCCGGCGGAATTCGCTTTAAGCGCCTGGCTGATGTTTGCAGACAATCCGCCGCCGGTTCGTGAAGTACAGCTCAACAGCAACCCGCAGGCGTATCTTGCCCATCTCGGACCGGCACCAAAGTACTGGCGGCTCTGGACCCGCAAGAACCTTCCGTACTTCGATCAGGTTATGCACTTGCTCAATCAGGCCGAAGCGCGGGGATACGCAATCCCTTTGTTGCCTTATGCCCTTAAAAAGCGTAATAAACTGGCCATTATAGCGGCGGCGTTTGCATACGAATTTTTCAACAGACTGCGCTGGAAAATGAAACGGGTTCATAAAAAGTTCAGAGGAAACTCTCCGGAACGGCAGGCGCAGCGTTACGGACAGCAGCGGATTTGATGGAATATTGCAGAAAAAATGATCGGGGCGAACTATGAGAGACAAACCAAAAGACGATCTGAATTTCGCGAAACCTGCGGAAAAAGAACCGGCCTCGGAAAAATCACCCGCAGACGAAGTCCTGCCGGTAATACCTGAAAGCGCGGAACAGCCCGCCGATAAAGTGAATGAAAAAGAGGAACCGGTTCTGCCGCAGTTCGGCGAAGAAACACCTTTCCGGATCAAAGACCAGTTCAGCCACCTGGACAGCATTCCGCCGACACTCGCACGCGACGCCGCCCGTTCTTCCAAAGCACCGGTTCCGGGATCCGGTCTCGCGGAAAGCGCGCGTCCCGGACGCACCATCCGCAAGGAAAACGCTTTCCAGGATTTCTTCCGTAACCTCGACCTGATCAAAATCGTACGCGGTATCTATCGAAAGTTCTGGATGATACTGATCTCAGCCTTCGGCATGATGATTCTGCTCCTGCCTTTGGCACACAGCCTGAAGGGCGGCGCCACCTGGTCAGCCGAATCGGTCATTATCTACACCAAACCGACCCAAAAGCAGATCGACACACAGGGTTCCTCTTTTCTGCTCCGCCCGCTCTCGCAAGACACGCTGGTCGACATGTTCCTCTCACCCTCACACATCAAGGCGCTCGAAGATGCCGTAGGCGTAAAACCGCTTCAGAAAAAAGTTTCCTATAATTCGCAAAGCAAATCAGACGTTGTCACCCTGCGCATCAGCGATATGCCGACGGAGAAAAAGGCGATTGAGGCCGTCAACAAACTGAGCGAGATTATTATTACCAGCAACGACTCTTATTACCGGCAGATCGCTGCAGCGGCCTATGAACAGTATAAAGCGCAGCGTGAGATCGCCGAACAGGCCTTCAATGATGCGGTAAAGGCTGTCGAATCGTTCCAGCTCAAAAACCAGCTACTCGAGCTCAACACGCAGTATCAGAATTATTTTTCTTCCGTAAACGCAGCCAGCGAACGTCTCAGCATCGCGCAAGTCGCCCACGAAGGTTTGCTGGTACGTATCAAAAATTACGAAAAAATGATCACTGAACTTCCGGAAGAAGTGCTGAACGAATCGCTGGAGGAAAACCCGCTTAAACGCCGGATTTCGAATGCTGAAGCGGCCCTGCTTGACGCCCGGATTCAATATGCTTCCGATAATCCGAAAATCCTGCGGCAGGAACGCGAAATCGCCGAACTCCGCAAACTGCTCCAGAGCGGAGGCTACGACGAGACACGTGAGCGCACCTATGTAAAAAACCCGCTCAAAGGCCAGCTCGAAGGCGAACTCCTCAAGCTTCGTTCCGAAGAGGACGTCGCCATGCAGCAGGTCGCCTCGTTGAAAAAAGATTTTACTGATTTACAGGTCAAATTCCAGGATCTGCCGCGGCTTGAAAAAGAGTATGCCGCTCTGCTGGGAAGCCGAGCCCAGACCGATACCGCACTCAAAAATCTCAAGGCCAGCGAAGAATCAGCGCGGCTCACCATGCAGGCCGGCCTGTCAGACTTCAAACCGATCAGCCAGGCAACCATTGGCGAAGCCACCGCCGCCTCGCTGATCGGTAAAATTATACCGCTCGTCGGATTCATCTTCGGATTCTTCGGCGGACTGGTTCTGGTACTCATCATCGAATTGCTCGACGCAAAAATCCGTACCCAGCAGCAGCTCGAAAACGCCTACAGCGCGCCGTGTCTCGCTTCAATCATTGAGATACCGAACCTGGAAGACTACGACACCTATCAGCTGCTTCTACCTTCTCTGCGCGAAATTTCAGAACGGCTGAACGTCGTCCTGCAGGGCCACCGCGCCAAAGCAATCGGGTTCTTCAGCTCGCTTGACGGCGAAGGCAAGAGCATCCTGTCATTCAATCTGGCGCGCTACTACAGCTCGCTGAACATCAAAGTGCTCTTTGTCGGTTTTGATGCGCTCGCGAACCCCTGCCTGCCCGCCGCCGCCGAAATCGGCTGGCCGCAAAAAGGTATTGAAGATTATCTGCGCGGCAAAACTGAACTGGCTGACATGATTTCAAACGTAAACGGTGTTGATGTAATCCGCGTTCAGGAGCTGCGCGCCGACCTGCTTGACCTGGCAAAAGGATCGGCTATGCCGCGGTTGTGGGATCTGCTCCGGCAGAACTACGACCTCATCATCACGGAAGCCCCCGCCGTGCTCGACCATCCTCTGTCCGGCACCATCGCCGGATTCCAGGACGAGATCATCTATGTGCTGGCCTCGCCGGTCAGCGACCGCCGGCTTGTGGATGCCGGTCTTGAGTTTCTCGAAGACCGCGGGCTCGCACCTCGCGCCGTTATCTTTAATCGCGTCAACCCCTACTACCTTGAAGATGTCCGGCAGCAGCGCATCATCCGCAACCTTGCCGAAGACCGCAATCCGCTGGACGACCTGCTCGAGCGCCTCCAGCCGCTGTTCGCTCTGTTCACCCGCTTCCGTCCGGCCAAACCCGATATCACCAAGGTGCCGGAAGAAGAACCTTTGACCGGCGAAACAAGCGAAAGCGAAGCGGTCAGCCTGCCGGAAGAGGAAGCTCTCCCCGATTTCATCGGTGAAGAGGAAGCTGACAAACCTTCAGAGTCCACCGGGAAACCGGAGGCCGAAAAGAAAGATTCTGAGGAAGAAAAATATCCGGAAGAGGTCTCCTTTAAGGATTGGCTCGGCAAACCAGACAACCGTCCGGTACAAAACCCCGGCAAGGGATCCGAAGATGATCAAAAATAAACACTTTATTACAGTCACTCTTTTGCTTCTGGCGGGACTGGTTCAGGCCGCAGACGACGCTTCTGTTTCATCCAACCAGGTGAGTCAGATAACTGCGACCCAGAAGCGGTCAAAATTCCCGGCAGAATACTTTGTTCCGCATGGTCCGGAAAATCACAAGCTGCAGATCGGCGATGAAGTGGAAATCGGCGTCTTTGGACAGCGCGATACCATCTCCGAAAATGTGCCGGTTGCTCCAGACGGAAAACTCTACTATATGTTTCTGCCCGGCGTTCCGGCCGAAGGCCGGACGGCTCAAGAGGTGGCCAAGGAAATGGAATCCAAACTCGGCCATCTGTTCAATAATCCCGAGGTGTCTATCATCCCTACGCGGTTTATCTCCAACCGTTTTGCCATCTTCGGGAAGGTTGAATCGGCCGGCAGTTACCCGCTCGACACCCCTACCACGGTCCGGCAATCCATCGCCAAGGCTCAAGGCATAGCCCTCGGAAAATATCACGACAGCTGGATTCCAATTCACAACTACAAAGACAGCTGGATTCTTCGCGGACAGGAAAAAATTCCTGTCAACTTTGCCGCGCTCATGGACAAAGACGATTTTTCGGAGGACATCTATGTGCGACCCGGCGACGTTCTCTACATTGCCTCTGCTCTCGGTCGCGAAATTTATCTCATGGGCGAAGTCAACCAGCCCCAATCACAACCGTTTACCGCCGGCCTGACACTCACACAGCTTATCTCCGGACTTGATGCCGGCGCCGGCGGATATAAAGAAGCCACGGCGGATATCAAGCGAGTAGTCATTCTGCGCGATGCCATGAACGATCCCAAAGTTTTCAAAGTCAATCTGGAAGCCATCATGCGGGGTAAAGAACACAATGTATTCCTTGAGGCCGGCGATATTGTATTTGTTCCTGAGAAATCGTTCCTATTTACCCGGACTCTCGTCAAAGCCATGATCACCACTTTCGTAAATACCTTCGCCAGCGAATTCGCCAGCGACCTGAACCGCAAATACCTCTATCCGGGCGGCTTCACTACGCCCAGAGAGACACCATGAAAATAAAATCATTCATCCTGATCCCGCTGCTGCTGACGGTAATCATCACCGCCAGCTGCACAACTTTGCGCGACAAACCGCGAATCGAAAGCAATAAAGAACTTCAAACGGCGGAGGTAATGGAGCTGCCCAAAGCCGGCGATCTGACTCTGACGGAAATGGAGACCGGCGTGTGGATTCAGTTCAATCCGGATACACAGACCGACATCAAACTGATCGCCAAACCGAAGGACGGCCCCTATCTCCTTGGTATTGGCGATGTGGTTCAGATCACTCTTTACGGCGAAGGCGACGCGGAAACACGGCGTGTGCTCCCGATCGACCCGTCCGGCAACATCACCTACATGCTCCTTGGCACCATTCCTGCGGCCGGCCGCACCATTGACGACCTCACTGACGACATGCGCAAGCGTCTGAGCGAAAAGCTCAACTATTCCATCCTCAGCGTCATTCCTTCCCGTTTCAGCAGCCAGACTTTCACCGTCCTTGGACAGCTCAATAAGCCGCAGGTTTATCCGCTGCAGGGGCGCACGTATATCCTGGACGCCATCGCACAGGCCGGCGGCCCCAAAGTCGGCGTCATTCGCGATGTCAGCGCGGATATACACGACTACGCCCACGCCACGCTGGTACGCGGCGGTGAAGTTATCCCGGTCGACTTTGAGCGGCTCGTCTACAAAGCCGATCCCATACAGAATCTGGAAATCCAGAGCGGAGATATCATCACCATCCCTTCAGCGCTGGATCGTAAAATATACGCTTTGGGAGCTTTTAATAATCCGCAAGGCATCCAGTTTGCCTCTTCACAGACGACACTCATGAATGCCGTTGTCCAGGCGGGCGGCATTAACCGTGAAATCGGCGACGGCCACGTCCTCATCATCCGAGGCAACACGGTTAATCCAAAAGTCATGCTCATGGATATGTCGCAGTTCGACTCGAAGAAAGCACGGGTTTTCAAAATCCTCAGCGGCCATGCGATGGACGTCACTCTTCAGGCCGGCGATATCGTTTATGCTGTGCCGAAAAAATTCGGCTTTTGCCGTGACGTGATCAAACAGGCTGTCACGATGTTCGCAACCACAATCACACGCGATGCCGCAACCGACACCTGGCAGCGGAGGGTTGACCCGTTCAACTTTGGCAACAACCGGCCGCAATAGCCGTCGCCGCACCGGAAAGAATTATTCCGCAATCAGATCGTAGTCGAGTGCGCCGGTGATCCGGACATCGAACCGGTCACCGGCAACCGCGTCAAACTCCGGCAGAAACACGACACCGTCCACTTCCGGCGCTTCGCGCTGTGAGCGGCCGATCAGTCCTTCTTCACTGGAACCGTCAATCATCACCTCAACCGTTTTCCCGATCAGTGCCGCACAGCGTGCGGCGGAAACGTTCCTTTGAGCTTCCATCAGAAGCATGCGGCGTTCTGCCTTAACCGCTTCTGGAACACTGTCCTCCATTTTAGCCGAAAGCGTTCCCGGCTCGGCGGAATAGGTGAACACGCCGGCATGGGTAAAGCGGCCTTCTTTCACGAAGACCAGCAGTTCATTAAAATCATCTTCCGTTTCTCCGGGATGTCCGGTGATAAACGCCGTACGGATGGCGCAATCTGGAAGGACCCTGCGGATTAAGTCGAGCTTTTCCAGCGTCTGGAGCCGGGTGAGCTGCCGCCCCATTGCGTCAAGCATCCGGTCGGAAATATGCTGAAGCGGCATATCGATATACGGACAGAAACGCGGATCGGAGGCCAGCGTATCAAGCACTTCGCGGGTGAGATGCTGCGGACAGGCATACATCAGCCGGAACCAGACATCCGCTTCGATTTCGTCTCGCAGTTTGCACAACAGTGATTTGAGGTGCAGCTCACCGTCCCAATCTTTGCCGTACGCCGTGGTATCCTGAGCGATCAGATTGATTTCAACCGCACCGGATTCAATCAGCGCCCGCGCTTCAGTGATAATGTCGTCCATCGGCCGGCTGATCTGTTTGCCGCGAATACGCGGAATAGAACAGAAGGTGCAGGGATTGGAACAGCCTTCAGAAATTTTCAAATAGGCTGTGTGTGGAGAACCCGTCCGCAACCGGGGACGTATCAAAAAATCGCTATAACATTCCGGCTCGGATTCCGCGCTGTTATCGCCCAGCAGTCCGGCACAGATTTCCGGCAGACGACTGTAGTCAGGGAATGAAACCCGCGCATCGGCGGCTTCCAGAAAATTTTCAAGCTCGGGACAGTCGGCCACGCGTTTGACAAGACAGCCGACGGCCACAACGGCGCGCGGACCGCCGCCTTCCTTAAGACCGCGCAGTTCGTGCAGTACGCCCGCCGCCTCCTCACGCGCGTCCTGAATAAAGCCGCAGGTGTTAACCAGGCAGATGTCGGCATCAGCCGGCTCCTCGGCAATCATCCAGCCGCTTTCGACAAAACGCCCGAGAATGAGCTCGGAATCCACCGTGTTTTTGGCGCAGCCCAGACTGACCAGCGCAACCACCGGAGAACGGGCAGACGGAGTTTTTGTATTCTTTTTCATGTTTTTATTCCGGAAAGAAATCGCCCAGTTTGGAACCGCGCACCGGCTTCGTTTTTACCGGCGCAGTCGACTGAGTTTCGCAGCGGAGCAGAAATTCGCGGCAGGAAATCACCGACGCGCCGAACACAGAAACCAGCCGCTGTTCGATCCAGTCCGAGGTAACGACCAGAATCCGCTCCGGTTTTTCTGCATCATGAACCATCTGCTCAATCAAACCGTCTGCCGTGCGATTGGACGGCGAAAAAATCACCTCGAAATTCGGCGCGTCAAAAGCGACGTCACGCCCGCCCTCGCGCCCATCGAACACCACGGTAATGAGCGGAGCCAGCCCGGAGGCCGTGCGTTCAATGCGGCGCAGCAGCCGCTGACGGTCGGCCGGCAGGTCGCCGCGCCGTCCTTCCGGCGCACCGGTCTGATACATCAGGTTATAGCCGTCGATAATGAGCCGGTCGAAATCCATACGTTTTCCAATACCTGGAAAATCAGCGCGGAAGCTTGATCTTGCGGCGAATGTACGTGGGCACGTCGAGGTCTTCACCGTTCCAGATGGTTCGTTCCGCACCGCCGAAGGTGCGCGAACGCGGTTTGAGTACACCGGCCAGCTCGCCCTGTTTGCCGTCACCAGAAAGCGGTTTGAGCCCGCCACGCCCGTCGTCTACCAGCGGTTCCTTCCACGCTTCCGCCGCCAGAACGATAGCGGAAATCCGTCCGGTAAAGGCGGGATCAATCGCAACGCCCATCTTGATCCAGCACGCTTCATTCTTCGGCGTAAGACCGTCGACGATCTGCCGGATTTCGGAAAGCTTCAGATCTTCTCCTCCGGTAATACCGATAATTATACCGGGTGCCGTTTCGAATACGGCGTCATCCCTGACCAGCGGATGGTTTCGTAATGAATCAATCAGTGAATCGGCGCGGCCTTCGCCGGTCGCCGTGGCACAGGCAAAACGGCAGAAAGCATCACAATAACTCAGCATGGTTTGAAGCGAGGCGAAATCGAGATTGCAGATACCGGTGTGAGCCATCAACCGCCAAAGACCGATAACACCCGCGGCCAGCGTACGGCTGCTGCAATCCAGACTCTCTTCAAGAAGTACGTCGCCTTCGGGCTGAATCAGCGCATTGGGCATCTGCACAATGGCATCGGCATATGTGCGCAACCGGCGGACAGCACTGTGCGCTTTGCCCTGCGCCACCAGCCCTTCAAAAGGAAAAGGAAGAACCGTGAAAAAAAGTGTCGCGGCGCCCAGATGACGGGCCATACGGGCAATAACCGGCGCGGCGCCGGTCCCGAAACCGCCGCCGAGTGCGGTGATAACGATGAGCAGATCAATGCCGCTTAACATGGTTTCGATCTGACCGGCGGCGTTTTCCGCACAACGCCGGCCGACTTCGAGATCGCCGCCTGTACTCATACCGTCCGTGAGCGCCTTGCCGACAGCGAGGCGGGTTTCGATATTCGCGCACGTTTCCAAGGTCTGAAAATCGCAGTCCATAACAGCGAATTCCATTCCTTCCGGAGCCCGCGGCGCAATGCGGGCAATGGTATTGCAACCCGCCCCGCCCAGTCCAAGAACCAGAATTTTTTTCTGAAAATCACTCATGATGTCCACCCCAGAGGTTCGAAAGCAATTTCCGCCACGCAGCACGGGCCGGAGGTTCCGGTTTGATCTGACTGGCGGCATAGCGCACACAGCCGATGGCGGCGGCAAAGCGCGCACCTTCCTGCTTGGTGGAAAGCCCGACGCAGTCGTGAATACGCCCAATCTGACAGGGCGCGTTGAAAACCTGCTGAGCCAGATCGGTAATGCCTTCCATCGCCGAGCCGCCGCCGGTCAAAACAACGCCCGCGCTGAGTATTCCGGCGAGTCCTTCGTCTTCGATCTTTTCGGCAATCAGTTTAAAAAGCTCCTCCATCCGTGAATTGATGATGGTATGCAGCGTCGCGGCCCGTACAACCCGTCCGCTGAATCCGCCTTCGGCGGGAATGGAAATATTCTGGTCGTTCTGCAGGCGGTTAATCAGCGCGCTGCCCGATTCTTTTTTAAGCGTTTCAGCCTGCCGCCGGTTGAGATTGAGGCCGCTGCAAATGTCCGCTGTTACATGGTCGCCGCCAACGGCGATCGAACCGGCCAGCTTGACCAGTCCGGCGTTATAAACAATGTAGTCGGTGGTGCCGCCGCCCAGATCAATCACCACGACGCCGGCACGTTTCTGTTCCGGAGCGAGAACCGCCTGCGCGGCGCAAAAGCCGCCAAACGCGGCATCGGCACAGACTACCGGCACGTTTTCGGTCATCTTTTTCAGGTTTTCGACCACAGCGCGCTGACCGTGGATGAGCAGCATACCGACGCGCAGTTCTTCGGCCAGCATCCGCTCCGGATTAACGATACCGCCGCGGCCATCCACTTCAAAGTGCTGCTGCAAGGTATGCAGGCGGATGCGGTCATCCGGCAGTGGAATTTTGCGGGCCACTTCGAGCGCCTGATCAATATCTTCGCCGGTAATTTCACCGCCGGGTTCTTCATATTCGTTGAGCACCGGAATTCCGCCGACATGCAGCAGACTTTCGGCCCGGCCGCCGGAGGCAACCAGATAAACACTTTCACCGATTGATTTATGCGCGGCGGCTTCGGCCGCTTCCATGGTGCGGCGCACGGCATCGAGCGCCAGTTCGAAATCAACAACCTCGCCTTTGCGCACACCGCGCGATTCACATTCGCCAAGCCCCGCGACCATCAGGCCGCCGTCTTCGCGGACTTCGGCCATCAGTACCTTGACCGTCGTTGTGCCGATTTCAAGTGACGTAATGAAAGGTGCAGCCATACAGAAATTCCTTATTATTTTGCCGGCACCGGTGCAGGTGCCGGATCATAAAACGTCACCGGCACATTGCGGCCGTCGGGTGTTAAATCGATGGTTTTCACGCGGCGTCCCTGCTCGTTTGAAAGCTGCAGAACACTGACCAGACGCACCAGTTTTTCCCGTCCGGAGTGCAATGGAAAACGGGTCGTCGTTTCGCCATTGACAACCGCCGTCACGAAATCGGGATAACGGGTGTCGAAACTGACAAAGGCAACCTGTGATCCGAGTCTGAGCTGATCCGCTGCGGCGAGAATATCCAGACACTGGCGGATGCCGGGATTATCAACGCGGTCGCCGGGGCGCAGGCTCTTCAGATTGAGACCTTCGATCAGCGGAAGCGCCTGTCCGCTGCGCGTCATCGGCAAAACAACGCCGTAACGGTCCACCAGGAACGGCAGTGCACGCGGATTCCAGCGAATCTGCGCCATAGCCACCCGTTCGATTATCTTAATATTCAGTGTGTCCGGAAGTTTCCGCTCAATCGCCACCGCTTCGACCAGCGGCACTTCTTCGAGCTTTTTGCGCAACAGATCAAAATCAATTGCAAAAAGATTGATGCCGGGCTGAAGTCCGGCACGTTCGCAGAAAAATTCCGGCGAGAGCCGTCCGTCGGAGGTGATATGGATCACCTTGAGCTCGAATTTCGCGTTGCGGTTAAAAAACAGCGAGCCGGTATATTTAATTCCCATGAAAACGCCAAACAGCAGCAACAGTGCCGTCGCGGTCAGAAAAAGGATCACCAGTCCACGCCGGGCGAATACCTTTTTGGAAGTTTTGCTTCTGGTTTTGCTGTAATAAATTTTCGGTGTTTTACGGCTTCTTGCGGCCATGACTGCTCTCCGTCGCTGTGCTTACCTTTTATAACGAAGCGGTCTTCATGATTCGATCACAAAGCGCCGAAAACTCAATTCCGGCCGCTGCCGCCGCTTTGGGAAGCAGGCTGTGCGAAGTAAAACCGGGAATCGTGTTCAGCTCGAGCACGAACTGTTCGCCTTCCGGCGTCATACGGAAGTCGACACGGCCGAATCCGCGCGCACCGAGCGCTTCGAAAGTTTTCCGCGTTGCGGCCTGCATCCGCGAAGCGGTTCCGGCATCCAGTTCGGCAGGAATCACATAGCGCGTAGTATCCACTTTGTATTTAGCCGTATAGTCATACCAGCCGGCCGCCGTCACGATCTCGACAATCGGCAGTACCTCGCCATCCACCATACCGACGGTAAATTCACGACCCGGAATAAACCGCTGTACAAGGATTTCATCGTCATATTTGAAAGCATCCGCCAGCGCGTCCGCCCATTCCGATTCTTTAAAAACAAGGTGACACCCGACACTGGAGCCCTGCCGCGGCGGTTTGACGGCAACCGGCAGTGAAAGCGTGCGCTGATCACCGCGCCGTAGCGTTTCACTCTCCGGAACCAGCACACCCGCTTTGCGCAGACAGATTTCGGTGAGCAGCTTATCGAACGAGCGACGACTGGATTCCGCGTCCGCGCCGACATACGGAAGTCCGAGTTCCGTCAGCCGCGCCTGAGCGCCGCCATCCTCACCAAACGTGCCGTGCAGTGCAATAAACACCGCTTCAATTCCATCCGGAACCGTGAAATCCGGCGTGGTGACATCAATTTCGGTCACGTTGTAACCTGCTTTACGAAGACCACTGGCGATGGCACCTCCGGATTCGAGCGACACTTCGCGTTCTGCAGAAAAGCCGCCCTTAAGGACGGCTACATTTTTAAAAGGTTTTTTCATGGTGTGCATCCTAGTGAACTGAGAAATCACAGACAATCGGCAAGTGATCTGAAAAATGAACGTCCGGCATCCAGCAACGCTCCACGCTGATACCGGGACTGTGCAGAATGAAATCGAGATGACGTTTCGGCTTCCAGCTCGGAAACGTCGGTGAGTCGCCCTCGTGCGCATTTTTAAGCCCTGTCGCCGCCAGAAAAAGACGCACTTCCTGCTCACCCCAAAGCGCATTGAAATCACCGGCGACGATATGCGGTTTTTTGACGGTCTGAAGCATGTCGTAAAGGTCACCGAGCTGGCGGTGGCGCAGGCGCGAACCGAGCGCCAGATGAATCAGAAAAAAGGTGACATTCTCCATCTCCAGCTCGATCACCAACCGTTTCACGCCACGGTCAAAATAATGAAACGTTTCCTTATGTCCGTTGTCGCGTACCACAAAAGCATTGCCCTGCTGATTAAGAACCGGAAAATGCCGCGCCATCGAATTTTCACCGTACTTTGAGCGGTAAACATGATAATGGCCGAGCCGATCGGCAATCATTTCGGCCTGATTACTTTTCCCTGAACGGTATGAACCGGCATCAACTTCGACCAGTCCGGCCACATCGGGATTCAGGTCGTGTAAAAACTGCGTGATACGTTCGAAATTTTTGCCGGTGCGGCGCAAATAACCGTTGAGCGGAGAATGAAGTTTTCTTCCGCCCGTACCGTACCGGATGTTGTATAAAACAAATCGCATAAGAATTTGGATGATTGGAGTACAGGATCACTGGATCACTGGAACAATAAAGTCCCCGCCAATCCATCAATCCGGGAATCCATCAATCCTCCTTTCCCCCCTCGCCCATTCTGCCAGCTGTTCAATATCGCCGGCACCGATTATCAGAAGGACATCGCCGGCGCGCAACTCGTTCTGAATATCCTGCCATGTTTTCTCCAATGAAGGGAAAAAATTTACGCGATCTTTAAAATCCTCAGGGAGCTGGGTCAGCAAATCTTCTGTCGTACCGCCGGGAAGCGGCTTTTCCGATGCCGCGTAGACCGGCAGCAGCCCCAACTTTTCCAGCCCTTGAAACGCAGGAGGAAAGTCAGCCATCAGCGCCTTGGTGCGCGTGTAACGGTGCGGCTGAAACACGCCGAGTAGCCGCTTCGGCTTCAGCGTTTCAAGCGCGGTCTGCACCAGTGTGCGGATTTCCGTCGGATGGTGCGCGTAGTCTGAAATGATCGTGTAATCGCCCTCAAAAACTTTTTCAAAGCGCCGCCGCACCGGTTTAATTTTTTTCAAGACCTGGAAAATTTCGGCCTCCGTTTTCCATTGTCTGGAAACTTCCAGCGCGGCGCAGGCGTTCATCTGATTATGCCGTCCGGGAAGAGAAACTTTAAGCGGAGTAAAGCGGTACGGGACTGTTTTAGAATTGCCCGCACAAAGCCGTGCGGCGGCAAGGTCCTCGGCGCAATAAACGACTTTCTGTTTTGTGTTGGCGATGAATGTTTTGAAGCACGCTTCGAACGCTTCGACGCTGGCGTGGTGTTCCATGTGGTCGTATTCGATATTGGTTATAACCGCGATGTCGGGATGATAATTGACGATGGTTCCGTCGCTCTCATCCGCTTCAACCACCATGATTTCGCCGTCTTTGGCGACACCGTCGAAACCGGGCACTTCGCCGCCGATGCAGTAGCCGCAACCGAGAATCTGCGCAATCATCGAAGTCGTGGTGGTTTTGCCGTGTGTGCCGCTGACAGCGATCGTGAAACGGTCGCGCAAAAGCGCCGGAAGCACTTCGCCGCGGCGGCTGACCGGTACGGTCGCATTTGCCACTTCGGGATGGTCATCCGGCACCGCCGTGGTGCGAATGATCCAATCCGTATCAGACAGATGAGTCGGATCGTGTCCGATAAAAACGGGAATGTTTTTTTCGCGCAACCAAGCGGTCTGGCGGTTTTCCTGTTCATCGCAACCAGTGACGCAGTGTCCGCGTTCTTTGAGGAGCAAAGCGAGTCCGGCCATGCCGATTCCGCCGATGCCGATCATGTGAATACGGCGGGATTTTGAAAGCAGGTTTTCTATTTGCGAACGCATTCTTCCACCACACCGGCAAGGATTGCGGCCGCATTCAGAGGAACGGCCCGCGCCGCAGAGCGCGCGCTCATTTTTGCGAGCCGGGAAGGATCTTCAATCTGCGCGACAAGATACCCTTTAAGCCAATCAACCGTCATATCGTCCTGCTGAACGACATCGGCGGCACCGAATTTTTCAAGAGCGCGGGCGTTAGCCGTCTGATGGTCGCTGGCGGCGTGCGGATAAGGAACAAGCAGTGCCGGCAGACTGAACACGCCGAGTTCGGCACAGGTGGAAGCCCCGGAGCGACAGACCGCCAGCGTCGCTTTCTCGTAGAGCGGCGCCATATCGTGCGTAAAGGCGTATACTTCCGAATTCACACCGGCGGCGCGGTAGCGTTCGGCGATCTTTTTTTCATCCGCCGGACCGGTCAGATGCGTAACGCTCAGGTCCGGATTCTTCAACGCACAAACCGCCTCGGAAACCATCTCATTAATCGCATGGGCTCCGAGCGAACCGCCCATTACCAATAAATGAAATCCTGACTCCTGACTCTTGACTCCTGATCCCTTGATATCCGGCCGCAACGGCATACCAGCGGAAACGGCATTCATGCCCTTGAGGTGGTAACGGGTTTCTTCAAAACAGATAGCGATGGCACGCGCCTTCGGAGCAAGCAGCCGGACGGCCCGGCCGGGCACCGCATTGGCTTCGTGCAGAATGTACGGGATGCCGCGCAGGCGCGCCGCCAGACACGGACCGATGGACGCGTAGCTGCCCATGGCGAGCACCACGTCCGGCCGGTGGCGCAGCATGATACGCCAGCAACGGAAAACCGCGCGCGCGATCCGCAGCGCGGTGAGTACGGAACGGAAAGCACCGAACTGAAAACCTTCCGACGGAATGGTAACGATCCGCCCTTCCCAGCCTTTAACTGCGGTATCTTCGCCGCCTTTACCGGCGAGCCAAAGGGTGACGTGGTGTCCGCGCTCCCTCAGAACACGGGCGGTGGCGAGGCCGGGAAAAATATGTCCGCCGGTACCGCCGCAAGCGATGGCAATATGCAGTTTTTCACTCATTTGAAAAATCCATGTTTTTTGAGCTCCCCGGGAAGATACAACGAACCGGTAAAACAGACTAGCCGCTTTTTGCCGGCATCAAGCCATTCGATCGCCGGTTGCGGCGTTCCGACCGGCGTGATTTCAAGTCCAATCCGCTTTCCGATTTCCGCAATTTCTTCCGCTTTCATGGCGCGGTCGCCGGGCAGCGTAAGCGCCCAGGCTTTTTCGACCGACGGGGCGAGCGTTTTCAGGATACCTTCGACGTCCTTATCCTTCATAAAGCTGAAGAGGAAGCCGCTTCCAACGCCCGGAAAAGTTTCTCCCAAGGTTTGGAAAAGTGCGCGGGCGCCGCAGACATTGTGCGCGCCGTCATAAAGCACCGGCGGCTTCGCCTGCAAAAGCTGGAACCGGCCCGGCCATTTAACGGCTTCAAGTCCCCGCTTCATTTGAAGGCGAATGTTCTCAGCCTCGGCAAGATCTTCGAGCGCCGCAACGGCGATGCCGCAGTTTTCAAGCTGGAAGCTGCCGGCGAGCGGCAGGCGGATATTCGGATACTCATGACCACTAACTTCAATATTAATGAGTTGGTCGTCGCGCCGCCTTTCCAGACACTGAAAAAATACCGCGTCGTCGCTTCCGAGAATCGGAGATTTTTTCTCCAGCGCCTCCTTATAGACGACGGCTTCAGCCTCGACCGGCATCGGCCCGCAAATGACCGGCACGCCGGGCTTGATGATACCGGCCTTTTCTCCGGCAATTTTCTCAATGTCGGCGCCGAGATATTCCGCGTGATCAAAATCAATACGGGTAATGACGGAAAGCCGCGGCTGGATAACGTTGGTCGCGTCCCAGCGTCCGCCCATGCCGGTTTCGATAACGGCGTAGTCCACTTTTTCGCGTTTGAAATACTCAAAGGCCATGGCGGTGGAGATTTCAAAAAAAGTGGCATGACGGGTACTCAGCGACTGCGCGGCTTTTTCGACATCGGCGATGAGCGGCTCGAGAACCGGATCGGGGATTTCGCGACCGTTAATGCGGAAGCGTTCGTTGAAACGGAAAAGATGCGGCGAAGTGTAAAGACCGGTTTTAAAACCGGAGGCGCGCAGTACCGATTCGATCATGGCGCAGACAGAACCTTTGCCGTTGGTTCCGGCGACGTGAATGCATTTCAGGTTTTGGTGCGGGTTACCGAGCTTTTCAAGCACGGCGGCGGTAACTTCAAGACCGGGCTTTACGCCGTGCGCCGTCCGCGCAAACAAAGACTGAACCGCGGACTGAAGTTCGGCGGTACTCATTGTTCCATCATGTAGTCGAGGATTAGAGCGACGCGGGCTTTGAGCTGCTGGCGCGGAACGACCATATCAATCAGGCCGTGCTTTTCGAGAAATTCGGCGCGCTGGAAGCCTTCCGGCAGATCCTGCTGGGTGGTTTCCTTAATGACGCGCGGGCCGGCAAAACCGATAAGCGCGCCGGGTTCGGCGATAATGATGTCGCCGAGGGTGGCGAAACTGGCCATAACGCCGGCC
>Ga0247840_10003771_pt1 | contig 25083 bp, 9 predicted proteins | sample LaCruzMarch2015__FD_192404 | JGI IMG/M metagenome (GOLD analysis project Ga0247840, IMG submission 192404) | Freshwater microbial communities from meromictic Lake La Cruz, Castile-La Mancha, Spain - LaCruzMarch2015_17m | ecosystem: Environmental > Aquatic > Freshwater > Lake | place: Spain...
GCAGTTGCTGCGATCGATTTTCCCAATCCACCCTGATGGGAAAAAATTGAGTACTTTTTGTCAGACATTTGGTTTAGATACCTGCTAGTATTATAGCAATTTGATGGGGAAGTAAACTGTCAACCCTGACTCTAAGGTTTCGATTAATACCTCGGTGTTTTTGATAATTAGACAAGTGCGGAGGGGCCGCAATTTTTCCGGTTACCATGCATAGCCAGAGTTGACGGGTCGTGGTTAAGCCGGCTTTCCGCAAAGTCTCGTCGGTAATACCCTCTCGGGCTTTTACGATGTTTCTTTTTCCGTTTTGAACTGCCATGCCAGGGTTGTTTTCGTGTACTTTTTTCATAACCTGGGAGTGGAGATTGGGGTGTCGGGTTTGCGTAACAACACCACCTATCGCCCCGGCCATAGACCGGAGGCGAAAATTCCATTTCTCAAGAAGATCTATGTACTCTGGGTTGTATTTGGAAATATAGAGGGTGTCACTCTTCGTGTTGATATTGTGGAGACAAGGATGATCAAACTCCTCGGACTGCAGTACGCCGTGAACCGCATGGTCCCTCGACCATAACCTAACGGTCTCTTTTCCGTTGCGACATTCAGGTTCAGGGTAGTGGGCATCTTCCCAGTGCTCTCCTTCAGGAAGAGGCTCCCACCGGTATTTGAGCTGACATTGTTTAACCCACTCGTGCTGACACGTAATCATAAAACTGTTTGCGATTTTTGAGGGGTTTGCAACAGAATCGCAAAAAACTGCCACTCGCCCCAAGTTTGTATTATACCCTTTTCAGCTCGGCGTAAACTCAACCTATGTTTGTGACAATCGTGTCAATCACGATGAAGTTGGAGGCGACCACCGTGAATTTCAACAGGGTTACTTCTGCCAGTCCTGCGCCAGTGAAGGGGGAGAAATTCGGGAACTTCCAGGATGACCCCCATGTAATTGAGTAAGTAGAGAGAGGGTTTTGTGTAATCAAAAGTGACCCTTGTTGCCCAGACTGAGCATTTAGAGGATTCATTACTACCGTATTGTTCTGTAGTGTCCATTGCCAATTCGTAGAATTGGTTGTAAAGTCTAAGGTAAGGTTGAAAGGTGCTGTTATGCTAGGGGTCTGGAAAGGAGGGTAACAATTCGCTTCGCCAATAGAAGTTATTTGTCCATACTGGTTCACCGAAAGCGTGGGTATGAGGGTGGTGCCTCCTACATCGGTAGGAGTAATCGAAGGGACAGTTGTCAATGACACTGTGGCTGTTGTTGGTGTGGAAACCACAGTAATACCGGTACCAGCAGTAACTGACTGCAGAGTACCAGTGCTTGTCCACCCGACTGTTCCTAGAACATTATCCAATACTGTGAGAACTTGACCATTAACACCAGGGAATGGCAAGGCAGGTGAAGCTAAGGGAGCAGGGAAGATATAGGAATTAAAGGCGTAAGGATTATTCGATGCGATAAAGTTGCTACCGGGAACGCTAATCGTACCATCAAATGCTATCGAAATATTCGCCCCAGCCTTTACACCTCCTAAACTCGTTCCAGTCGGAGGCAAAAGTTGCAAAGTGCCAGAGGTTGTAATTACATTCCCCGTAGCAGGGGAACCTAAGCCTGCCCCCGCAGTTACGGCAGTTACTGTACCAACGTTACTTGTGGAAAGCACACCGCTACTATTTATTGAAAGTCCTGACCCAACCGAAACCACACCGAGTGAGTTTGCGGTGGCAACCGGAAAAGCAACTCCAGGAAAAGTTTGTGAGGGGCTAAACGTAATCACCCCAGTCATTGTACCCCCGGTCTTTGGCAACGCGGCGGTAGCAGTCGTTTGCGCAGCAACAGCAGCGTCATAAGCTGTCTTAACTGCTGTCGGTGTTGCAGCCAGTGTGCTACTTGTCAGGTTAGCAACGTCAGAAAGTTGAACGAGGCCAGGTTGAAGCGTGGAAGCTACCTTCGCTGCAAGAGCTACTGGAGTGATTGCTTTTGTATTATTTGTTCCGGCAATAACCTCTGCGCCAGTTGCTAGTTGAACTCCGCCTTCTGAGGTGGTGGTTGCCGATGCAAGTGAGATTAAACCGCCAACAACATTTATTCCCGACCCAATGACAACACCACCGAATTGTGTGGTTGAGGCAGGAGATAAATTGATGGTTACTCCGGGACCTGCTCCGCCACCAGTTAATCCTGAAGACAGGATGATGTTATTAACAGTTCCTGTTCCTGGGGGTAACGCCGAGAGAGTTCCGTCAGGGGCAATCAGCAGGTTGGCGCCAACTTTGACTCCTCCGAGAGAGACGTTAGTGGCAGGGACTAGATTGATCGTTCCGGTGGTTGTGATTGTTCCCCCAGAAAGGCCAATCCCCGCCGTAATCTGACTGACTGTACCCCCTAGTGCAGACGCAACCAACAGTGTTCCGTCGTCAGTTACTGACAAACCTGAACCTAGTACTAGACTTCCCGACGAGGTGGAGACATTGTAGGAGGCGGGGGAGTAGAAGGGGGAATTCGGGATTGGGTCCAAAATTGAAGACATCTCTATACTACCGGGTGGGCCATATGACTGGTTTTACCCTTTGCCTTCGAGTTGGGAAACCTTTCTCTCAAGCTCATCGATACGGGCAATCGACTCTTTCAAGGCAGCCGTCAACAGTGGGACAACCAGGGAATAGTCAACACCTTGGTACTTCGGGTTACCGTCTGCATCAACGTCGTCCTTCTTGCCGGAAACCGCCTGAGGAACAAACTCCTGCAGTTCGTGAGCAAGGAAACCTTGTTGTGTAGACTCCGGATCCGAGATGAAGTTGTACTCCCGAACAGGCAGTGCCCGAATAGAATCGGTGGCTCCGGTGTACTCCGTAACATTTTCCTTGAGACGGTGGTCAGACGCGGTCAGGTAGTTCACACCCGTGTTAGTCGGGTTTGATTGAACACAGCCAATTATACCGGCATTTCTTCGGAATGTGATGTAACCCTTAGGTCCCGTGTAAGTGTTAGCAAGGGAGAGGGAGGGACCGAACGTGTTGTCTTGATAGAAGCCTGAGTCGTTATCTGCAATAGCAGCGCCGCCTGTTGAGTTAGTGCCTTTAATTATGAAGTTCTTGAACATGCAAACATTGCACCCGTTGTCGCCCGTTACCCAGTTGCCGGTAGGGCTGAATCCAATGGCAAGCTGGCAAGAGGCAGTGGGAGAGGCAACTTGAACAGTAGGGCCAATGGCAATGTTAAACGAGCCGGTAGTTAGGGCGCAAGCCGCACGGTAACCAATCGCAACGTTGCAGCAACCGGTTGTATTTGCAATTAATGCGTCTCTACCAACCCCAGTGTTGAACTCGCCAGTGGTGTTGGCGGATAGCGCAAGGGAACCGAGCGCGGTGTTGTTTACGCCGGTAGTATTAACAGTCAAAGCACAAGCACCGAGTGCGGTGTTGTTATTGCCGGTAGTTGACGCATCCAGGGCATTCACGCCCACAGCAGTGTTTCCGAACGAAGTGTTACCTAGCAGGGCATTACATCCGAGGGAGGTGTTATTGCTGATGGTACAGCCAAGCACAATACCCTCAACAGTAGGGGTGGCAGTGACGGTGGAGGGCACAGTCAGCCAGCACAAGCCAGTCGTAGCAGTGCTGCAGGCCGCCAGTAACTGGCCGTCGGTTCCTACGCCGAGTGCAGATGGCGTGCTCGCAGCAGTACCAGTGACGAGTGTGCCCTTGGCGGTGACGCAAGTCTTAGGGATGTACGCCGAAGCAGCGGCGGAGGGGGTCAAAGCAGTGGTGATGTTGGTACCAGCCTGTGCCAATGCGTCGGTCGAGAGGCAAACGATACCGGCAGTTGTCGTGGTGGCCGCAAGGGCGTCAAAGCCCACGTTCAGGAACTGCCAAGCGTAAATGCTGGGAGAAGTCTCCGAAACCAGGAACCAGTCGCCCTTAGTAGCTGCGGCGGCGACACCACCTGGAGGAGTTATCGTGCCTGGCGACGTTACGACCACGTAAGTATTAACGGTGGTGGCGCTTGCGGCAGGCAGCACAGCACCTACGGTGTATCCAGCAGCCGACCCGACCGAGGTAACCGAGTCAACAAGACCGGTACTCGCATCAAGGGTACCCGCAAGGTCAATGTTCGGGGTTGTAGCAAGGGCAGTGATTTGGTCTTGCAGCACCTTGCCTTGCGCCGCAGTCAGAGCTAGAGCGGTTGAAGTGCTATTTACGTCGTCGTAAAGCTGAACAGCGCCAGAAGCAGTTGTGGAACTGGCGGTAATGCTCACGACCGGCGAAGTACCAACAGTGACACTAATCGGTGCGGTTCCAGTGACAGCGGTAACAGGGGCGACACCGGAAGCAGCGGCAGTCAGGCGACCCTGGGCGTCAACGGTGAAGCACCCGTAGGTATAAGAACCGGCGGTGACTGCGGTGTTGGCGAGGGCGATAGTGCCACTGGAAGTGACAGGGCCACCAGTGAGTCCCGTTCCGGTTGCGACGCAAGTAACCGTCCCGCCAGTCGGGGGAGCGCCAGAAGTAGCGGCTGTGATACGACCTTGCTGGTCGACGGTGATGTTCGCCAGGGTGTAAGAACCAGGGACAACCGCAGTGTTTGCCAGCGCAATCGTTCCAGTCGAAGTGATGGGGCCACCCGTCAGACCCGTGCCTGTGGCAACGTTGGTAACCGTTCCGCTAGCCGGAGGTGTACCGGAGGTGGCGGTCGTGATGCGACCTTGGGCGTCAACTGTAATGTTGGCTAGGGTGTAGTTACCCGGAGTGACTCCGGTGTTGGTCAGCGCAATCGTGCCGCTTGAAGAGATTGGGCCGCCTGTCAGACCTGCCCCCGTCCCCACATTCGTTACTGTGCCGCTGGATGAAGACGCCCAAGCAAGACCCGAGGCGCAAGCCGCACAGGCACGCAGAACCTGCCCGTCAGTGCCCACGGGAAGGGCGACGGGAATGCCAGCACCTGTGCCGGTAATCAGGGCGCCTTTGCCGGTGATACAAGCGCAAGGAATTCGCTGGTTTGCTGCAAGGGCCGCAGCATTCGCGGTCGCGTCGGCAGTGTTTGCGGTGGTGAGGGCTGTGGCCGCGTTGGCGTTGGCTGTGGTTGCACAGGACAGAGCCGCAGACGCATTCGTGTTGGCGGTAGTCGCCAGGATCTGTGCGCTACTCGCAGCGTTTGAGGCGTTGAGGGCTGAAGTGAGCGCGTTGGTTGCGTCGGTGGCCGCTGTGCTCGCCAGATCGTAAGCGACTTTAACGGCGCGAGGTGTTGCAGCCTGTGTGGTAGAGGTGCTGGTAACGGTGTCATTGAGTTGAACAGCTCCCGCCTGAGACGTAGAGGAGGCAGCGATGGAGACTGTCTGCGGGAAGGTTGAGGTGACAGCGAGAGGGGCCGTGGCCAGAATACCTCCGCCGAACGAACCACCAGGGGTAGCCAGGGTGATGCGCCCGTAAGTGTCAACCGTGATGGTTGGGTTGGAGTAGACGCCAGGGGAAACACCGGACGGTGAGAGTTGAATGGTGCCGCTCGTCGTGATGGTGCCACCCTGAAGACCAGGACCAGTGGCGACAGAGGTAACTGTACCAGCAGCAGGAGTAGCAGGAAGCGTATTGGTGATGGTGAATGAACCGCCGATGCCCGGAGTGATTCCGATGCCTGGACCCGCATTCAATGCGACGACCCCAGTGTTGGTAACAGTGACGACACCTCCAACGTTGGAGGAAACGAAGATGCCCGGACCAGGAAGGATGGTCGAAACTACAGGACCACCGCTGCCGCCAGCACTGATGGTGGAAGAGTTGTAGTCAATAAAAAGACCACCACCTACGATCAGGGGACCCAGGGGGCCAAGGATGTAGAATCCTTCCGGATAGAAAAATGGGCCGTTGGGAATTGGGTTCAGACTATCGGGAGAAACCGGAAGTGCCATCTTTACTTCTCTGACGCAGGCATATACATGGTTTTACCCTGCCCGCTGTACGTGAACTTATGCGCCGACTGGTACGATAGTTACGATGACCGAAGGTACGGCAGGCCCACCCATTGTGCTCGCAGGAGTAGCCAGCTGAATGTTGAGGTTGTCGGTAGCCCAGTACAGCTCAAGATAGTCGCCTACTGCGAAAGTCTCGATGAAGTTCAGTGCGGCCACTTCGTACTCGTTGGTGTTCTTGATCGCGAAGTGAGTGTTTGAGTTCGGGACGGCAGAGCCATTCTTGACGAACCAAATCTCAACGTTGCCACCACCACTGGCTGTGGAAACGAGTTGCAGAGAGAACTGATAGTTGTAAACGCCGGCAGCAGCAGCGGTTACCTGAGAACCTGCAACAACTGAGAAGTTGTTCGAGCTGACGGTGGTGTTAAGGGTAACTGCCTGACCCGTGCTAACAACGGACGGATTCTGGGGCAACGTGCTGATGAAGTTGCCGTAGTTAGGCAGGGCGATGGCAGAGTTGACAGGCTTCCATTGGACTGCGTTACCTTGCGAGGTAAGCACATAGTTTGCAGTTCCGCAGGATGCTGCGCAGTCGATGATACCAGCGCCGGGCCGAACAGCCTTTGTGCTATCGCCAGTGATCCAGTTGGATGTGGCTGAGAACCCGATTGCAAGTTGGCAGCTAGCAGTCCCTGAAGCAACTTGAACACTAGGTCCGATTATTACGTTGCGGTCCCCGGTTGTAATCCCTGATCCAACAAAGGAGCCGATTGCGACGTTGCTGTCGCCAGAGGTGGCGTTATCCAGGCTCTGATAACCGGATGCAACGTTGAAGGAGCCGCTCGTAATGCCAGCCAGGCTGTCCGCACCGACGGTCGTGTTGTAGCTACCCGTACCAGAAGACAGAGCGTTATTGCCGATGGCGGTGTTGAGGGCGCCTGTGTTGAGACCCGCGCTTAAACCGAGGGCGGTATTGTCACCTTGGGTGCAAGCGTAAACGGTGCCGAGAACGGTCGGAGTGGCTTGGGGTGTGCCGCTGGCGGAGCCCCACTTCAGACCGGTAGCGCAAGCTGAGTCGGCGGTGAGAACTTGACCGTTTGACCCAACCGCGAGAGGAGCAGGGATGGACGCGCCTGTGCCAGAGACCAGGGCGCCTTTACCTGTAATGCAAGCCTTGGGGATTGCCGCAACCGCAGCGTCGAACGCCGTTTTAACTGCATTGGGGGTGGCTGCCTCTGTAATCGAAGTGCTTGTGACGGAGTCCGACAGTTGAACGGCTCCGGTTTGGGTTGTGGATGCAGCGTCGATTGAGACTGTCGCCACGTTAGCCACGGTGGAAACATTGATGGGCGCGGTGCCAACGACTGAACCGAGTGCCGTGCCGTTACTTGCCCCGGTGATACGACCCTGAGCATCAACGATGATGCTGGCGTTGGTGTAGGTGCCGGGGGTGACGGATGTGTTGGCCAGGTTGATTGTGCCGAACGTTGTGATCGGGCCACCTGTCAAACCTGTGCCGGTAGAAATGAGCGAGACAGTGCCAGTCTCAACCACGGAGATTGTTACCGCTCCGGTGCTACCGGACACGGAAACGTTTGCACCCGCGATGATGCTTGTGACCCCTGCATTGGACACGGTTACGTTACCCGTGCCGCCTGAGACGTTGATACCAGTGCCGGCGATGATGCTGGTTACGCCACCACCACCGCCTCCTGAAGATGTGATTACGCCCTCGCTATCTACGCTGAGTCCCGCACCAACGATGAAGGGGCTGTAAGCCGCCTGAATGATGTAGGACTCAAGGAAGTAGAAAGGGTTGTTTGGAATGGGTTGATTTGGATTAAAGGAGGTAGGGAACGCCATGAATCAACCGTTGTCTCAATATAACTGGTTTTACCCCCATCCGCCGTATGAAGCAAAACTCGCGTAGATGAAGCTTGGAGTTCCATTGACACCGGTGAAACCTGTGGAAACAACGCCTGCTGGTGTTATTTTTTTAACTTGGGTAGAGCCAGTCACGGTAACCCATAGATTACCAAGGTTGTCACAGGAGAAACCCAGCGGAATCGCAGTGGCATTCGCCCAATTGTCGGTTTGAACACCTGCCGTTGAAAGCCTACCAATGAAGTTAGTAACAGCGGTCCTGTAGTAAATTGTGTTATCAGGGGCGATTAAAACATCATTAAGGTTGGATACGGCGCTAACAACAGTTGACTGTACACCTGCTGGCGTGATTTTAATGATGCTGTTTCCTAAAGCTGCTATAACATACAGGTTATTATTAGAGTCAATAATCATCTTGTCTGCAGAGGTCGGTGCGATCAACAGCGAGCTGACGAAGGTTGTATGAGAATTGCCAGCTGGGGGAACTTTGACGATACTGTTTGAGTAAAGTATGAAAACGTTTCCAAGACTATCAATCACTGAACATAAGGGGTTGACCGGAAGGGTGTTGTAAATGACAGGGCTGGTCAAACTTGGGAAGTTATAACGTACTATTGAGCCTGCCGCAGTAGTACCTAAGTTAGAGAGGAGGTAGATGTATGCGGTGGGGTTGCTAAAAAGCGTGGGAAGTGTGAATCCGCCTGCTCCTGAAGAAGAGGATGTTAAACTTTGCAAGGCGTTAGTGCTCAGAATCCTGTAGCTGTTAACAACACCTGCGTTCACGGGAAGCCCAGACAGGTAGTACAAACCATTTGGGTCTTTTGTTGCATACTTAAATAATCCTGTCCAACTGCTAGCCCCAGTTGGCCAAGGGTTTACACTGGTAGAACCAGTGGTATAACCACTACTTCCAAAAAGGGAGGTTGATCTTTGATAGAAAATGTATGGAAACGTGGGGCTCCGCGGAATATCAGAGTTGCTAACTGCAGCAGGGCCAGTACCAACAGAGTTTATTGCAGAAACACTCAAGGTGTACGTCGTAAGATTGGTCAGTCCAGTAACAGTGATCGGTGAACTGGTCCCAGTAGCAGTGGCACCACCTGGGCTTGCAACAACACTATAAGAAGTGATCGCCGCACCACCGTCACTAACTGGAGCAGTGAATGTGGCTACCATGACAGTATTTCCTGCGCTAGCCACCACATTTGTCGGAGCTCCTGGAACTGTGGGGCTCGGGATTACGGAGTTACTGGAAGAACTTGAAGGGCCAGTTCCGACAACATTAACCGCAGCTACAGTGAATGTGTAAGGGGTACCAGTTGTTAGCCCGGCCACAGTGATCGGAGAGGAAGAACCGGAAACGTTGATTCCGCCTGGGCTTGATGTGGCAATATAAGAGGTAATTGCCGAGCCGCCGTCACTTGTCGGCGGAGTGAAAGACACAGTAGCCGAAGTAACCCCGGCGGAGGCAGCACTAACAGAAATAGGGGCGCCCGGAACATAAGCAACGGTGGGTGTGACGGAGTTACTGGCGGAGCTGGCAGGACCTGTTCCAGCCACACTCGTGGCTGTCACAGTGAAAGTGTAAGATCCGCCCAAAGTCAAACCGGTGACAGTAATTGGAGAAGCTGTACCTGTGGCAGTATTACCTCCAGGGCTGGCAGTAACTGTGTAAGAAGTAATTGGGTCTGAACCTGGGTTAGCAGGTGGTGAGAATGAAACAGTTGCTGAGTTGACTCCAGTCTGAGCAGTTACGCCGGTTGGGGCATCGGGGGGTACCGCACTTGTCGGGATGATTGTATTTGAAGGATCGCTGCTTTGGCTTGTTCCTGTTGCATTAGTGGCAGTTACTGTGAAGGTATAGGCAGTTCCATTCGAGAGACCTGTAACTGTAATCGGGGAAGTAGTACCAGTAGCGATAATATTACCAGGTTGAGCTGTAACTGTGTAAGACGTAATTGGAGCACCTGATGTAGGAGCGTCAAATGCGATGTCTGCCTGAGTATTTCCAGTAGTGGCAACAACATTTGTTGGAACAGAGGGAGAACCCACTGGAGATCCAAAACCTAAGCTGCTACCGTACCAATTCACACCTCCGTCAAAAGTTGTCAGGGAGTAAACATTCATTGCATTATTCCCGGTGCTTGGGTAGGGTGTTTCTCCCCCAAGCCAAATGATTGACGTAGGCCAGTTAACTGTTGCGGGTGTGCCTATACCTTTTACGTAAAGGGTTGTAGTGTAGCTTGACCCAGTAGTGGGGACATTTGTAAAGCTAAGAGTGTTGACTGACTGGTCCAGATTGAAGTTGTGAACATTTCCAGTGCTGACGTCAATCGTGATCGCATTTGTTGCGATGGTGGGAGCAGCTTTAGTTCCTATTAGACCCGTAACAGTTGGAGTGTTAGACAGGACGACATTGTTCGTGCCTGTAAAGTTTTTCTCCTGAAGAACCCCGGCAGAATTGTATAAGAAGTAACCGTCAGTTGCACCTGTAATAGCAGTAGTTCCGACTGCGAGTGAAGTTACGGGAGTTGCCCATTTCAGACCAGTTGCACAAGTTGAGTCAACCGTTAATACCTGTGCGTTGGTGCCAACCGGGAGAGCAACCGGAGTGTTGGCAGCGGTGCCCGAAACCAAGGAACCCTTGGCAGTGATGCAGGCGCAAGGGATGGCCGGTGCAGGGGCCGGCGCCCAGCAGAGACCGTTGGAGGCAGCGGCGCAGGCAGTGAGAATCGTGTTGTCAGCGCCAACCGTAAGGGCAGAGAAGGTTGCCGAGCCGGTACCGCCAAGTATGTCGCCCTTGGAAGTGAAAGCGTTGCAAGGAACAGCGGCAGTGCCACTCAGTACCGATGTCAGGCGACCTTGGGCGTCAACCGTGATCGAAGAGTTGGTGTAGGAACCAGGGATGACCGTTGTGTCGGCGAGAGCAATCGTACCAGTTGTGGTGACGGGTCCGCCCGTGAGCCCGGTGCCCGTGGCAATCGAGGTGACGGTACCAGCGCAAGGGGTCGCCCACTCAATACCCGCTGTGCAGGCAGAGTTTGCGGTGAGCATACGGCCATTGGCACCCACAGGCAGGCTGACAGAGGTGCAAACGCCGGTTGCAATGATTAGATCACCCTTTGCGGTCAAGGCACTCTTAGGAATGGCAGCGGCGGCCAGGTCGTAGGCACTCTTGACGGCAGTGCTCGAAGCGATCGCCGTTGAGGAAGTTGTCGAGGTTGAGTCAGAGACCTTTGATTGTAAACCAGCGGGGGTAACTGCGCGAGTGGCGTCTGTGCCAGCCTGGGTCTCAGCGTTGGTAGCAAGTTCAACAACACCGGCTACCGTATCTGTGGCGGCGGGGGGTTCGTAACCGATATTGAGAAACTCCCAGGCAAACACGCCAGGGGAAGTCTCTGATACAAGGAACCAGTCGCCGTTAGTCGCAGCGGTCGCAGTGCCGCCAGGAGGTGTAACTGTGCCCGGAGTTGTGACAATAACGTAGTAGTTCTCGGTCGTTGCACTCGCAGCAGGGAGCACGGCACCAACTGTGAATCCTGCCGTAACACCGCCAGAGGTTACGGAGGCAACCAACCCGGTAGAAGCGTCCAGAGTACCAGCGGGGTTCACACCACCAGAAACGCTCAGGTTGGTGATTTGCTGTTGCAGGCAACAACCTTGGGCAGCTGTCAGTGCTTGGGTTGTGGAGTTGGAGTTGAGAGCGTCGGTAAGTTGAACAACGCCGGGGAGCGCCGTGGTGGCACTCGCGACGCTGATTTGACCAGCGGGAGTTACCGAGATGTTGGTGCCAACGCAAACCACGCCGAGGGCGGTTGTCGTCGCCGGAGTTGTCCCCCTGAGAGCAAGTTCGTCAATCGCCGCTTGAACGTTGGTGCCAGTCAGACCAGAGGTTGTATTGCTATAGGTGATGCACAGAGCACAACCGAGGGGGGTGCCCGCAGGCATGATCGGTGTGCTGCAGAAGGTTACCGGCGAGCAGAAGGTTGCTGGGCAGGTAAACGTCGCCGTGTCGCAGAAGGTGGTTGTTCCGCAAAGAACGGTGCTTCCGCAGTTTGTTACGGTGCCGACGTTAGTTGTAGTACCGCAGGTAATAACGTTGTTACAGTTGGTAACCAGAGCGCAGTTTGTTACAGCGCCGACGTTCGTGGTTGTTCCGCATGTAATGACATTATTGCAGTTGGTGACGAGAGCACAGTTAGTTACCGCACCGACGTTGGTCGTTGTGCTGCAGTTGGTAACGGCTGCGCAGTTTGTTACGGTACCGACGTTGGTCGAGGTGCCGCAGGTGAGAGTGTTGCTGCAGTTGAGTACGGTGCCGACGTTTGTGGTCGTGCCACAGTTGGTAACGGTGCTGCAGTTGACGAGGGCACCCACGTTCGTGGTGACGCCGCAAGTTGTGACGCTGCCGCAGTTGGTAACAGAGCCGACGTTCGTTGTCGAACCGCAAGTAACCGTGTTGGTGCAGTTTGTTACGGTGCCAACGTTTGTCGTTGTGCCGCAAGTTAATGTGTTGGTCAGGTTTGTGACGAGAGCGCAGTTGGTAACCGGGCCGACGTTGGTTGAGGTGCCGCAAGTTACGGTGTTGGCCAGGTTTGTAACCAGAGCGCAGTTGTTAACGGCACCGACATTCGTAGTCGTACCGCAGTTGGTGACCGCGCCGCAGTTGGTAACAGTATTGGTCGTCGTAACAGCACCATTGAAGAGTGCGGTGCTGTTCGCTTGGATCGGTGCGTTGAAGGTGACGGGACCGGTGAAGGTACCGCCGCTCTTCGGCATATAATTCAGCGCGAGCGTGGAGGGAGTTACCGCGAGCGTGGTGCTCGTTGCAGCGGCAACTTCAGCTGAGGTGGCAATCTCGATGACGCCGAGGGCGGTTTGGCTCGCTGCACCTACTGAGATTACGGGTGCGGTAACAGGGCCAGAAACCAGGACGGGGGCAGTACCGGTTACGCTGGTGACACCGCCACCGCCACCACCGCCACCCGTGACGCAAATATCGCCGTTAGCGCAGATTGAGAGCCCTGAGTTGGATGTTATGGCTGCGGGATAATATGCAGCGCAAAGATAACTGGATGGAAGACTGTAAAATGGATTGTTTGGTATTGCTTGGTTTGGATTAAAACGAGGGGGAGTAATTGCCATCTGAACTGCGGTTCACAGTGCTTATAATAGGTTTTACCCCCCTCTTGATTTGCGGGTCAGGGTGAGAAGAAGGTGAAGCCCCACTTGCGCCACGCGTTAGTACTACGAACGGCGTAGTAACCGCTGTTCCAAAAGCTGTCTCCACGGTTACCGACGGGGAAGATACGATAACGGGTCGCGTCGTAGGGCAGAACCATGGAGAGCTGGGAGGTGTAAGTTCCGTCCGGCTCGTTGAAGAACACCCAAGAGTTGATTAAACCGGTGCTAGGCCAACCAGCACTATAGTTGGGGAGGGATGGGTAAGGCAGTTGGTAAGGGTTACCAAGGTCAAACTGCAAGCCAGCAGGTAGGGTGAGGATGTAATCACCACTTCCATTGGTCCCGTTTTGGGTGTTAAGGATTGCCCGAACCTCCCACTCCTTGGGTCCAATCTGGCGGTAACTGACGTTATTTTGAGTTGATGTTATGATTGTCGGTGCTGTGCCGGGAACACCGGTGCCGGAGTTAATCGCCCCAAGACCCACACTCTGCACCGTGCCGGCAGAGGTGAAGGCGGTGAACTGCGAGATGTTGTAGCTTGCGGGCAGAGTGGTGATGGCGCCGAGAAGGGCGACCGACACTTGGGTGCCACCGTTGCCACCAACTATCAGGTTGGCTGTGGCCGCGCCGGACGCCATGATTAAGTTAACGTAGTCCGTAGTACCGTTCAGATAAACGGTTGTTGACACGGACGGCAGGGTGACGGGGGTGTTGCCGGAGTTTCCGGGAAGACCCGTTTGCGCCGCTATGGTTCCATTGCAAGCGATTGCAACATAAGTGTTGAAGGTTGGCGATTGTGTGCCACCCTGAGCATTAACTTGGTAGTAACCGGCAATCGTCGGAGTGAAGCGACCATTCGTCGGGTTCCACCAACCGCAAGCGTTGACGTCGGCAACCATCGCAACGCCGTTAGTCCCGGGGACCAATGTGTTGTAGACAGCACCCGTGACACAACCAGCTGTAACACGCCAACGAGCAGCCGCGTTAACGGACGTCAGCACTGTGTTACACCACGTGAGACCTTCCGCACAGCCGGAACAAGCAACGAGAACCTGACCGTTGGTGCCAACGGGGAGTGCGCTCGGGACGTTGGCAGCAGTACCAGCAACGATGGCGCCTTTGCCCGTGATGACGGAGCAAGGGATGCCGGAGGTAGGGAGCTGAGGGGCGAGGGTAACCAGGTACTTGATGCAGGGGAGCAGCGCCACGTTCATCGGGCGGGTCTCTGTACTCCCAACCGAGGCAGTATTGACCCCAGTGCAGCAAGCGCCGCCGCCAACGCCGATAATGGTAGTCGCAGTACCAGCTACCCCGGCAGTAGAACCTTGGGGCAGCGCCTGAGCGTGGCAGTGAAGTTCGAACGCATCCTGCTGTGTGCTGCCGAACGCACGCAGGGGATCGCAACCGCGCGCAGTACCGCCAGCATCGTCCCAACCCCGTGAGAACATGCCGCGCATGTCGGGGATAGCGAACGTGGTGGAACCGTCGCCAGCGCCGTAAGTAGTGCCAATCGCAGCGAACAGGTCGGCGTAAGCGGTCCGGCTGATGATGCGACCGTCGGCGATCAACCAACCGTTGGGGGCCACGGTGCCCGCGAAGTAATCAACGACACCAACAGGAGTGTCACCGAAGAAGGTAGCGTCACACGCCCATGTCATGCCGCCAGGGCAAGCAGCACAGGCAGTGAGGCGCCAACAGTCGCTTGCAGCAGCGGGCAGGCTGTAGCAGCAGCCGATAGCGCAGCCAACCACGAGAACGCCTTTGGCGCAGTACAGGTTGGCAGGACCCGGTTGCCACTCAAGAGCAGTGCCGGTGGAGGTCAGAATGTTGCCGGAAACGCCAACCGAACCGGCGCAGTCTTTGATGCCAGCGCCAGGCTGAATGTTCTTGCTGGAGTCGCCCGTGAGCCAGTTGTCGGTAGAATTAAAACCGATCGCAAGTTGGCAGCTTCCGGTCGCACTCGTCAACTCAGTGTCAACACCGATGGCAACGTTCCGAGAACCCGTTGTAAGGTTGCAACCGGCGGCCGCACCGATGGCTGTGTTGAGGGTGCCGGCGGTTAACGCAGTCAGGACGCTGTGGCCAACGCCAACGTTACCGGTTGCGGTAGAGGCGGCCATGGCACTCGAACCGACGGCAACGTTTTGAGCTCCTCCTACGTTTGCACACAGGGCATTACAGCCAATAGCAACGTTCTGAGTTCCCGAGCCGTTAGCAGCGAGAGCGTTCCGACCCACGGCAGTTTGACCACTGGTTGTAGAAGCGGCGCCAGCAGCAAGAGCGTTGCAGCCGAGCGCAGTAGAGGAAACGTTTGTGCAACCGAGGATAATGCCAGCGACGGTCGGTGTGGCCGCAGCGGGAATCACGGTGGCCCACTTAATTCCTTCGGTGCAAGTTGAGTCGGCAACGAGTGCTGTACCGTCAGCACCCACAGTCAGGTTGACAGGGGTGGCAGCAGCGGTTGCTGTAACCAGCGAACCTTTGGCAACCAGGCAAGCGCAAGGGATGGCCGGTGTGCTGGCGGGAGCCCAAGTTAAACCGGTAGTGCAAGCGGCGCAGGCAGTGAGAACTTGGCCGTCGGTGCCAACGGGGAGAGCAACCGGGGTGTTTGCCCCAGTGGCACCCAGGATGGCGCCTTTGGCGGTGTAACCGCTGAGGGGAACGTAGGTGGCAGCAGCGCCAGCCGGAGTGACCGCCTTTGTGGTGTTGGTGCCGGTTTGGGTCTCAAGGGGAGTCGCAAGTTGGACGATACCGGCCGTGCCGGTTGAGGCAATCGGAAAGTCGGAGCCAACGTTGAGGAACGACCAAGCTGTACCGTCGGACAGGAACCAGTCGCCTTGGTTAGCTGTGTAAGGGCCACCGCCACCGGGAGGGCTGTAGGTGCCGGCGGCTGTGACGATGACGAAGTAGTCGGTGTTTGCAAGGGCTGCTGCAGGGAGGTCTGAACCAACCGTAAAACCGGCGCCAGTACCTGACGACGTCACAGTCAGCATCTGACTGGTGGCAGCGTCAAACGTACCAGCCAGAATCAGGCCGCCAGCGGTGAGCAGAGCAGCGATTTGATCCTGCAGAACTTTGCCTTGGTTCGCTGTGAGTGCCTCGGTGACTGAAGTGCTGGTGACGGTGTCATTCAGCTGTACGATCCCTGGGACAGTTGTAGAGGAGGGATCAACACCGATAATGGGGGCGATTGCGGTTCCAGTGTTCGTAACGGGGGCAACGACAGTCGTGTTCGGAGTAACGCCCGATGAAGCAGCCGTTAGGCGACCTTTGGCGTCAACGGTTAGCGAAGAGTAAGTATATGTGCCAGGAGTAACAGCGGTGTCAGCCAGGCTGATGTCAGGGGTGGCCCCGCCAGAGGAGACGATAGGGGCGGTGGCGGTTACGGCAGTGACCCCTGCGGTGCCCCAGGTGAGTCCGGTGATTGCGGCGGAGTCGGCGACAAGAACCTGACCGTCGGTACCCACCGCGAGAACAGCCGGTGTGGCTGCTGCGGAGGCGGAAATGATGTCGCCCTTTGCCGTCAGAATGACGGGGTCAATCACCGAGCCATTAGCAGCGGCAGTAAGCCGCCCTTGTTGGTCAACGGTGATGTTGGCAGCGGTGTACGAGCCTGGAGTGACGGCGGTATCAGCCAGGCTGATCGTACCGGAGGATGTGATGACGCCACCGTCGAGGCCCGTACCGGCAGTGATTGAGGTGACGGTGCCGGATGTGCCGTTGGCCGCTGCGGTGATGCGACCGAACGTGTCGACGGTGATGTCGGCGCCAGTGTAAGTACCAGCGGTCACGCCCGAGACCGACATTGAGATGTCGGGGGTTGTGCCGCCAGAACTTACGAGAGGGACAGTTGCGGTGACGGCGGTAATCAGTGTGCCGCCCAAGGAGATTGTAACGTCGCCCGTGCCCAGCGGGGGAGTCACAACGATGCCTGAACCGGCGATCACCTTTGTTACGAACCCGGCACCCCCGGCCGAGTTAATCGTGCCTGCGGCTTGATCCACAGACAGACCTGAACCAACAATCAGAGGGCCAGCAGCACCTTGAAGGATATTGGTGTTCGGAGAGTAAAAAGGGTTATTTGGAATCGGTGTGTTAGGATTAAAACGGGGGGGGGTGATAGCCATAATTAAACTTTCTTTATAAGGTTTTACCCGGTCTAGACTATGCTGGTGATGAGACCGTTGGTCACGGTGATGGTCTTGCTGTCTTGCGAGGTGAACGTTCCGGTAGCGCCAGTGGTCCAGACCGGGGGAGTGTTTGCCCCTTGGGACGTCAGAACGTCTCCGACGTTACCGTAGACACCAAGGCCACCGGGGTCCATTGCTCCGCCACAATCCCAGATTACTTTCAGCCCGAGGGCTCCACCCTGACCGTCAGAGATAGCGGCGTAACCGCAGAGAGTAGCTATGGAGTCGCCTGCCCAGCTGCCGAAAATCGCATTGCAAGATCCTGTGGTTAGGGCACTGCCGGACGAAACCCCAAAAACCGAGTTTTTACTACCGGTCGTCAAGGCCAACAAGGCTTGCGAGCCGACAACTGTGTTGCAAAGTCCTGTTGTTATGGCGGGGGCTGTGCAGAACCCGACAGCCGTATTTCTATTTCCTACGTCCGCCCTGCGGAGTGCCCTGTAACCAACTGAGGTGTTAAATAAGCCAGTGGCATTTAGGCATTGCGAGTCCCGTCCAATGGCAACGTTGCGGTTGGAATCAGTGTTATTGAGCAAGGCGTTGCAACCGATAGCTGCGCTTTCATCGACAGTGCAACCAAACACGGTGCCGAGGGCGGTGGGAGTGGCAGCTGCGGCAGTTGGGGCGGCCCAGATGGGGGCAGCTGTTGGACCCTGGGATACCAGGGCTTGGCCAGCGGTTCCGTAAACAGCGGTGTTGAGGCCAGCGCCAGAGTTGTAAGGACTCCAGGCTCCGAACTCATTGATGCGAAGACCTAGGACCGCACCGTCGCCGTTACCGAGGTATGTGTGGCTGTTGCAACCGGCTTCACCTGGGATTGAGCCGAAGATAGCATTACCGTTTTCAACCGTGATCGCACTGCCGGAGACGTAGCCGATGCCAATGTTTTGACTGCCGGTTGTGAGAGTGGTGAGGCTTGTGTTGCCGAGAGCCGTGTTGTAAGAGCCGGAGGTGGTAGACTGCATCGCGCCCGAACCGATCGCAGTGTTGAGGGAGCCTGCGCTATTTAGAAGAGCGTCGCAGCCAAGAGCAGTGTCTCCGTTTGTGGTGCAACCGAGAACCGAGCCGAAAGTGGTGGGAGTGGCATTCGCACCGCCACCGCCAGGGGGTGCCCAAGCGGGGGCGCCGGTTGAACCGCAAGAGGTCAGGACGTCTCCGGCGTTGCCGTAAACACCACGACCACCGGGGTCCATTGCTGCGGCATCGTTCCAGATTACCTTCACATTGGTACCGCTGAACTCATTGCCGTCGGAAATGGCAACGTGAGAGTTGCACCCTATGAGGGTGCTACCGTCGTGCCCCCCCAGTAGAATATTGTTGGACTCAGTAGTGAGGCAGGTTCCCGCAAAAGCCCCCCCAACGGCAACGTTGCAAATCCCCGTGGTCAAGTTAGTGAGATTACGGTAACCGAGGGCCAAGTTAAAACAGCCAGTAGTTATATCCTCGCCTGCCCGATGACCAATCAATGTGTTGCAACCACCCGTAGTAACGCAACGTCCTGCGTGAGCACCGACCGCAAGGTTTCGTTCGGTAGCGACAGGCAACGCGCACCATCCCACTGCGACGCTACAAGTGCTAATCACATTTGACGAGAGTGCTTGGAATCCGACCGCAGTCTGGTTGGCACCCGTAGTGTTGCTGCAAAGCGCATCAACGCCGATGGCAGTGTTTCCCGTCCCGGTGTTCGCGAGTAGAGAATTGCACCCGAGAGCCGTCCAGTTGGCTACTGTACAACCGAGAACCGAACCCAAAACTGTGGGGGTTGCAGGTGAGCCACCACCGCCACCAGTGGCGCTAATGGTCGATGTCTGGTAGTTGAAGGTGAAACCCGTACCAACAATGAAGGGGAACCAAGGACCCTGCGAGTACACTGCCGGAGGGCTGTAGAAGGGGTCGTTCGGAATGGGGTTTTCAGGGTTGAAGTTTTTGGGAATCAGATAAAGAGGAACAGACATTGCAACTGCCAATAGGGGGAAGAGAGTTCTTTGACTACGAAGTTATGAAATGGTGTTTGAAGAGATCTGGGTCCATTGGGTTGAGGAACCATCATTATAGAGTACATACATTAAACCAGTTCCAGAGTTCCACCAGAGTGTGCCTGGAGAGTGGTTGGCAATAACTGGCTCTGTGTCGGACACAATTGTATTTGCATACCGGTAAGGCATTGCATCGATCCAAGTTGCACCATTCCAGACACGGAGAGTGGGTCCTGGACGATCAAAGGTACTGGTTGTGTCAAGCCACAGTTCCCCAAGTGTGTTTCCGAGCTGGCCTGAAGCACCTGTTGCCCCTGTGTTTGGGGCTAGTGTGCCAACTGAGCAAGGACCGACTTTGAACAGTGTTGCCCCCGAGTCATCGGCGAAAAATAAACCAGGTTGGGTACCGTTTATATTTACTGCGGGTTGGCCCTCAAGAAGTTTAATTGGGTCTGGACGCTTGTTTAAAATCTCTGAACGCAGAAGTTTTACAGGTGTTACGCGGTTCGTTGCCATTGTGTGTGAGTGACTAGGTGTCTGATACGACTCGGTAGACCCGAGAAGGTTTGATAAGTGGTTTTACCCCCTCCCTACCTTAACTAGCCAATGAGTCCACCGTCAATATCAACAATCTGCCCCTCAGAGTTGGCTGTTATTCCTGGTCCTAGTACTAGGGGGGTATTGCCTATGCCAACAGGTAATGGGCAGGTAATAAACTCGTTTCCAATACCAGTAACCACACGAATGTTACAAGTTGACCCAAATTGAGGGGGACTTGCAAATGTTATTTGAAACTCCTCAGTAATTGAACTGAACTCAACACTGTAAGCTAAGCCTGCGAGAGGATTTCCCTCCGAAGCGAATGGTAACTGCATGACACCTGCAAGGCTTACAAACATGTTTTCTGCATTCACAATGTTGGGGTCTAAGGGTTTACCTTCTACTGTGAGAGCAAAGGTCACTGTTGCACCATTAAACAATGCAGAAATGTCATCTACAGAAGTTACAAAAATTGATCTAATCCCCGCAGATCTATACTTGGTTCCTGACAAAATACCTCGAATATCCCTGACTGTACCTTCATCTGGAGTGCCCCCAAGGAAACTTATTGTTGTAGCTCCTCCAGTTTCGGATATGGTATAGGCCCAATTGGCCTGATACAGCCCTGAAGGATTTTGCTCAACACCCCCTAGGAATACAAAGGAGTTAAGGTTTGTAAGAGTTGGTTCTTTAGGGAGGAGTGTAAATGTACTTTCCGCACCGTCAAAGTCAGGAGTTGTGTTAAAGCTAACGACTTCAAGGGTTTGACTATCATCTTCTGAAGTTACAATACGAATATCACAAGAGGTTCCAGCTAGTGGAGCTTCACTAAACTCAATAAAAGGAACGGCCACCCCAGCAACTTCTAATATGTTATAAGCAACAAATGGGGCTTGTGTGACTCCTCCTAGAAAAACAAAAACTCCAAGAGCAGAAAGTTGATCTGCTGGAATTACATAACCACCGCGAGTTAACTCGAAGGAGGTTTGACTACCATTAAACTGACCCGATATGTCATCAGCGGAGTATACTAAAATAGCAGAAGGTTGATCAATAATTGGTGGGCTTTGATAGAGTATCTTGTCTGAGAAGTTAACAAGAGGTGTTTCATTTATAAAGTAGTTACCAGTTACGGCCTCACGAAGAGACCCTCCAAATACAATATCCCCAGTAGAAGAGTCGGAACCCACAATACTTAATTTTCCACCAAAGGTAGACGTACTTAGAAAGTCATACGAAAGTTTGCGGGAAAGCAAGTTAACTTGGTTCTTGGGTAGACCACGGGAGTAGTCAAAGTATCCGCAGTACTGCCAAGTGTGGGTGTTTGCCACAATAGTTGTAGGACTGTTGAACTCTACCGGGTAGGACCCATTTGCAGTTGCGTACCCATTCACAGGGGCTAATGGTATTCCCGTGTTAAGAAGTAAACGATCTCCCTGACTTTGCGGTACAAAGTAATTTTCAAGCAGGTTGAAAGAATACCCCATTAATTCGTAGTAACGAGCTGTTGTATTCTTGGTTACTGACCATATGGGGTCGTATGTTATCGGCTCAGGAAATTGAGTACTCTCACAAGGAGTCAAAACTGTACCAGAAGGCCAAATCGTCGGTGGAACAAGAATTCCAGGGGCAGGAGAAGGTTGGCCAGGTTGACCAACATACCTCCAACCTGAGAGTGCCGAGGAGGTTGAACCAAAAGGATTAAAATAAACTGGATAGAAATTACGTAAAACCAAAACATTGGCACCCGCAATTGAGATAACACGAACAAACTCAATCGCTTGTGTTGATGGGTGTGATAGTTGTAGAATACTAATGTCTTCTTTCGGGTTTGGAACACTCCGAAGGGAAAGAACTTTGAGCAACATTGTTGCAGGTTGACCAAAGGTAGGAGTAGAACTCCAGGGGGCACTCATTGGTATATACGGCTGAACTCCCACAGAAGGGGAAACTGTCGTACTAGACAAGAGGTTTATGGGACTTCGCGTAAAAATTACACCCAAGGAAGAGGTACCGTCGTCGTCATCATAGACAAACTCTCCAGCATACTCTGTTGGTGGTAGAGTTGCTCCACGGAAATACGAAACCGGATTTGCTAACTTATATGAGTCGGGAACTTCGTACTCTGCAGGTACCGGGTCGCCATTAATATCCTCGTTTAAAACATAATATCGGTAGGTAGCGTTTAAGATATTTGGTATCAGGTCGTATCGCCCTTGCCAAGTTTCCTCAAGGGGCTCAGAACGCTCTAACACACTTGATAGGACATAGGTAGAGTCGAGTTTATTGGGGGTTACTTTAGTAGGTCCATTGTCAATTGAAAAGTTTGTTTTGTAGTAAAGTGCCGACCAAAGATTATTTTCAACTGTGAAATAATTTTTATCTTGGTAGGTTTGGTAAGTACCTGTTGGAACATTGTATGGAATTTGACCAAGGGGAATTGTATAGATAGACTCTAACCACCCCCCACCGGAGTCCGACAGGGAAAGTATAACGGTGTAATTCGTCGATTGAGCAGGGTCAGAAATTTTGTTGTTAAAGTTAACAGAGTTAGAATAACTAAGTGTCTCAACCTCGTTGACTGTGAAAATTTGTGAGTAACCACCGTACTGACCTGGATCAAACTGAAAATTTCTTTTAATGATTGAAGACAAATTTTGTCCAGTTTGGTTTAAACGAAGAACATACCCTGACTGAGGGGCCTGCGCTGAAACAGCAGAGTTTGACACACTCAACCCGTAGCATCTTTGAGTCTGTGCACGTGGATCTACAAATCTGCGAATGTACGGTGCGTCAAGATAGGCAAGAGAGTTGGTCACATCTCCAGAATCTGAAAGAGGTACAGTAGTGTCGGTAAGACGTACACGCAGAACCGCTCCGCCAGTAGAGTAAGGGTTCTCTGAAGCATTGCCAGAAAGAATGCAAGTTGGACTACCGTCTGTAACAAAAAATGCGCGGTATGTGCAAATTCCATCGGTAAGGAAAACCGCCGAGCCAGGTTTCAATGAGTAAGGTAGTATACTAGCGGGATCAAATGGGGCACTCAGATAGATAAGTTGTACGGAAGGACTAGCCGAGTCTATTCCCACAAATTGTACACGACTGCCGAGAGATAGAATCTTTTTCTGTGAATCTGCTTCTGCCTGTACATTAGTGAGTGCAAGGGGCCTAACTAAACCAGTTTGAAGGAAGTTTTTATTGATTTCGTCAGCTCCTCCGAGAGTGCCAATACCTGAAAAACCCTCGGCTTGAAACGCAACCGACCCGAAGTTTGTTGTTGCATTTGTTAAAGATATAAGTGATCCATCTTTAGCCCAAACACCAATGGCAGCACCAATGCTGTATGTGGACTGTGCTTGCATATAGGAGTTTGCTCCGCTTAGTCGAAAACCAAAGTGACGGAAGTCATTGTTTGGGTCAGGGAGTCCAATACTATAGGACTCTGCACCCAGAGGAGAATATTTCAGGGTTTGATAGTAGTATCGAATGTCAGGTATCTTGGCAGTGTTTAAAAATTCAAGTTGAGGAGTTGTTGGAATCTGTGTTACATTCCTCGTTGAATAAGCAGGCTGTTCTTGAATTATTTTGCAAAGAGTTGACCATTTTTGGGTACTGGTTTGGTAGACTTCGTACGCTACTGGGTCTTTTTGCAATAGAACCGCTGTAGCACTGTTTACAATTACCGACTTAAACCCGGTAACTAGACTACCGTCATAGTCTCCATGTGCCATACCGTAGTCGGAACGGTGATTTACCATGTTCTCATATGGAGATGAGTTATCCGTACTGTTTGTGGATAAGTTGTTTGGATATAAAGCAGCGGCTGGCGCAACGATTTCGTACTCAGGAAGTGAAGCAATCTGAGGGTTGACTTGACCTCCAAACACATTCGGGAAGGCTTTTTGAACCTTTGTGTAGTAGTCGTCAAGTTGAGCTTTTGAAGCATTTTTTATGACACTTAGGCGGTGGTGAGAGTAGTTTGATGCTTCATAGTTTTCATTCCCTAGGGGAACAAAGTAAGGATAAATGTTGCTTACCAATAGTTTGCCTGTTCCACCAATAGATAGTAAGTTTGAAAACTGTGAGAACAAGATTGGTTGAGCTACAGCCGAGACAGGTGGCCACGGATTAGGCGATACTAGGAATGAGAAACTGTCGATTGGGCTAACATAGTAGGACCCACTTGCGAAAGTTGAGCCAGCTTGGTCCGTAGAGCTTAAGTAATCAATTTGAACAAAATCATTCAGGTTTAAACCACTTGCCCCAGCGGTCTTAAAAACAGCATACTGAGTAGTAACTTGCTCTTGAATTTGTACAACAGTTCGGGCCTCAATTTTATCGAGGCAAGTGAAATTACTCAGGTAGGTATTACCTGACCACCTAAATATGCTTGAGATTGGTTGATTGCTAAATATTGGTCCATCAAACCCATTTTCCCCAACTGTTTGTTGTCGGTAGTTTTCTGCATTGGGGAAACTTGGGTGAGTGTAAGTGGGTACATAAGTGGGGTGTATCTCACACTTTTTCAAGTCCATGCCGATAATGGACACACCACGAGGTATGACTAGAGAACCTACCTCAGCTGGGTTGAAGGAAGTAAGAACATCTTGTGTTACTTGGGTGGTTTGCAAACTTAAGTCGTAAGAAAAATTAGCAGGAGTTACCCCAGGTGCGTTTACAACGCAGTGACGACCGGGAGCAAGTACGATCAAATAACGGTTGTTCCCTGTGCTTACACCAGTGGCTCTGTCAAGAATTATCTGTTTCGTTACTTCAATAACAGCTCGGTTGATTGTGACAAATGGAATAGTTTGACCGTCATTGGCCAGAGAGTCCGTTGCAAACTCGTAGTCAGGACCTACAAAAACTGTGAGACCATTGGTACCACCTAGAAAAGGTGCCGCAACCTTTTTCCACTGATTTAGGTCGGTTCCAACTGAGAGAGTATTAATATCACCATCTACCCAAAGCTCTCCCCTGGAAGGAGTTGGAGTTGGCTGCTGAGGTAAGTATGCAGTAGGGCCGACCTTAACTACACTGCCGTCATTGACCTCAAAATAGAGTCCAGGTTCGGTTGGATTAGTGTTGAGGCCAATCTCACCTGCGGTTAAGTTATCCCCTGTTGGGCGCTTACCAAGAATACTTGAGCGTTTGAAAATCAGTTTGACAGCAGAAGACATTTTTGCTAAGGAGCAGTGGCAAGAGCTATGAAGATAGCTTCACACTCTTACCCTTCTAAAAACTCTTTCATTCTCTCTTCAAGAGAGGCAATTTGGTCACCGATGCTTTGAATTTCGCTGTATGAGGAGTGCTGGTCGTATGTACGATTGTAGTCGGTCATTTGTTGCTGACCTGCATTACCACCGGGAGTAGAGACTGCCATTTTAGCATCGAGACTTTCTCTCT
>Ga0247840_10003772_pt1 | contig 25079 bp, 29 predicted proteins | sample LaCruzMarch2015__FD_192404 | JGI IMG/M metagenome (GOLD analysis project Ga0247840, IMG submission 192404) | Freshwater microbial communities from meromictic Lake La Cruz, Castile-La Mancha, Spain - LaCruzMarch2015_17m | ecosystem: Environmental > Aquatic > Freshwater > Lake | place: Spain...
CATGGTCTACAATTGCGTTAAGGCTAACGGCAAGACCGGAACCATCGGCACAGTAGTGCAGAGCACAGTCGCTGCAGCCCTTGAAGACAAGGTCATCAAGGCCGGCAAGAAGCTGCCCTCCGGCTATGTACTGTACGAGGCCAACGATGTATCCAAGTGGAACGCCTACACCGCTGCTGGCGTACTGGCTGCCACCATGGTCAACTGCGGCTCCCTCCGAGGCGCCCAGGCTGTGTCCTCGACACTGCTGTACTTCAACGATATCATTGAGAAAGAAACCGCTCTGCCCGGATGCGATTTCGGCAGGGTAATGGGAACTGCTGTCGGATTCTCATTCTTCAGCCACTCCATCTACGGCGGCGGCGGCCCCGGTGTATTCAACGGCAACCACGTGGTAACCAGGCACTCCAGAGGATTTGCCATACCCTGCGTGGCTGCAGCAGTAGCACTGGATGCCGGTACCCAGATGTTCACACCTGAGATGACATCTGGACTGGTCGGTGCCATATACGGCGAGATCAAAGAATTCCGTGAGCCGATCGTATCGGTTGCGGAGGCTGTGTAAAGGCGGAAGAAATGGTCACAGAATCAGACACGGAATCGATACAGGTAGAAATAGTCCCTAGCAGGTTTCTTATGCCGGCATCGGCTCAAAAGCTGCTAAACGAGATCTATGGGAATGGTGGCCTTATCAGGATAATGATCCACGGCCCCAATCTCCCTAGAAGCGTGCCCTATGGCCCCGGCAGGGGTGCCCCTATCGACGAGAATAGAGACCTTCTCATCGAGGTGGGCGGGCAGGCATTTGAGCTATGCGTCAAAGTGGGGAGGATCAGGCTCGAACTGGAGAATGCAAAATACTTCGACGGGCTAAAAGCAGCGTGTGAGCGAGCGCTGCCCATATCCTTCCAGATCAGGCGTGGCAAGTTCTTCCACACCCGGCAAACCATAACGGACTATGCCAAGTTTGGCAAGGTGGAGGACACACGCATCCTGGGACTGATCGATCCAAGGGCCAAGAAAGATAGGCTGGCCATATTGTCTGAGGAAAAAGTGACTATTGACGATGAGGAGAGATAAAATATGGCATACAAACCACAATTCTATCCCGGAAGCACCTCTGTTGGCATCAACAGAAGAAAGCACATGTCCGGTAACCTCGAGAAGCTCAGAGATATTCCTGAGGCAGACGTCACGGCGATCATGGGCCACAGGGCTCCCGGCGCCGATTACTCAAGCACTCACCCACCCCTTAAAGAGATGGGCGAGCCCGACTGCCCGGTAAGGCAGCTCGTTGCACCAACAGCAGGCGCTGCCGCTGGTGACCGTGTTAGGTACTCCCAGTGGACTGACTCTATGTACTTCGCCCCATCCACTCCATACTGGAGATCCTATTGGGGAGCCATCAACTGTAAGGGCTGCGATCCAGGCACCCTGTCCGGCAGACAGATCATCGAGGCCAGGGAGAGGGATATCGAGGCTTACACCAAGGCTCAGTACGATAGCGAGATGACCGATGTCGCACTCTGTTCCATGAGAGGCTGCACTGTACACGGCCACTCCTTGAGACTGGAAGAGAACGGCATGCAGTTCGATATGCTGGCCAGAACCGAGATGGGCAAGGACGGAAACGTCTATGCAGTCAAGGATCAGGTAGGCATTCCCTTGGATAAGAAGGTCAACCTGGGCAAGCCCATGACCGAGGCCGAGGCCAAGAAGAGAACCACTATATTCCGGGCGGACGGCGTTCCCATGTGCGGAGCAGTCGGCGCCAGGAAGTACGACGAGGCAGTCGAAGCTCTGCACCATATGTGGGAGCTGCGCAGCAAGTGGGGATTCAGGCCGGAGTAAATGGGGTGATACAAAATGGCAGTTAAACACACCAAAAAGCTATTCATAAAGGCTCTTAACAAGAAGTTCGGAAAGGATTTCGACCTTGCAGGCCAGAAGGTAGAGTATAAGAGACTTGGTATCGAGCAGAGCGCCCGTAAGAGAGAGTTCATCGAGTACGCCAAGAAGGTCGAGGGCAAGCGCGGCATGACCGGCTACAACCCCATGGTCCACGCTGGCGGCATTCCTATGGGACAGAGGCAGCTCGTACCCTACAAGCTCTCTGGAACCGAGTATGTTGTAGAAGGCGACGATCTGCACTTCGTCAACAACCCAGCCATTCAGCAGATGTGGGATGATGTCAGAAGGACCATTGTAGTAGGTCTGGACATGGCCCATGAGGTTCTGCAGAAGAGGCTCGGCAAGGAAGTCACACCCGAGACCATCAACAACTACCTCGAGATCCTCAACCACGCCATGCCCGGCGCAGCCGTGGTTCAGGAGCACATGGTGGAGACTCACCCCGGCCTGGTAGATGACTGCAACGTTCGCGTCTTCACCGGCGACGATGCCTTGGCAGACGAGATTGACGACCAGTACCTGATCGACATCAACAAGATGTTCCCCGCCGAGCAGGCCGAGGCCCTCAAGGCCGCTATCGGCAAGACTAGCTGGCAGGCCATCCACATCCCAACCATCGTTGTCAGGTCCTGCGACGGCGGCACCACCTCCCGGTGGAGCGCTATGCAGCTGTGTATGACCTTCATCGACGCCTACAACATGTGCGCTGGTGAGGCCGCTGTGGCTGATCTGGCCTACGCTGCCAAGCACGCTGCCGTTCTGCAGATGTCCGAGATGTTGCCCGCAAGACGCGCACGCGGACCCAACAACCCCGGCGGACTGTCCTTCGGATTCCTGGCCGATATGGTCCAGACCTCCCGTGTGGCAGCAGCCGATCCAGTGAAGGTTTCCCTGAACGTAGTCGCCGCAGGCGCTGCGCTCTACGACCAGATCTGGCTGGGAAGCTACATGTCCGGCGGTGTGGGATTCACCCAGTACGCCACTGCAGCCTACACCAACGATATCCTGGACGACTTCTGCTACTACGGCGTCGATTTTGCCGCCGATAAGTTCGGAGGATTCGCCAAGGCACCCAAGACCCTGGATCTTGCCAAGGAGCTGGCCACTGAGGTCAACGCCTACGGCATGGAGCAGTACGAGTTGTTCCCGACCATCCTCGAGGATCACTTCGGTGGGTCCCAGAGGGCTTCCGTTCTGGCAGCCGCATCCGGTATCACCTCCGCCATCGCCTCTGGCCACAGCCAGGTAGGCCTTGCCGGCTGGTACCTGTCCATGCTCCTGCACAAGGAAGGCTGGGGACGCCTGGGCTTCTTCGGCTACGACTTGCAGGATCAATGCGGTCCAACCAACGTATTCTCCTACCAGTCCGACGAGGGCGCACCACTCGAGCTGAGGGGAGCTAACTACCCCAACTACGCAATGAACGTAGGTCACCAGGGCGAATACGCAGGCATCTCCAGCGCCGCACACGCCGGCCGCATGGACGCCTTCGCATGCAACCCCTTGATCAAGGTTACCTTCGCCAACCCCGGCATGGTATTCGATTGGGCAGATGTCCGCGCTTGCTTCGGCAAGGGTGGCGCCCGCGAGTTCCGTGCTGCAGGCGAGAGAAGCCTGGTCATGCCCGCAGTGTAGGCCAAAAGCCTACAACTCTTTTTTTCTTTTTTTGTTCTCAAAAAGTGACTTTTATAATGATTTTATCATAGCCAATCCATAGAATCGCATGAACTCCGGTTGTGAGTAAATTATGATGTGGATTAAAGATTTTGTTCCAGCGATGGAGCTTCGATACCACATAGCTTAACCAGAATGGCACCCACAATCTTGTCGAATGCCTTTGCCGCCGATGTCTTGTTCTCTGTGAAAGTCTTGCCCATGTCGCCTAGTCTTCCGATCTCTGCATCCAGTGGTATGCTCCCCAGGAACGGTACATCCAATTCCGCTGCTGCTTTCTTCCCGCCCCCTGTTTTGAAAACCTCTATCTTTTCGCCGCAGTGGGGGCAGATCAAGCCGCTCATGTTCTCCACAATGCCCAAAACTCGCACATCCATCATGAGGAACATGTTCACCGCCTTGCGGGAATCAAGCAATGCCACCTCTTGCGGAGTGGTGACAATGATGGCTCCATCAAGACCGGAGATGAGCTGAGCGACGCTGATGGGCTCGTCGCTGGTTCCGGGGGGCAGGTCCACCAGCAGGAAGTCGAGGTCGCCCCAGTTGACATCGGATACGAACTGCTTTAGGGCGGACATCTTCATGGGGCCGCGCCAGACCACGGGCGAGTCCCGGCTCTTGAGGAGCAGAGCCATGGAGACGACCTTGATGCCGGCGGCATCAGCCGGCTCAAGCCTCTCTGAGCCAGCCATCATTTTCTGGTCCTCAATTCCCAGCAGCTTGGGAATATTGGGGCCGGTGATGTCTGCGTCCAGGATGCCCACTTTAAAGCCCCTGCTTTGCAGTGCGACGGCTAAATTTACGGTAACTGTGCTCTTGCCCACGCCGCCCTTTCCGCTTCCTATCACGATCTTGTGCTTGATCCGGGTCATGCGGTCTACAGTCTCTTTTTGCCGGGCTCTCGGGTCATCACAGCTTCCTTTGTCGGCGCAGGAGCTGCAAAGGCCCTCGCAGCTCTCATTGCCGGTATCATTTGATGGGGATGCACTCATATCAACACCACATTTTCTTCTCAACCGAAAAAAGAGCTTATGAGATCATATATTTAATCTTTGCTAATCTTGTCCGATCCCTTTAAATCAGCAAGCTTGGAGCTAAGGTGCTCCAGTCGCGATCGGAGAAGTGCCAGCTCCCTTTCCATGAGCTGCATTTCATGCTGGCTGGACTGTTCCTCCATCACTTGCGAGCCATCTCCTCCCCGTAGGGCAAAGCTGCCTCCTTCGATCCTAAGCCCCATCCCGTAGACCAGGGCGGCAGCGATCTTTTTTCTGGCATTCATCAGATCATTCCAGAGGGCTTTCCTGGAGATGCCCATATAAAATGCCGCAGCCTCCTGGTCCAGCTCCAGCAGGTCCACCAGCCGCACCGTCTCCAGCTCCTCCAGAGTTACAGATATGGCTTCAATCTTGGGACAGCCCTCCGGCATAAAGCATCGCACGGCTGGAACCTCTGAGATCCAGCGTCTTCCCCTCCTCCTTCCTCGACAAGAACACATGATGATCACATAGCGCAAAACCTGTATTTCTAATTTGCTCTATAGAAATATTTAAGTATATATTCTCATAAGTTAGTAACTAGGTGAAATAAAAATGCCTTGGGGAGACTGCACATCGCCCTGGCGGATGAATTCCGGGGCGAATAGAGCGTTAGGATTGAAAAGCTGCGATTCGTAGCATGATCTATTCATATGAGTTTAAGGCGAAGCCTAGATGAAAATTATCTTTTTATGCGGGAGCACGCAGCATTATTTGGAGGAATTAAAATTAGGATGGTCAAACTCGGAATCCTGATATTAGCATGCGGCCTTATCTGCCTCATGAGTACAGCAGTAGCTATTCCACATCATCAATGGTTCTCACCCTATGGAAGTGCCAATGTACACTATTCGGGCTGGTGGCACCCGGCTACATACTATCATAATTACCCGGCGGTGAGCTACCATAACTGGTACGCGCCCGTTTACTACAATGACTTCGATCCTTGGTGGGTTGCTAATGTCTACGGTCCAGTTCGAAACACCTATTACTGGACAAGTTGGGGCTGGTGATTTTGCTGTTCTGATTATTCAGCTTTGCCTCTGAGGGCATTGCGGCCCATTTTTCCGCAGGCGGCCGGGTGGGCACAGAGATATAAGCAACGGCGGGATCAACCTTTTCCAGGAACTCTGCTAAAGCCCGCGAAGAATTGCAGTTAGCCCTGGCTCTAACTCTCTTTGCCGGCCTGGCCACCGCCATAGGCAGCCTAGTCGCCTACTTCATCCCCAAGCCCGACATGCGCACCCTCACATTGAGCCAGGGATTTGCAGCAGGAGTGATGATCTACGTGGGCTTCGTGGACCTTTTTAGGTGCTGTGGACATTGCTCCGTGTCACGATGGGATGACAAAAGTCCCGCTTCCGCCATGCCAAGGTTTAAATAATTTCTCACAATATTACTATTAGTTATAAGAAAGATGGACAATGAAGATAGCTGTTGATCCTCCGAATAATTTTCCAGTCAAAACACCTTCCGTGATGAGAGTTGCCCTTTATTCGCTGCTCTTCAACTTGGGCTTGGTGGGGGCTAAGCTCATTCTCTCTGCTATATCGGGAAGCCTGGCGCTGCGAGCTGACTGCGTTCACTCCCTGGTGGATGTCCTGGCCTCAGTGACCCTCATCCTGGGCCTGAAGATCTCAGAGAGGAAGAGCCAGAGCTTCCCACTTGGGCTGTACAAAGTGGAGAATTTGGCATCCATTGCCATCTCCTTTCTGCTCTTTGCCACCGCCTATGAGATCATCCTGGAAGCAGTTTTGGGGAAAGCAGAGCCCGTCCATTACCCGGGATTTGTTCTCTATGCCGTGGCCGCCATCATCCCCCTGCCATTTCTATTCGGCAGCTTTCAGATCAGGGTAGGAGAGCAGACCGGCTCGCCCAGTCTCATCGCCGACGGCGTGCAGCACAAGGCCGATGTGCTCACCTCGGCTCTGGTCTTTCTGGCCCTCATTGCCCAGAGCGTTGCTTTCCCTCTGGACAGGATCGCGGCAGCGATCATCGCCCTCGTAATCGTTAAAGAGGGGTGGGAAATTCTGGTCGATGGCATGCGCGTGCTCCTGGACGCCTCTGTGGACGCAAAGACCCTGGAAAAGATCCGTCTCCTGATAATAGAGGCTCCAGAGGTTGCCACTGTCAAGGAACTGGTGGCCAGGAACTCCGGACGCTACATCTTTGTGCAGGCCAACCTGATCTTTAGGATAACCGATCTGGAGAGAGCGCATCTGGCCAGCGAACGCATTGAGGCAAAGATCCGTAAAGAGCTCCCTCATGTGGATCGCGTACTCATCCATTACGAGCCGCAGGCCCGGACGAGCCTGAGATATGCGACTCCCCTCCAGGATGCACAGGGGACATTAGGTGAGCATTTCGGCGAGTCTCCCTATTTCGCCCTGGTGGAGATAGATTTGCGGGAGATGGAGCTCGCCAAGCAGGAGATTGTGGCCAATCCCTACAAGGATCTGGCCAAGGGCAAAGGCTTGAAGGTTGCAAAGTTTCTGTTGACATATAAGCCGGATGTTATTTTATGCAAAGAGAGCCTCTCTGGCAAGGGACCGGGCTATGCCTTTGCCGAGGCAGGAGTGGAGACGTCCCAAACTGAAGCAAAAACATTAGAGGAGCTGGTCAATAGTCTGCTGGAGGCAAAGGCCGGTAATGCAGCGGACAAATCTTGAGTCTGTATGTGTTTGTTATTCAGTGTTATTTTCGATCATCAGAATTCTTTAAATACTAAATCGCATATAAGCATAATTACAGTTAATTGTAGTTTGAGCAATTATGAAAATCGATTTAGCGAGGTTTTAATGAAGATATGTGTTACAGCAGGGGCATCGGGCCTTGATGCTCCCATGGACCCCAGGTTTGGGCGTTGTCCCTTTTTCGTAGTGGTTGACTTGGACAGCATGAGCGAGAGTTCCATTCCCAACGCCAACGTCATGGCATCCAGCGGCGCAGGGATACAGGCGGCCCAGGAAGTGGCCAAGCAGGGCGCTCTTGCCCTGATTACAGGAAACATCGGCCCCAATGCCATGCAGACCCTCTCTGCGGCCAAGATCGATGTTTATCAGCATCAAGGTGGAGGAAGCGTCAGAGATGTTGTGGAAAAATTCAAGAAAGGAGAGCTCATGAAAATTTCCACCCCCTCGGTACCGGGCCATGCCGGCATGGGTCAGAGTATGGGCCAGGGCAGAGGAAGAGGCGGTGGTAGAGGCTCTGGTGCGGGAAGAGGCAGCGGCCAGGGAGCTGGAAGCGGATCGGATGTTGGTGGTGGCAGAGGTCAAGGTGCCGGAAGAGGAGGTCAAGGACAATGAAGATCTGCATTCCCACCATGGGCGAGGACGGCATGCAGGAGGCCATCTGCCAGCACTTCGGGCGGGCTCCTACCTTCACCATGGTAGATCTGGATAGCGGAAAGATAACTGTCCTGCAGAACGTTAGCGAGCACATGGGCGGGACGGGCCTGCCCACGGAGACCATCTTTGCGGCAGGTGTGCAGGTGATGATTGTGGGTGGCCTGGGACCCAAAGCGGTCACAATGTTCAGCGAGGGGGGCGTAGATGTATTCGTCGGTGCAACCGGCACCGTGAAGGATGCCATCGATGACTGGCGAGCGAATATACTGAGCCGCGCTGCCCTGGACAATGCCTGCAAAGAGCACAAACATTAGGCCTCAATTCGAGGTAATCAATTGAAGATTTCCATAGCTAGCGGTAAGGGCGGCACGGGCAAGACCCTGGTGGCTACGAGCATGGCCGTCTCCCTGGCTTCGCCCGGCGAAAGGCGGATAACTCTGGCCGATTGCGACGTCGAGGAGCCCAATGCCTACCTGTTCTTTCCTGAAAGGACACTTCTAGAGAGGAAAGAATGTCTCGTTCCCGTGCCGGTCATCAATGAGGCGAAGTGCACGCACTGCGGCAAATGCTCCGAAGTATGCGCCTATCACGCTCTGGCTGTGCTCCCTGAGACGGTTCTCCTATTCCCGGAACTGTGCCACGGCTGCGACGCATGCACCCTGGTCTGCCCTGAGAAGGCCGTCAGCGAAACCTCTCGCTCCGTGGGAGAGCTATTTCGGGCCCGATCCGGCGGCGTAGAGGTCATCTGGGGCGAGCTTGCCCTGGGAGAGGCGCGGACCACTCCGCTCATCAAGGCCGTGAAGGATGGGGCAAAGGGCGAGACGGTTATCGTGGACTGTCCGCCCGGCACCTCCTGCTCCCTGGTGGAGTCTGTGCGCGGCACCGACTTTTGCCTTCTGGTTACAGAATCCACGCCCTTCGGCCTTTATGATCTAAACATCGCTCTTCGGGTGCTGGAGAAGATGAATATCCCGCGCGCCGTCCTGGTCAACAAGAGCGGCACGGGAGACAGAAAGGTCTACGAGTACCTGGAGAAGAGAAACATACCCCTGCTTATGGAAATTCCCCTGGATCGAAAGATCGCACAGCTCTACTCCCGGGGAGAGATATTTGCCGAGAAGATGCCGGAGTGGAAGGCCCGATTTGCCGGCATGGTCCGGGAAATTGAGGAGATGATCTCATGAAGCAGATGGCAGTGGTAAGCGGCAAAGGAGGCACGGGCAAGACCTCTATTGTTGCCTCTTTGGCGGCTTTGACGAGCGGCCGGGCCGTCTATGCCGACTGCGATGTGGACGCACCGGATCTACACCTCATCCTCCAGCCCCATATCAAGGAGCGTCGCGAGTTTTTCGGCATTAAGAGGGCATTTATCGACAGCTCAAAATGCACCCGGTGCGATTCCTGCCGGGATGCCTGCCGCTTCGCGGCGATTTGCGATTTCCAGGTCAATGCAGCGCTATGCGAGGGCTGCGGCGTTTGCAAATTGGTCTGCCCGGCTGAAGCCGTGGAGATGAGAGAGTGTCTCGCTGGCTATGCCTATCTATCCGATACCAGATTTGGCCCCCTGGCGCATGCCGAGCTGTTCCCGGGCGAGGAAGCGTCCGGGAAATTGGTGGCCATGGTAAGGGAGATGGCTCGCGACCTGGCCGCATCCCGCAATCTGGATCTGATCCTGATAGACGGTTCTCCGGGAATCGGCTGCCCGGTGATTGCCTCGCTTACCGGAGTAGACCAGGCCCTGGTGGTGACCGAACCCACCATCACCGGCGAGCATGACCTGGAGAGGATCCTTAACGTGGCTGATCACTTCGGCATCAATACGGCCGTCTGCATAAATAAGTACGACCTCAACCCAGAGGCGGCCCAGCACATAGAGGTTCTCTGTCAGGAGCGGGCGGTTATTGTCGCAGGAAGGCTGCCCTACCACCCATCCGTGGTGGAGGCCATGGTATTGGGTCGGTCTGTGGTGGAGATGGGTGGGCCGGTAGCGGATGCCATATCTGAGATGTGGAGTGTTCTGGAAAAACAGCTTTGAATTGGGGGTTTGACTGAATGTCTGTAAAGATGCTGGTGGCCTGGGCGGCCTTGGTCATGGTCCTGACGGTGCAGTCCCAGGCTCAATACGATCCATTGGGAAGTGACATCTTCACTTTGCCGGACGATATGAGAAGAACGAACAGCCTGGATGCACTAAAATATTTTGATTCAAAAGCCGATCCTCTGGGCATCGATCCCTTAATGCGCCCGCTTGACCCGGAGCACACGGCGGAGTTCCTTGATAAAATCCGCGGCAGAGAGTATCTGGGCCCCTTTGTACCGGCTGCACAAGACCTGCGGGGCAATTGGAATCTGGACCTTCTAGGCGGCATGCCTGGTAAAGTAGATCTGCTGCTTGTCCAGAACCGGGATGCCGTCTTTGGGCGCGGCACATTATCTTTGGCCGGCTCCAGCAAAGCCATCTTCGCCAGCGGTCAGGCCGTTAAAGATGTGCTCTATTTAGATCTGATGAATGCAGAGGAGTTGATGCTCTACCGGTGCACTCTGACCATGAGCAAGGACTTCCTCTCCGGCAGCTTCAATGTCTTCGACGCTCAAGGGCAGGCATGGTCCGGGACCATCCAGGGCAGCCGATCGGCATAGGTGTGCGCAAAAGGTTTTTTTTGAAATAGGGAGCCCAGATGGCTCCCCTTGATCTCGTTTTGTGTTGATGCTATCCTGCTTTCACTATATCCTCGAACCTGGCTTTATCAAGGTACTTGGGTGCGTATTGTATTCCACGACCCCGCAGGTCGGCGACGTATGAGCCCAGATGTTTTCGAGAGCCAGCCAGGAGCCCCTGGTATACAACCCTTATATCTTCCGTCGCCGTCGCTGCCAACTCTTTCTCCAGGTCCATGATGCTAATCTCCTCGAAGGCGGCAGCCACCATCAGAGCATCCTGATCAGATCGCAATCCTTCTGCCAGAAGCTCGTCGTGAATTTTCTGCAAAGTCTGGTTCTGAAACACTCCCGGCTCATCCTTTCCTGGAATTGCCAGCCCGTATTTGTCTATGATGGCTTTGGCCTGGTCCATGTGACTTTGCTCCGATCTTCGCAGATTCATGAAGATGGAGAGGTTGTTCTTATCATAAAGTGAGGTGTACAGGTCGCGGGCAGCCTTTTCTTCCTCCCAGATGAAGAGGGCTCCTTCCTTCTCGCGCATGGTTAGGGTTGCAACCGTAGCTGTAGCCGGAGAAGTCATAGTCTGCCCACGGGTTATGGTCATGATTCCCTCGCCGTAGGCCACATTGTGCTTGACGCTGAGTTCTTGATTTTGGGACAATGCCCAGATTATGGAGATCGCCTGGCCGGGCGAGAAAGCCTTGTCGAACTCGTCTCCCGTGTCCAGCTTTCTCTTCAACTCGATGACCGTGCGACCGGCTCCTTTGCTCCCGCCAGATTCCACGATGTCGCTTGTGCCTCCCAGCAACGTATCCTCGATATGCGGACCGTAGTTGCCTGTGCAATACTCGTCCAGCACTGTCGCTTTGCCTCCTTGCACCGAGGCCAGGATTATGTCGGCGTTCTTCATCCACTCCTGGGGCTCAAAGCCAATAGCAAGCCATCCGTCAGTGCTGCCGTTCAGGGCCAGGTAGAGATATTCCGGATCGTTCTTCCAGGAGATCTGCATCTCGCCTCCGCTGTATCCCTGCCTGGCCGAGCCCTGCAGGAGCATGCTGCGAGAGTATTCGCTATCCCCCACTATTCCATCCGCTTTCCACCCTTCTGTGGCTGCCTTCTCTTCCACGACCGGGGCCTTTTCAGGCTGAATGCAGCCGGAGGAAAAGAGCAGCAAACCTAACAATAAGGCGACAAGATTTGGTTTCATATTGGTTATATTGGTCTGCTGAATATATCAGATTATCGATTCTATGGAAATATTTGGCCGCCTCAGGTAGAAACTGTTGCCCTGATATTCGGTCTTGACGAGCTGTCCCTGATCAATCAGCTCTTCCACAACCTCCCAGCTCTCCTGGGCCTGCCGCAAAAATTTTCTAACCGCCGCCTCTCGCATGGGGTGAACGGCAGCAATTGAGAGAAGGTCGTTCACCACATTGCCCGTAAGATCGAAGCTATCTCCTTCATATCCTACGAGAAGCTCCACAGGCTTCACCCTGGCGCAAAATATCTGGTAGGCGCGGTTAATACTTTCCTCCGAGGGCATTTTGGCCCATTTTTCCGCGGGCGGCCGGGTGGGAACAGAGATATAGGCAACATTTGGATCAGCCTTTTCCAGGAATTCTGCTATGGCTAAAAGAGTGCTCTCATCATCATTTATGCCGGCCAGCAGCATGCTCTCTGTGACAAGCACGCCTTTAAAATCCTTTGAGAAGTCGAGGATGCCCTGCAAAATTGACTCATGCACCAGGGCCCGGTGGGGCCGATCCATGCGCCGCCAGGTCCGCACCTCCCGTGAATCCACCTTGAGAGAGACCCAGTCCGCCTTGGCCAGCACCTCTCGCACGCTCTCATCCCAGATCAAGGAGGCGTTGCTGATCACGGCTATTCTGATACCCAGAGTTCTCAGCATATCGATCTCCTGGCCCAGGTTGATGTCCAGGGTGGGCTCTCCATCCGGCACGAAGGTGAGGTAATCGATGGCGTGGCCTTGGCTTTGTGAGCTGTCTACCTTCTCCTTCACCTCCCGGTAGATCTCCTGGGGTGAGTAGAAGGAGCGGCGCTTGATTTCCATTTGCACCGTCCTGCCCACCTGGCAGTAGGCGCAGGAATAGCTGCATATCTTGGCAGGTATGTTGTTTATACCCAGGCTTCTCCCCAGCCGCCGGGAGGGCACGGGTCCGAAAGCTATCATTCTTTTCTACCTTCCTGTATTCTCAGAGCTGTATTGAGTCTCCCGTAGCCAAAGGCCGGCATCTCTCGCCCAAAGCCTCCTGCAGCCGACAGACGGCCTTTTGTCCGGTGCAGTGTCCCGGCCGGACAATGGCGGGATCGAGATTCTGCAGAGCCTTTGCCGTCGCATCTATCCGTTTATCATCCGCCCCCATGAGATGAAAGCCACCTATCACGGCATGAAGCTCCTCGACACCAGTGATCTTCTGGGCATGCCTGATGGTATTGATGATTCCGGAGTGAGCGCAGCCGGTGATGACGACAAGCCCTTTGCGCGGCAAGTTTATCGCCAGGGCCTGGTCGTCCGGCATGCAGTCCGGGCGGTATTGGCCTTCCTTAACCGTCCAAAAGCCCTCCACCTTCTCAAAGCTCTCCAGGCGCGCCACCTCACCGGTGGTCATGACCCCCGGTGCTAAGTCGAGCGGACTGCGGCAATCGAGCATTATCGCCCCTGCGGCCTCTGCCTCGTTTCGGGTGAAGGGCGCTCCTATGTACTGGAGTGTGGGCCGCTCTTTCAGCTTTGGCGCGAAGATATCGGGATGGGCCAGGATGCAAACTCTGCCCTTTCGGCGCTGCAGGACTCCCATCAGTCCACCAGTGTGATCATAATGGCCGTGGCTGAGGCAGATAAGATCGAGATGGCAGAGATCGAGATGCAGTGCATCTGCATTATGCAACATGACCTCGGAGGAGGCACCAGTGTCCCAGAGCAGCTTCATGCTTTCCAAGCCAAAGTTCAGCTCCAAAAAGATGGACAGGCCATGCTGGGCCCAGAGAGATGAGTTGTCAAGCGAGGCGGAATTCTCAACCACAATGGTCAGACGGAGGTCTTGCAACATGGACGAATTAAAAACCGCTGACAGCTTAAAACTGACGTGTGAACTTGTGTTGTCAGGCAGTTCCCATTCTGATGCCCAGGCCCCTGGAAAATCCGGGCTATTTCTATTGTTAGCTGGATAATAGAACGCGCAAATACCGGGTCCATCATGCCAAAGTTTAAATAATTTCGCTCAATATTACTATTTGTTTGGTGATGGATAATGAAGATAATACTCTTGGGCAGCCTCTGTCTGATGCTTGCGGTCTTAAGCACGGCATATGCAACAGACCAGGATCTGCTTACTGTGAAGGATAACTATACCAGTGAGCTGAACGAAAGCGCTCTGGGTTTGGCCCTGGCGGGACAGCCTTCCGGGGAATTGACCGTCTCAGAGAAAGAGGGCCTGCTCTATATGGCTGAGGAAGAAAAGCTGGCGGGAGACGTCTATTTAGCACTCAATGAAAAGTGGAACCTGCGTGTCTTTGACAACATTGGCAAGGCAGAGAGGACTCACGAGGCAGCCGTCAAGACGCTCCTGGAAAGGTACTCTCTGTCCGATCCCACAAAAGGAGCGGGAGAGTTTTCCAATGAAACCCTACAGGGGCTTTATGATGATCTGGTGATCCGGGGGAGTGCTTCTGTAAAAGATGCCCTGCAGGTGGGGGCGGCCATAGAGGAGATAGACATTATCGACCTGGAAGAGCGCATGGCCCAAACAGACCGAGAGGACATATTGCTGGTTTATGCCAATTTAAAGAGCGGCTCAGAAAATCATCTGCGGGCCTTCGTCAATAACCTGCAAAGGCAGGGGTTTGAATATAGTCCCGAGTACCTCTCCCTGGAAGAGTACGATGGAATAATCCGCGGCTAAAATTATATTTTTTATCCGCCCTTAGCCTCAATAGCCGGTGCGCCCTGAGTTGGGGATATGGCCAAAAGGCGGCACCGATAGTCCGCGGGAGGAGGCCATCTGTCAGCACTTCGGACGAGCTCCTACCTTCACCATGGTAGATCTGGATAGCGGAGAGATCAAGGTCCTAAAGAACGTTAGCGGGCACTTGGGCGGAAAGGGCCTGCCCACGGAGACCATCTTTGCAGAAGGTGTACAGGTGATGATTGTGGGCGGCCTGGGACCTAAAGCGGTCTCACTCTTTAATTAATTTATTATATGCACATAACATATGATACTTTAAGCTTTTGGTACCAAAAGCTTTTTAATCGTTGACATCCCATTAGATTTAGATTAAGAAGCCGGTTCAGGCAAAAGTAGGTGTTTAAAATGAAATATAGCAAAATTTTGCTGTGTATGGCAGCGCTCGCCGTGTGTCTGCTGATTGGCATTACGTGGGGAGAAGACTATTTGGGAGGAGGATACGTTGGAAGCCATGACCGTTCAATGTCGGACCCAGGGATAGCTAGCATGTTGCACTGGCTCGATGCGCCAGTCTCCAACTTACCCTGGTACAGTGCGGATCTTACCTTTTATAAGCAAGCGGTTCCCGACACCACGTTCTCTCCCTTCAGAGAGTATTATACAACCACCGGTACGCCTGTGGTGGGTGGGATAATAAGCAATCCTACCAGGTTCGACATAACCCAGAAAACACCATCCAGTGTGTTCTATGGTGCCGGTGTGGGGTTGCCATTCAACCAGTACGCATCCGTAGTGCCGAACAAGACCAACGACCTCTGGATCCAAGGTGCAACAAACTGGACCCAGTATGTGGTAGGCCCCGTTGGAACCTGGCTGCAGCTAATCGCCTACGCACCTGTTGCAGGCCCTGCGGGCTTCTATGAGACGATCCAGACCGACACAACTAGTTCGAAGCGCATGGTCTATCAGTTCAACGAAGGTTATAACACCATGAACTTCAAAGCCGACGAGATAGGAAGACATATGCTTTACTTTGTGATAAACAGCCAGCCCAGTGATGTAGTCATTGTGGATGTGCTATCTCCGGCCTAAACAGGGTCAACGACGATAGAACATGCAATATCCTAGTGGTAATGCATCATTGAAACAGAAATATGAGATTGATGGTAGGTAGTAGGTATGAAAATGAAATCTAGCAAAATTTTTTTGTGTATGATGGTGCTCGTCTGCCTTGCAGTTTCGGCATTCGCACAGGACCCCCTGGGTCTCGGCTCGCGTGGCAGCTCAATGGGATCTGGCGGAGATTGGATTAGCCCCAACATGGGCTCAAAGTACCCGACAAACTGGATGGAAGGTGGATTTTTTTATCCAGGACCTTTTGGAGTATTTCCTTATAACCCAACACCCTACTATTCGGACTTCAGATTGAGTTCATTAGCTGGGATGCAGAAGTGGTCTTTCCAAAAGAACTGGACAGAAACTATGAATTATGTAAGGGCAAGCTCGTCCATGAGAGTATACCAGAATGGTTTTTGGGTAACGCCGTAAAATTGTGATATCGAGCATTGAAAAGTCGATAGGCGAGGATGTCATCGCCTTCTCTGTGGTTAAGGTAATGATGCCCTCGCCAAAGGTCACATTGTGTTTGAGGCTGATATCGGGGTCCTGGGACAGCGCCCCGATTATGATGATCGCCTCAATTCGAGGCCAGCTTTCGGACAAGCGGCATGATGGCCGGCCTGGTGCCCTTAGCAGGCTTCGCCTGCCCCGCAGATAAGCCCATCTCCAGGCCCAGGGATCCCATCATCTCCTGGTTGAAGCGGTCGGCGATCTCATCGAAGATCCTCTGATAGGCAATGCAATGAGGATCGACGCCTTTTATCTCGCCGTTGGTGGGCGCTATGGCATTGTAGGGGCAGCCTCCCCGGCAGTAGCGAATGTGCTTGCAGCCCTTACATTCTATGTCCACATACTCCTTGAAGGCTCGCATGCGCACACCCGGCCCTGACTCTGCCAGCTCCTTCTGGCTGGGACGATCCCTGACGTGGCCCATGACGTACTCCGGCATGCCCACGAAGCGATAGCAGGGATAGATGCTGCCATCCGGGCCTACGGCAAAGGTATTCTCCATGCAATCCACAAAGGTGCACACTGTGCCCCGCCCGGTGAAGACACATCGGCAGTAGTCGTTGATGTTTCTGACCTCGATCTGATTCATGTTTTCCAGGTACTTGTCCAGCAGGTAGACCAGCAGCTCCCCGTACTTTTCTGGTGAGAGCGCCCACTTGTCCGGCTCGTTGCTTCGTAGAGACGGCAATGCGGGATGCAGCTTGAGCGTCAAGCCGTTTTCCAGGAAAAAATTGAATATATCTTCTTTGAACTGCACCGAGTAGGAGGTAAAAGTGCATATGAACTGCACCTGCAAGCCGTGCTCTTTAGCCAGCTCATAGCCACGCATGGTCTTCTCGTAGTAGCCCTCTGACCTCTGCAGGTCATTGAGCTCCTGGGGCCCGTCCAGGCTGGAGCCGATGGGGATCTGATACTGGGCCAGGACGTCTGCCAATTCTGGTGTCAGCTTCCAGAGGTTGGTCTGCAGAGCAAAGTTGGGCTCTAAATGCGTCAGCTCACCGGTAAGCAGGGGAAGAGCCTGCCTGTAGAAATCGGCTCCGGCCAAGAGCGGTTCCCCCCCATGAAATGTGAAGGTGACGGGATCGCTGCGAAAATCCTTGAGCCAGGCCACGGTATCCTTAACGGTCTCTATGCTCATTACGGGTGAATCCACCTCTGAACTCCAGCAGTAGGCGCATTTGGAAGGACAGCCTAAGGTGGGGATGATCATGACGTGAAAAGGCCTTTTTTGCTTTAACTTTTGTCTCATCATTTTTGCCCTTCTTGCGAACTTCTAATTGTCAATCTGGAATGCGCAACGCATTATTATATCTATTCTCTATTCCCTCGTTATCCTCTCCGCTCCCACCCGGGCGCGCCGTAAGGGGGGCAGCTCCTTCCACAGTGCCATTTCTTCGCCCCGTATGACCAGGGCGCCTTCGATCCCCCGTTGATCTATGGCCGGGAAGCACTCCTCCAGCGGCCCCTCTGCCGTTACGGCATTTCCCAGAGCCGTGGCCGCCGCGTCTGCCAGAACCACATCCTCTGATATCACCACCGCCGCATCAGCAAAGCCAAAGGAGATGGACGGCCCCACATTGCCCGAGCTGGTGCAGATGCCCAGAGGCGCCCGCCGGGCCGCAAGCTGGAAGGCCAGGTTACGAATGGGCGAGCTACCCGCATATATTCCTACTACTAGGGGCTGATCATTTAAGATACAGATATCTCCGCCGTTATCCACCACGGCGTAAGTGGCTCCTTCATCCATCATGGCCTGCAAGGCATTTTTGGCAATGGCGCCGGCTACCGCCGCCATGGGGCCGATGCCAAAGACGGCGCTCTTCTCTATCATCTGCTGAACGATTCGCGGGGCGTCGTCATACACAAGGTCGTAGGGCTCCAAGGTTATCTGAAAGAAGGGATCTTTTCTTATAAAATCCTCCAGATAGGCGCGTTGCTCTCTTATGGATTCTCGGGCCGCATCTATGTGACAGATCTCGCGGGCAAAAATGGTGACAATGGTCTCTTTGAGCTGGAAATGCTCCCGCAAAATTTCAGGCATGGCTGCTCACAGCCGGCGCGCTCCTGACAGCCCGGCTTTGGCTATCGTCTCCTCTTTTCCACGCAGCCGGACAATCAGCTCCTCCTCATAGCTTACGGACAATAGCTCGGTCGTCTCGTAGAGTCGGGAAAGCTCGCGTAGACCCTCTGCCGTGTAAGGCAGACTGATCTTATACTCCGGCAACGGCTGCAGACGCTGAGCGATGCACTCTTCCAGCACTCCCAGGCCCTGGCCGGTAATAGCCGAGGCTAAAACAGGATAGGGAGCCAAATCTTTGATCCGCTCCACCAACTCTTCCGCCTTGCCTTCTTCCAGCCGGTCCGCCTTGTTCAGGACGGTAACGATGGGCGCAGTGACCTCGCAGTCAAAAAGTGCCTTGTGAGAGGCCGCCAATTTGCGCCGCAACAATTCAGGTGGATCGCTAGCGTCCGCCACGAGGAGCACCAGATCGGCCTCAGAGATCTCGGAAAGAGTGGAACGGAAGGCCTTGATGAGGAAGTGGGGCAGATCGTCGATAAAACCTACTGTGTCTGTGAGAAGGACCTTTCTGCCTAAAACCTCCAGCGCCCGGGTAGTGGGCGAAAGAGTGGTAAATGGCTGGTCCTTAGCCTCTACCTCGGAGCCGGTGAGGGCGCTATGCAACGTGGACTTGCCGGCGTTGGTGTAACCGGCCAGGGCCACCAGATCAAAGCCCTGCTCTCTGCGCCTCTGCCGTCTGTCCTCGCCCATGTTCTCCACATCCGCCAACTCCGCCCGGATCTTGGACATTCTTCCCCGAATGTCGTGGTACATGGACTGCTCATAAGCGCCGGCGCCGCGAAAGCCCGGCTGCTCGCCACGCTTTTTCAGGGCGAGGGCACTTTTTACCTGGGGTGCATCATAGCTGAGCTTTGCCAGCTCCACCTGTAGTTTGGCCTCGCGGGTGGAGGCTCGGGTAGAAAAGATCTCTAAAATGAGGTTGAACCGGTCCAGCACCTGGGCGGAAAACTCGCTTCTGATGTTGAAGACCTGGTTGGGACTGAGTGCATTGTAAAAGATCAGTTTTTCCGGATTGTAGCTCAAGGCCTGTTCGATCTTTATCCTTCCCATCTGGAAGCGAAAGTCCCGGCTCCTGCGCTGGAAAACCTCCGCCAAAACCCGATATCCGGCTGCATCTGCCAGGCCCCGCAGCTCTTTTATTTTGTAGGGGTCTGGTGACTTGATCGGGTTCTCTCGTATAAGCAGGACGGCGGTCTTTTCTTCATTCATCGGTATCATCTTGGCGTGCATCAATGATAAGCCTTCGTCCCGCTACTGAGACATGATGGGCCATTTCAATCGCCGTCCTCTCCGCGATGGTCTCAGGATACTTGAAGTCCCTGCCAAGGATGCTTTTCACCCTCCAGATCTCCTGGTTGTAGAGATCTCCGGATTCAGCGACGATTGTTCCGGGAAGGCACATGCATGCCTTGCTTATGAAGTCGGCCACCACATTGAGGTCTAACGCTCTGGCCTCAAGAGGTATCAGCCTCACAGAGTGGATTTTTTCAATAAAATTGGGCGATATGCGGGCAGAGACGACTGCGCATATCATCATATATCTGCCATTCACGGCATGCCGGCCGGAAATATCAATTGCCAGGATGTCTATCGATTCAACCCCTTTTGATGATGGCGTGCTCTCTTACTATGGCGGTAGCCTCTTGCAGAGATAAGCCTGCACCAACCGCGATCTCTATGGCGCGCTCGCTGTTTATGAGATCTCGGGGGGCGTGGCTGTCCGTGTCCACCACCATTTTTGCCCCGGCCAGCTTTGCCATGCGCACCACATGGCCGTTGGTGATATTGTGGCCGTAGCGGGATGTGATCTCCAAACAGACATTGTTCTCGCGTGCCAGCTCTGCCTCCTCCAGGGTGATGAAGCCGGGGTGAGCCAGGATGTCCACTCTCGCCTCCAGGGCAGCGCGGTTTGTGCCCGGCCGGACCGGTTCTACGGGCGTCTCCCCGTGCACAACCACGATCTCTGCCCCCAGCCTGCGGGCCAGCGCAGCAAGCGGCCCGATTTTCAGGGGGGGCACATGAGTCAACTCCGCACCCACCAGGACTCTGATATCCAATACGTCTTCCAGGTATTTGACTTTCGAGACGCAGGCTAAGATGTGCTCGATATTGGTATAGTCCACATGATCGGTTATGCCGATGGTCGTATATCCTAAAACCTCCGCCCGGCGTACCAGCTCGGAAGGAATGAGTTCGCCATCGCTGAAAATGGTGTGAGTATGCAGATCGATCATATTAATGCCCCTTCTTCTTGTATTTTGCCTTCATGGAGCCGGCGATTCTCTTTAAGACGACGGATTTGGGACCTGTTTTGGCAACCAGTATTCTCCCGGAAGCCTCTTCCTGGTGCCAGGTCTTGGGGTGCTTCTTCTCGCGTTCAATCTCCGGCTTGAAACCGGATTTTTGTGAGGCTGTGATCAACATATCCAGATTGGGATCATTGACGGCATCCTGATGGGAAACCATTCTGCCTTCCGACCGGGAGCGGTCCGCGTCGAAGTAGATGGGCCATATGACAAGCTTGTCCTTCTCGGGCATAGACCAGGGTCTTGCTCCGCATCCTTAAAGTATTCTCCGGCACGAAAAGTCTTTAGCCCTGTTGAGCCATAATTGATCGGAGTTTTCAATAATGAGCGAAGAGACTTTTCCCGTTGCCAATGTCGGTGGAAAGGATATCCCATACGACCCGGATCAACTCAGACGGATCCAGGAGCATCCATGCTTCAGTGAGAAGGCCTGCCATGCTTTTGGCAGAATGCACCTGGCGGTGGCCCCCAAGTGCAACATCCAGTGCAAGTACTGTGTACGGGACTTCGACTGCGTTAATGAGTCCCGGCCAGGGGTGACGTCTCAAGTTCTGAAACCGAAGGAAGCGCTAGAGCGCGTGGATCAGGTATTGGAGAAATATCACTACATCAAAGTGGTAGCCATAGCCGGTCCAGGCGAGCCTCTGGCCAATGAGGAGACATTTGAGACGCTGCGCCTGGTGGGCGAAAAGTATCCGGGCGTCATTCTTTGCCTCAGCACCAATGGCCTGCTTCTGCCGGACAGGATCAAGGAGCTGGATGCCTTAGGCGTCTCTAACATCACAGTTACTATGAATGCCATAGATCCGGAGATTGGCCAGCAGATTTACGAATATGTGACTTATCAGGGCAAGAGATACGAGGGTCTGGAGGCGGCAACAATCCTTCGCGACCACCAGCTCAAAGGCATAGAAGAGGCCCTCAAGCTAAAAAAGATCGTGAAGGTTAATACCGTCCTCATTCCAGGCATTAACGACAAACATGTCTTTGACATCGCCCGCAAGATTAAGTCCATGGGTGTTTATATCCATAATGTCATGCCCCTCATTCCCCAGTACAAGTTTGCCCACATCACGCCCCCCTCGCCCGAGGAGAAAAGAATTATCCAGGAAGAACTGGGCAAGATCATCAAGCAGATGAAACATTGCCGGCAATGTCGCTCTGATGCCATTGGAAGGCTGGGATGCGATGTGCAGCAGGAGTTTCAAAGCAGAACCAAGGAGCAGGGATAGGCTTTAACCTAAATCGCCAAAAAAAAGGATTTCCGGCGCACCTCTTCCTGATGCGCCGGATCGATCTATTCTAATGTTTGAACATCTTGCTTATGCTGTTTGTGGCATGGGAAATGCTGCTGGAAATGCCTGAAATGAAGCTCTTAGGCTCCGCAGTCTTTGTCTGGGCAGCAGATTTCGTCTCTTTGGGCTTGGAAGCATTGGATTTCTTATCCTTTTTCTTGGAGACGGGATTGCCGTTTTTCATTTGATAATTGCTGTTGCGATCTTTGGGACCCTTGCTCGTCTTGTTGTCTTTTGCCATAGTTACCATTGCCACCCGTCTATGTCAAAATTGATATAGATTGCGGCTACAGGACGCCGGCTTTCAGGCCAGCGGCTTCTTGCCTGCCAGAACCTAACCGATCTTATCGTGTGTTCCGGGCAAAATCCAGTTGTTTTGACCGCGGGCCTTCGCGAGGGTAGTGGTAGTAACCAGAATAAAATAAGAGACGCAATGAGATATGTTCGCCTGACAGATCAAGCCGGACAAAACTCATTGTTCGGGAGAAAAATGCATTTCTATAGCTCTTCCAGCTTCTCTACGCCCATTTTCTTTACCTTTGGCTTCCAGATCTTATCCGGCATCCAGGTAGGCGCTCCTTTGGGCTTGGTTACCTGAACCCTTTCCCCTGTGAATATGTGCACCTTCTTTGTGCCGCGCTCCCGGAGCCTTATGTCCGTGACGCCTCTGTTGGCCGCTTTCAAGGCTGCTTGTCTTGGTTGCTTTCCCGTAAAGACACCGATCTCATTGCCTTTTTCGTCCCTGAGGGCGAAATTTCTTGTCTCAGCCATCAAATCCCTCCGTGCTTCCCAACCAATCCGAATGCTATTTGAATAATCGTTATACAGAATACCATTATATTAATTTTATGTAGATGGCAAGAGATTCTGCAGGATTTTAATCTCCAAAAGGGCAAAGAAGCATAAGATCGGGCATTAAACTGCGACCGAGCCCTTCGGCTGCGCAGAAATTGTCCCACGATCGAATAATAAAAAGTGGAAAATTTAATACCGCAAGTGATTTCTAGAAAACTATGGTCCATCCCTCTTTTGTAGCATCCTTTGCGGTGTAGCTAACTCCATGCACTTTCAGGCCTTTGTTGTCCAGCAGGGTTATGATTCCTCCTTCGTTGGGAAGCGTAATGCCAGTCCCGGGAAGGGAAAAGGTCATAGTCTGCCCGGCTTTCAGAATTCCGGATATTGGAGCTTTATTCTTTACGCTGTCTACTAATTTCCAGCCTTTGAGATCAATGGGCTTGGGAGTGATGTTGAGGATGATGACGCTCTCCAATCCCTTGTCGGGACCCAGGGGATTGACTAAAGCGGCTACTATGCACACACGCCCATCTGCGGCTGGTACATCGCAGGCTTCTGAAATTCTGTGACCGGTAACATCATCGGTATGGAAGCATTGGGACTGGAAGGCCGTGAACAGGGCTACCCAGCGGTTTTCATCAGGAAAATGGAATATTAGTCCCCCGTCCTGCCAGGGCCCATCATCCTCTTTCCATTGAGGGGCGTTCCCCTGATTCATATGGATGTCATGGATGCCGTTTCCAGGGCGGAAATCAAAGTAGTCGTCAGACTTATCCATCTCAGGACCCCACCTCTGGCCGAAGGCATAGATCACGCTCGACTGCATAGCCATACTTCTCTTCACGTATTTTTGCAGCAGTTCGTTCAGGTCGTTGTCCGGGCCGGGAACGTTATAGGGCAGCGGCTTCATTTGAGCGGTGTCGAACATGTTGCCGCGGATGAAGTCCAGGGCCATGCCATCGGCTTTGCAGTCCAAATTCTTGAAACCATTGGGGAGAGACTGCAGATATTTCAGGATGGGGTGATCGAAGTTCTCATCTATGTAGTAGAGCAGAGTCGATGGCTCAACCTGGGATTTGACGTTGACGGCTATGCGAAACTTCTCCTGATCGCTTACCTTCACATGGAAATGCGGGCTTTTTCCCTGTCCCTCTCTTTTGTCTTTCGCTTTTCCCTTTAGCACGCCATAGTAACTTATTGGTATGAAAATCACCTACATATATCAAATTCTTATTCTTCTTCCAGTCGGCAGAAATGGCAGCTATGGTGCCATATGGGCTGGGCCTCAATTTGGACGGACTTTTCGCTGCTGTAGTGGCCTGCCGCCATCTCCTGGATGAACTTATGGACCTGTTCTGCTGACATTCCCGTAGGTTTAATCCTTCCCACCTCGCGGCCGTGAACGCCATGGTGGCCTTCTGTTTTATCGATCGTCATGACCGCGTACTCGGGTTTATCCTCGTTATCTGCGTCACCCAGGTAGAGCAGATTTCCAAAGTAGAAGCCGTAACAGATAGGCCACTTATGGTTGATCATGGCCTCTACCAGATCGTCCTCGCTTTCCAGCTCCTTGAAGGAGAATACGCGCTCGGGATGAATCATAATCAACACCATTCCAACTGACTTAAATAGGTCTGCCAAACATTAAATAGTTTCTTGATAGAGGATATTTATCTCGTTGGGGTACAGGAGGTAGAGAGGACCCCAGACTTCAGGCTGGGGATGAATCGTACCCCTGTCATGATTACTTTCGCTGCGCACTAATTGACTTAATATAGCAGGGAACGACCATATTAAGTTAATATGAAAACGGCCAACAAGTTCCGGCTATACCCAAACAGACAACAAGAAGCACAATTGGCCTTAACGCTGGATACCTGCAGGCATCTTTGGAATAAAGCACTTGCTGATCGCAAAAATGCCTGGGAACGCGAAGGCATAACCAGATCTTACGAAGATCAGGCCGCTTTGCTGGTCTTTGAGAAACAGTCCAATCCTTACCTCAATGCCGTCCATTCTCAGGTCGAACAGGATGCATGGTATGTCATATTCACGACCGAGCTTGAGAATCCAACCAAGCTGAAGCCCAAGACCACGATCGGAGTAGACCTTGGCATCACTCATGCAGCCGTAACTTCGGATGGTCAGTACTTCGACTATCCAAAGTACCATGTCCAAGCTGAGAAGAAAAATCGAGTTGCTAATAAATCGTTGCACCGCAAGAAGCCCGGCTCCAATAACCGGAAGAAAGCCCAGACAAAGTTGGCCCGGATCGCAAAGAGAGTAACCAACCTTCGCGAGGAGTTTTTGCATCAGGTATCATGGGGAAAGCTAATACGCTTCACGGTGAGCAAGGCTGAAAGAGCTGGCAAAACCGTGGTTTTGGCCTATGTCCAAAGTAAGCGCCGGTTCGTCGAAGCAGGA
>Ga0247840_10003774_pt1 | contig 25077 bp, 26 predicted proteins | sample LaCruzMarch2015__FD_192404 | JGI IMG/M metagenome (GOLD analysis project Ga0247840, IMG submission 192404) | Freshwater microbial communities from meromictic Lake La Cruz, Castile-La Mancha, Spain - LaCruzMarch2015_17m | ecosystem: Environmental > Aquatic > Freshwater > Lake | place: Spain...
CTTGCATCGCACTCCGTTTGAGACCGGTCAACTGTTCGATCGTGTGTTGGGCGTCTTTGATCGTGGCCGGCGGGTGTTCGCGAAAGTGCGCTTCCAAGCTGGGCGCCTGGGTCTGCAAGGCGCTCAGCGGGCGATAGCTGGGCCGCGCCTTGAGCTTGGCGAGTCCCCCTTCCTGGTACAAGCGAAAGTAGTCCCGCAGGGTGTTCTCGGACACCCCGGCCAGTTCGGCAATCTGGGCGTGTGGCAGGTCGTGACTCTTGAGCCACAACGTCTCCATGCGGCGTTGCACAATCGGATCGGGATAGTCATATCGCTCCTGGTTCAGGGCGGTGCAGATTTCGGGTGTGAAGTCGAGTTGAATGGTCATGCATATCATCCTACCACAGCCAGGGCCGAACTCCACAAAAACGCAGTTTGTGCCCGTGCGCAGTATACATGGTGTTTCACATCCTCGCAGATGTGATTGGGCGTTCCAGGTTGATTGTCTTCGGCGATGCCGCGACAACCGCCAGGAATATCGCGGCGTCGGCAGGGCAATTCCGTATCGGCATTATGGGCGATCTGGTTGCGGCGGTGTTTTTTCTGCTGGCAGCCTGGGCTTTGTACGCGCTGCTGAAGCCGGTCAACAAGAATATCGCCTTGCTGTTCCTGTTGTTGAACCTGGGCGGTGTCGCCATCCAGTGTTTCAGCGATCTGTTCCTGATTGCCGGCCAGTTGCTCTTGGGCGGCGCTGACTACTTGAAAGTATTCCCGGCCGATCAACTGTCGGCGCTGGCCATGTTGTCCCTGTACTTGAACAAAAATGGGTTCATGGTCGCCCAAATCTTCTATGGCGCCTGGCTCTTCCCGCTGGGTTACCTGGTTTTCAAGTCGGGCTTCCTGCCCAGGATTCTGGGCATTGTGTTGATGCTGCATTGCGCCTTCTGGTTGATGACTACGCTTCAGTTTTTCCTCCTCCCAGGCTTCGATGCAATCACCTATATCAGTTGGCCGCTTGGCTTCATCGCGGAGTTTGGGCTGACGTTGTGGCTGCTGATTATGGGCGCCAAAGAGCAGAAACCGGCTTCGATTGAGATCGGCTGATGTTTAGAATAGTAGAGGAGAACAAATCATGAACATCATCATCTCGACCTGGACGAAGTCTCGAAAGGAGACCAGCGATGAATACGGTCAACGATAGTCTCCGTGGAACAGGCAGAAGGACCGCAACACTGGTGGGGGCGGCGTTCCTGTTTTCCAACGTCACCTTCATCCTCGGCGCCATCGTGCTGGTGGAAGCGATCTTGGGCGCGCCTGACTATCTCAGCCTGATCGCCGCGGGGCGGGCGCAGGTGGCGCTGGGCGTGCTTCTCTCCTTCGCCAACGGTCTGGCCTATGTCGGCATCGCCGCGCTCCTGTTCCCGATCCTGCGGCGGCGTTTTGCCAGCCTGGCCCTGGCGTATGTCGGGTTCCGAGTGGTCGAGTTCATCACGCAGATCATGGCCGACGTCAGCCCGCTCGCGCTGTTGACGCTCGCCGGAGATGGGGGCCGGGCGGGCGCGGCGGCCGCTGATTTGCCGGCGCTTGGGGCCTTGCTGCTCGCCGCGCGTTTCTGGGCGTTCCAAATGCTCAACCTCATCTTCAGCTTTAGCGCCGTGCTGCTGAGCATCATGCTGTTCCGCACCCGGCTGGTTCCTGGGTTCATCGCCATCTGGGGATTGATCGCGGCGGCCCTGGTGCTCATCAACACCGTACTCGGCTGGTTCATGCCGGATCTGGGCGCCGCGCTCGGCATGATCACCGGGCTGCCAATGCTGTTGAACGAATTGTTCCTGGGCGTCTGGCTGATCGTGAAGGGCTTCAAACCGTCGGTAAGTGCTTCCAGATCTGGGAAAACGGAAACGAACGAACTGTTGAGCGCGGCATAGATAGGGATGATGGGGTTTCAGGGAGGGCTGAAGGCCCTCCCTGAAACCCTCCCCGCTCAGCTACGTATCAATACTCGTGGAATAGGCCGTAAAAAGCTGACACAACACAGCACAAGGCGAAAGCAAGGAGAGCAAAATGAACGCAGACCGAATAACCGTCATCCTGGCTGGAGGGCTGTATTTTTTGGGGATTATGGCTGGCGTGCTCAGCGTGGTTCCGGTGATTGATCTCCCAGATTACCTGGTTCAAATTTCGGCCCACGCCGGCCAGGTCACAGCGGGAGCGTTTTTCCAGTTCGTGATGATGGCGGCCTATGTGGGCATGGCGGTTGCGCTCTATCCCATCCTGAAAAGTCACAATGAAAGCCTGGCGCTGGGCTATGTCGGTTTCAGAATTGTCGCCGCGGCATTCATCGTGATCGGCGTCATCCTCCTGCTCTTGCTGTTGACCCTGAGCCAGGAGTTCGTCGAAGCGGGCGCACCGGGTTCATCCCACTTCCAAACTATCGGCGAAATCCTGCGAACCGGGCGCGATTTGGTCAACCATGTGGGCATGACCCTGGTCTTGAGTATGGGCGGCATCCTGTTCTACTCCTTGCTGTACCAGACGGAACTTGTCCCGCGCTGGCTGTCGGGGTGGGGTCTGGTTGGAACGGCAGTGACGATTGTAGCAAGTTGCCTGTTTATGTTCCGTGTCGTCGGCCTGACGACATCCGTCTACATGGCTTTTCCGCTGGCCCTGCAAGAGCTGGTTTTCGCGGTTTGGCTGATTGCCAAAGGTTTCCATTCGGCCGTGTCCGCCTGATCTCATTTGGGTGTATTCAAAATCAGTTAGCCAGCCGAGCGGAGCATCCTGAGCGAAGGGCCGCAGCCCGTAGTCGAAGGGTGCGGAGCGGCCTATCAGCCAGATCGCACCCTTCGACTACGCCCGGCGCAGACTGTGGGTCACGGAATGCTGTGGATCTCGTGCGCCGTGCTCCGCTCAGGATGCTTCCATAACTAACTTTGAATACACCCATTTCATTTACGCACAAAATTATCGAAGCATTAGCTACCCCAGGCTGGGAGTTAGAAAAAAATGGAGAAACAAGCAAGATTCCCCTATCAGTTTTTCGTGGTTACGTTCGCCTGGTCCTGGTTGATCTGGCTACCGCTGGTTTTGGCTGGTGCGGGTATCTTACCCCTGGACAAGAACCTGTTGAGTGTTTTGACCCCGCCCGTAACGATCCTGGCGATGTTTGGCCCAGCCGCCGGCGCCTTTTACTGTCTCAAAACACGCCATGGCAAAGATGCCATGCGCCAATATCTACGCGGTTTGCTGGATTTCCGTTTGGGCTGGCGGGCGTGGCTCCTTCCCATACTGGTGCTGGGCGGGAGCACTTGGATCGCGTGGATCCTACCGGAGCTTTGGGGTGAGCCGCGTGTGGAAATGCTGTTGCCCTCCGTATGGATTTTTCCGCCGTATGTTTTGATTATGATCCTATTAGGCGGCGGGCAGGAAGAACTGGGGTGGCGCGGCTATATTTTGGATCACTTGGAAGCACGCCTCGGGGCGTGGTTGGGGAACCTGGTGTTGGGAGTGATCTGGGCCTTTTGGCATTTGCCGTTGTTCTTCATCCCGGGAACGGGCCAGACGACCATGCCCTTTGCTGGGTTTGTGTTACTGACAACGGGGTATTCCTGGTTCTTCGCCTGGGTGCGCCAGGCTTCCGGAAAACGTACTTGGGCCGGGTTGATTTCTCACGGGTGGGCCAATGCGTTTGTTCCCTTGTTTCCTACGGTAGTGATGGTTGCGGGGGCCGCACAGCCCCGTTATTGGATATGGGTGAGCTTGACCTTTGTGATTGGGTTGATAACGATGGCTATTCGGTCGCGCCGGCTGATCAGCGATTACCTTTGGCCCGATTGTGGGTGATGCAGAGCATCTGGCAGTTCGTGGCCAAACTTTCGCCGCCTTTGCTCCATGCGGAAACGTGGTCGGCGTCCATTTCGTTGAACTTATAGATTCTGCTCTTGCTCGTGGTGTCCCCAATCGCGCAGAGCGGACAGTTGGACTCGCCCTTGGCCTCGGCCGCTTGCGTCTGCTGAGCGTATGCGACGTGCTTCACCTTGTCATCGAACACCCGAACCGCCAACAACTTCTTGTCTACCGAACCGCCCAAGAGATACTCAAAGATGCCTTTGCGACTCGCCACATACGAATCGGCGGCGAGCGTGTTCACATCGGTGGACAGCTTCTTCGGATCGTAGGACTTGCCGTGATACTCCTCGTACAGTCTGCCCCACTCCAATCCTTTCATTTCCGCGAGAACGTCCATAAACACGGTTGAAACCCAGTCAATCACGCTGTTGAAGTAGGTCTTCAGCTCATTGATGTTGTTGTCGTGGCGATGCTGGCTCATGTAGCCGCCGATATCGCCCTTGCTCACCCAGTCCAGCGCCCGCTCCAGGAACTCCTGCCGGTTGGCGCTGCCTTTGACGTAGGCGCTCCACTTCTGGATGTTCGCGTTCTGGCTGTTGCTGAACTCGGCTTTAGCAAGCGTCACGAACGGCCCGGAGTAGATGGCGTTCAAGAGCTCTTGAGCATTGAGCGGCACACCTGCGATGTTGATCGTCTCAAACCACTGCTTGATCTCACTCTCCGTGCCCTCGCACTCGTAGATCAGCAAGTTCGAGTCCCAAATCTTGGCTTGTTGGTCGGCGGGCAGGCTGTCGAAGTACTTCGGATTGCCGTTGTCCATGATCGCGAACTTGTTGGTAACGAACCGTCCGATACTGGTGATCCGCTGCTGGCCGTCCAGCACCTCGAACTTGTCCTCCGCGACTTTGTTGAAATAGATCAGCCCGAGCGGATATCCCTTGAGAAGGGAGTGGATGACCGCTTGCTCTTTCTTCCCTCCGCCGTCCGCATAGATGTAGTTGCGCTGGTACTCCGGCTGGATGGTGAGCTTTCCGCCCAGCCCGAACAGCCCCTTGCCCTCCAACTGGTTGTACACAAACCCGTCGCAGATGTCGGCGACGGTGATGTCGGTTCTCAGGGTGGTCTTCACTATTTCGTCCCTTCTGTGGGCCGGGTACGGCGGCGGATGAGGACGCGCTTATAAACCTTGATGCCGTCCACGACCCCTGAAGCGTTGAGATCGTAAACGCCCGGCTTGCCGAATCGCTCCCGATACGCGTCCCGGCACTCTTGAGAGTTGTATACCCGCGTCCTACACGCATTGTCTGTGTCGTTGGACTCCGTGGTGCCAACAATCTCGAACTGCTCGGGGTTGTACTTATCGAGGAAAGTGATCGGGACGCCCATGGCGCCTTCGTAGTCGCTGGGGATCGCGTCGGTGTATGGCACTTCGATCGCGTCGTAGTTGGCGTACCGGTCGTAAGCCGTCTTGCCCTTGATCTCCTTGTGCTTGCTGAACTTCAAGTTGTCCGCCATGGTCATGAGCGGCAACTCCTCGTGGCGGCGGCCATGGTCCAGGTTTGTGAACCAACCGACGTTGCGAAACTTAACGAGCCCCGTTTTCTCGTCATAGACGCCGTCCGCAAACTCCCGACCGCTATCGGCAGGAATGCTGAAGTAGGCGTTTCCATTGGCGAATCCTGTCCCGAGCCATAGCTTTGTGTCCTTGATAAGCGGGAAGATCTCCTTGTAGGTTATGGCGTTCTTAGGGCCGATGATCAGGAACTTCTTGCCGTGCTCCACGAGCTGGGCGACGTACTCACGGAAGAGTGAGAAGGGCGGGTTGGTAACCACGATGTGCGCCTCTTTCAAAAGCGCGACGCACTCGGGGCTGCGGAAGTCGCCGCCGGGATACTTGTCATTGCCTTTCAACGCTATCCTAGCGGCCTTGTTCCGCTTGAGGAAAAGCTCAACGTCGGTCACGTTCGCAGCGCCGTCGCCGTCCTCGTCTTTCACACGGTCGAGGATGACGGCGAGCGCTTTGGGCTTCTGGCGCTTGCCATTTCCCTCGTCATATTCCGGGAATAACGTGAGCTGGCCGGCGATGGGCGAGCCGTCGTAGCTGGTGGCGATGAGCTTTTTGAGGCCGAGCTTGTTGAAGTTGGCAGCGAAGTACTTGAAGAAATTGCTCTCGAAGGGGTCGTCGCAGTTGCAGTAGACGACCTTGCCGCGGAAGGTGTCGGGGTCGAACTCCAGGTAGGCCTCGATCTCCTTCTGGATGTCAACATACTGGGTGTAGAATTCGTCCTGCTTGGCCACCTTCGCGGCGCCCAGGCCTCGGTTCAGCGACTTGCTTTCCATGGCGCAATTGGCTTCCTTGTTGTTCCTTGACGTCATTTCGGGCTAACGGTGAGCGTCACCTGCTCGCCACCGTCCGTGATTCCCGTTGTCCACGATCTCGCCACGGTGGCGAGTCAGGTGGACGCAGGGTTAGGCCCCCGCCCTGGCCCCCGCGCCCCAAAACGAGACCCGCTACCTTAAATCAGAGCTGTTCCCATGTCGTGACAAACCCGTCCACTATAATCTGGCCCTCAGTGCTGGTTCAGAGCGCTCCGGCTGCTCTGGACTTCCGACGAACTAGCTCGATCTGATCTTGAGACCATTCCAAGCAGCTCCTCTTTCACTTCTTGGGGCACAGACTCTCCCACATCAACCAGCTTTACCTCTGGGATGCCGCCAAAGACCTGGTACGCCCGGTTCAGAACACGGTCGTCCCAGATGCTGTCGATGTCGTTTCTCAGCAGTTTTTCAGCGCGCGCCGCCTCTTCGAGACCGCCCAATCTCATCACCACGAGACGGTTGAGATTGCCTACCATGGCCTGGCGTTGATAAGGGTCCCTGGATTCGGCTTTCTCTTCTTCTGACATGGCACACCTGTTTTCAAGCAACCACGCCAGCGAAACCATGTCGTGCGCCACAACGGACTCTGAGGCGATCACCAGCCCCGTCTCTGGCTGTGCAACAAATCCATCGTCAGGCCCCAACGTCGTGAGAATCCGGGTCGCCGCGGTCAAGGTCAGGCGCTGTTTGTCGCGCAAGCATTTCACCGTGTTTGCATCCGCTGTCTTTTCCTGGATGGTGGACGCACCCTTGTGATACTCTAGACGGCTGTCTGTCCGCCAGTACCCCACCGCGTTCTTCAGTCCCAGGCTGCTCCCCAGCAGCAGGTGGCGGCTGCAGCGGGGCATCAGGACGATGTGGTCTACCTCCTGAATGATGTTCGGCATCATGATGCCCTTGTTCCAATAGGTGTCATCGACCGGATAATCCTCGAAAAAGGCCTCCCATCCTGCTTCCTCGGGAAAATAGAGTTCTGCGCCCGCTTGTAGCGCGGCATCGGCCATGCCACTGGCAACCATCAGCTTTCTGGAGCTTCCTTTCAATCTCTCCGGCGTGAGTTTGACGTGCTCGATACCGGACATATCACTCACGATGACCCGGCTGGCCCCTTTTTCCTTCAACAGCTCCACCATCGCCTGTATCGCTGTGGGGCTGGTTGTGGCCGGATAGGGGTTTCCCGAGTTCAGCGCCGGTTTGATCAGCACCGCATCCCCTTTGGAAAGCCAGCTAAAGCCCGTAGCACTCTGTGCCGCGTCCTTGACCGCGCGGTTCAGAACCCGCTCCTCGGCGCCTCTCTTAACGCCTGCAAGCGCGACCCGATGCCACAGGTCCGTGACCTGGGTGACGGCTGGGTCTTTGATACCCGTTCCGGGCTCAAAGCTGCAGGCTCTGGCCAGTAGGGCGCCTGCGGCAGCGAGGCCCAGAATCTTGAGGATATCACGACGATCCAGTAGGTGACGAGGGACATCCCTGGGAAGTCCTTTGGTGTTACTATCCATTGCTCCTAACTCCTAGCCAGAGCTAACGAAGAAAAGTCTACATCGGCCAGGGCAACGATCTGGTCCCGCTGCTCCTTTGGTCTGCTCTTTGCCTTTCCTGCTTTCGGTTCGCTTGGATCTGCACGGCCCGGCAGTCTTGCCGCTCAATCGCTGCTGGCGGAGGATCCTCTGCCAAGGGTGCACGCAGAACATCGGCAATCAGCCCAGGTTCTTCAGGGATGTAGACGCGATGGAACAGGCCGCTTGGCTGTCCAGGCTCATTGCTGCCAAAGTAAACTTCGTTTGCAGCACTTACGATGATGGTGGCAATGGTGGCGCGGACTGCGGGGGTGGGCACCCGAAGAATCTCCTTCCCCGTCATCAGATCAAGCACAACGAGATGATCGCGTCCATCCACAAAATCGTTCGCATAAACCATCTCGCGATCGGAAACAATGGCCGGACGGGCGCTGGTATGCAGTTCGATTTGCCAGAGCCGTTCGATTTCGCTATCGCCTCTCGCCCGCACCGCAGTCAGTAAGCCATTGCCCTGGTCTTTGCCGATGATGACGCCGCTGGCTTCGTCAATGGATAGATGGAAGAAACTCCAGCCGCCCTCCTCACTGCCTGCGTACAGCTCCAGCCCGGTGAGAGGTGTGGACGCCCGGGTGTAGATGGCCTCACCATCTTGCCAGAAGATGCGCATGGGTTGTGTAGCGGAGAACTCCGTATTGGTGGTATAGAACACGCGGCCATTGACCACCACAGGGGAGGTCGGTTCTTCGTTCTCGGCTTGGCCGGTGTTGTAAGGGTCATAGAGCGATACCCATCTGGGGTCAACCATCAACGCTCCTGGCCCGATTCGCATGCGGAACGTTTCCCGTGTGTTGAGATGGTAGAGATATTCGCGCCCATCTTCGGCAGGTGCAACGGTCAGTCTCGGCGATGCCCCGGGGTAGTCCAGCTGGTGGGTGATCACTAACGTATCGGGATCAATCAGGAAGAAAGATGAAGCCTCCCCCACCAGCGACCAGTACTTGGTGATCAGCTCTCCCGTGCTGCTGGTGGAAAGCCCATTGTAGATCGTAAACCGGCTGGCTAACCCGGGTGCAAGCGGCAAATCTACGGATCGTTCAATCGTCATCGCTTCGGGTTCGATTTTGTAGAGATGGGATTGGAAGACAACATAGATGTAGCCGTTGGCATGCACCAATGCGCCGCCTACATAATCCGAACCCACGCCGCGGTCCAGCGCAAGCCGGGTTTGCTCGCCGGTGAAGGGATTGTATTTGGTGATGTGCGGCGCAGATTGTCCTTGCAGCAATCCTAACTCGCCCATCCCATCAATCTCGCTGACATAGCGATCCAGCACAAATGACGTGCCGCCGATTACAAAGACCTCATCTACATCACGGGTGTAAGCAAAGACAGGATAAGGCATTGCAACGGAATCAATCGCTACGGTTTCAGCGGTGACGTTGCGTGGCAGCCCCGCATCGATAACGCTATTGGAGCGATTGAGGTTTGCCATATCGGTGGGCCAGACGGTATCGTACAGCGATGCCCGGTAACCGGGCTGGGTAACCGCATTATCCTGGTCGGTGATGACGGGTTGAGCGATATTCTGTGGGGTGATGATGATTTGGCCGGGGGTATGTTCGGGTGTAGTCAACCAGCGCACCAGTAGCATGCCGCCGATCAACAGCACAGCAGAAAGAAGCGCCAGGAAGGTAAACCTTCGGAGCGATGGGAGCGCTTCTTCTATCATGATTCAACATCCTCTGTTCGTGTATTGCGTTTTGCCCGGGTTCGATTGGCATCCTCGATCATGGTTTCGCCAACCAGACCGATCAAACCGGCAATGATGCCCAAACCGATCAAGACGTAGAACGTTGTGAAGATCTTTGTAAGTGGGGTTGTGGGACTAAAATCGCCATAGCCAATCGTGGTGAGGGTGATGGCCGTGAAATAGTAGGCATCCACCCAGGTAGTGATGGTAGGCTCAAATTGATGATAGAACCATGTTCCTGAGAGGATGGTGATGAAGGCGATCAGAAGCAGGCCGCGAATTTCTTGTTTGCGCCACAAGACAGCCGCGATGCGCAAGAAAAATCTCCCAATAGCGATTAAGCCTAACACAGGCATGATATCTCCTATCAATCTTCCGCTGCTGCAAATTCAGCTTTTTTGGGCGCGGACTTTTGTAACCGGTTAACTAAAGCCTTAAGCAGGGCGACTGTACCCACCGAGATGATCATAACACCGACATACTCAAGAGGAAACAGGAGCACCATCAAGATCAGAGCGGAGCGAGGGGTCGGCAAAACAACGGTAAGCAATGCACCGATCGCGCCAAGCGCAGCCGCGGCTGGGGATACCACGGGGAAAACCACGCTGATAGATAACCCCAGCGCTGCCGCAGCAAACATAATGGGCAAGAACTGTCCCCCCTTCCAGCCTGTGTTTAACATCATGCTGGTAAGAATGAGACGCGCGATCCCGGTGAGGAACAACACCCAAAAGCCAAGTTGAACCGCATCCTGAAACATGGGGCTGAGTTGATGCTGGCCGGAAAACAAAACCAGCGGCAGAAAGATGGCGGTAAGCCCCAGGCTAAAGCCCCCGAGCAGACCAAGCAGGATAGGTTTATCTTTGAACGGCGCGAACCATTGCTGCATCCATTCATGCAGCTTGAGGTAGAGCCAGCCCCCCAGCGCGCCAACCAGCGCCAGGGGAATTGTCCACAGCAGGTCGCCCCATTGGAATGGGTAGGCGCTTAGATTGAAGATACCTCCGCTGTACAACCCATCCAGTCGCCGGACGAAGACAACACCGCCGGCGAGGAATGCAATCATGGTGGGCCATTTGCGAATCCAGTTAAGGATGCGGTTTTTTGCTTTCTGTGGTTCGGGCAGTTTGAACCTGGTGCGAAAAGCCTGCATGATGTCACCGCTCAAAGTTCCCAAACCACCCATTAAGCCCATAATGGCAGCTTCAGGACCGAGACTGGCGCCAAAAATCAGGGATGTGCTGGCTGTCAGCATGCCCTGCGGCAGGTGAGAATAATCCAGGCGTCCGGTGTTCCTGATCTCTGCAATGGCGGCATTGATCTCTTTGGGATGACCGCCCAAATAGCGCTGGCAAAGCCCGATCAGAAGCCCGCCCAGCGAGGTCAGCAGCAGCGTTTGAAGCGGCAGACCGTGGGTCAATTCATGCCATAGCATGTGCTGCCCCCACTCGATGAAGCGCAGAAATTCGGCGGCGATTCCGCCTATCAACCCACCCAGGAGTGCAGCGAGAAGTGTAAGGACGATAAGTGCAATTACTTTTTTCATTTGACTGTCTCTATGACGAACCCGATCGGGCAGGCGATAAAGGTTCCGCTGAACAATCCGCTTACAACAGGGTTGCCAACGAAAAACAAGCCAGCCAGGATACCCAAAATGCCGCCTGCAATTAGCCAGGTGCGGGATTTTTCAGTATAGCCACGGATCCCTTCTCTAATGCTGAAGATGCCCTTTACGATCCAGTAAATTCCCAGGAACCAGGTCAGGCTCAAAAAAGTGGAATGGGTCCATGCAAGCATGATCACACCAAAAATCACCAGCAAAATACCGCGCACCAGTGGCATCCACCAGTGGGATGGGATGGTTTGTTTGATATTTTCCCCAAAAGGTGTTTGATTGATGAGTGTCATGATCTTTTCCCTAACAAAATCCTTCAGCATTTTGGAATGCAGAAGGATTTTGTTTCGACTCAACTCAGAGGGTCACTTTTTCCTGAGAACCAATAAGCCCCAGATGAAAAATCCGAGTTCTACGATTGTGGATACGATCGTGATGGCATCCAAACCGCCATTGATAAAAGCCGGTATTCTGCTCAGGATGAGCAAGCCAAAAACGACCAACACGGCTTGGATATACGTTGTTTTATTCATCGTTGCACCTCTATTTCTTCAATAGTTCTACGATTGTGATTTTCTCTGAATCCACAGGAATTTTCACCATAGTGCCATCATTGGCCATGTAAAGCTCTCCCTCATAGACCGCCCTGGCGTCTCTCAGGAAGGGGTTGACCAGGAATGGAGAAGGCACTGGCGGCAGCACATGGGTGATGATCAGGTAGGGAATTCCGGCATCCCTGGCCACGATCCCGGCCTGTTCGGGGGTGATGTGATAGTCTTGAATATCTTCCGCCACCGTGGAGATATTGTTGTCAACCTCCCGGCCGGCCTCCGCCACCATTTGCGAAAACTCATGGTTCAAGGCTTCGCTGACCAGAACATCGGCGCCCATAGAATGATAGGTAAGGCTTTCGGTGTAAATCGTGTCGCCAGTGATTACAACACTGCGGTCTTTATAGGTCACGCGATACCCCACCGCTGGGAAGATGGGGGCGTGATCGACATTGAAGGCAATTACCTGAACACCATCTTGTTCATATACCACCTCACTTGCCATCAGATCGGTTCCCAAGTCGAAAAGATGCACATCGCCACCAAAGCCTAAAGGCGGCATGGCTTCTTCTCCGTGGTGCGCAACCCGATAACCTTTATCGAGTTGATAGGCAGCCTCAAATCCGGCCACGACTTCTTCAATGCCTGGAGGACCGTAGATGGGCAGCGGCTCAGCGGAACCGCCGGTTCCCCAACGCTTCAACATCAACTCACCCATATCGCCGATATGATCCGAATGGTAGTGGGTCAAAAATAATGCATCGACCGAACTGGCGTCAATGATCGATTCAAGTTGACGGGTGCTGCCGGGGCCGGCATCAAATACCAGGATTTGATCGCCGGCTATGACAATGGCTTGCGGGCCAGCCCGGTTGGGATCTGGCAGGGGCGCCCCCGTTCCGGTCGTGATGACATAGAGAGCATCTTCCTCAAAATGCTTTGCATTCCGATTGGCTGATACCGCAGTATTGATAAGCATTTTGACCGCGAAATCCGGCAGGTTGTTCAGGAACCAGACCCCACCAACGAGCAGGATCAGCACAACCACGCCGACGATAAATGCTCGCTTGTGCTTCATAACAAAGTCCTTCATTTTATTTCTCCTCCGCCAGCATGCGCAGCAATGTCTGAGCTGTCTCGCCCGATGAATTCTGGTTCTGCCCGGTGACGATATTGCCGTCAACCACCACATAGGTGGCAAAGAAATCCCTGAATGCCGTGGCACTTACGAAGTTCGCACCCAGTCGACGCAGCTCTGTTTCAGGATGTTGCGGCGTGATCCCGATCCCGAGTTCTTCAACCTGCTTGTCGGTGACAGCCGTCATTGTCTTGCCTTCTACCAGCGGACTGCCATTGACGTCGGTTGCCCTCAGGAAGCCGAGCGCGCCATGACACACCGAACCCAGCAGAACACCTTTCGCATGGGCTTTTGAGATCTTCTCACCCAGCACTTCGCTGTAGCCCAGATCGTAAGCTGCACCCCAGCCACCGGCCATCCAGATGATGTCGTAGTCGAGGAAATCCACGTCTTCGATATTGAGCGAGTTCTTGGTTTTGCTCTGTGCATCCTCATCATCCAGGTAGCGTTTGTCGGCATGTGTGGCCATCGGCCAGCGCAAACTCACTGGTTCAAAGGGGATTGCGCCCCCTTCGGGGCTGGCAATATCGACGGTCATGCCGGCATCCAGGAACTCATAGTACGCAATGGTCAATTCGGACCCATAGACACCCGTTGCATTACCTGTATCGCCTAGGGTGTCGTGATTGGTTGCAATGATGAGCGCCCGGCGCCCCTCGAGATCGTATTCTGCTCGATCATAGGCAGGATGGAGTCCAATCCAACTGAGGATCTGTGGCAGCAGGATCAAGACAAGTGCAATGACGCCTACAACCCCAATGCCTACGATTAGCAAAGTCTTGTTCATGAGATTATCCTTTCTTGTGAGCTTGCTTGAATCACTGGCCTGAGCATATCAGGATGCGCATTTGCGGAATAGTGGGCTGTGTCAGGAAACCGTGTGAGCAGGTTCATGGCGCCATGTGAGCCGACTCACGGATGCCTATGAGTGGTCGGGGTGGTCTCAGTCCCCCGCTTCCGCTATACTCAGGATGTGAAGACTGCCAAACCGTGGTATACTGGCCGCATGGCCGAATCTATTGCTTCCATCCTGGACGATCTGCGACACTCAGAGACCACCGGCCTGGAACCGGGCTTGCTGTCGGTGTTCCGAATAGTGACCGGCATGCAGCTAATCCTGATGTTGCTGGGGTTCATTGGCATGATCCTGGGGAGAGACTCCCTGCCCATTCCGGTGTTGGGCACAGGACTTGTGTGGCTGAGCATCCTCCTGCTCTACTTGAACTGGCCGGGGTTGCAGGATCGGATGGGCCGTTGGTTTCTGCCGCCGGCGTTGATCGTCAGCGGCTTCATGCCGGCGGTCGACCGCCTGGTATATCTGCAGTCCATCGCCGACAACGGCAACATCCTCCTGTCATTCGACCGGGTCGAGGATAGCGCCTGGCGCCTGCTGTTCTTTGTGCTCTTCCCCCTGGTGCTGATCGCCTGGCAGTATGGCATGGCACACGCCCTTCTTTACTCCATCGGGATCATGGCGATCAGCGTCGCTATGAACGCATGGGTCATCGGTTGGACATCGCCAAACACCGCTGGTGCGGTCCCCCTGGCCATCGGCGGGAGCATAACGTTGGCCCTGGTCGGCTATGTGGTGGCGCGATTGGTCACGGCCCAGCGAGAACAGCGGGTGAAACTGGCCGAGGCCAATGAAAAGCTGGCCAACTATGCGGCGACGGTGGACCAGCTGGCAACCAGCCGCGAGCGCAACCGGTTGGCGCGAGAGCTGCACGATACCCTCTCCCACACCCTCAGTTCCCTGGCCGTGCAACTGGAGGCGGTGGACAGCGTTTGGACCGAGGCGCCGGACCAGGCCCACTCGCTGTTGATCAAGTCCCTTGCCAACACCCGGGGCGGTCTGGTGGAGAGCCGTAGAGCGCTTCACGCCTTGCGCGCTTCACCGCTGGAAGACTTGGGGCTGGGATTGGCCCTGCGCAACCTGGCCGAATCCGCGGCCAAGCGGGCCGGACTCGCGCTGACGGCAGACCTTCCCAAACAGATAGAGGGCCTCTCGCCCGAAGCGGAGCAGTGCATCTTCCGGGTTGCCCAGGAAGCGCTCGAAAACGTAGTGAGGCACGCGCATGCCCAGGAGATCCGGGTAGCGTTGTGCCAGCAGACTGCTGGCCAATGGCAATTGGTGGTTGAGGATAGCGGGCGGGGCTTTGATGCCTCCAAAGTGATGGAAGAGGGATACTATGGGCTGAAGGGCATGCGGGAGCGAGCGGCTATGCTGGATGGACGTCTGGAAATCGACAGCCAGCCGGCATCGGGTACACGAATCCGTCTGATTCTGTGAAATGCCCTGGGTATTGAGCTTTCGTCCGTGTGGACTAACCGGGGGCACGACATTCGACCAAACGAACCCGACTCCGGGGAGTGTTCTAGACATGAGGAGCTAGAATGATTCGCATCGTGTTGTGCGATGACCAGGATATTGTGACCGAAGGGATGCAGGTGATCCTGAGCACGGTGAGGGGTTTCGAGGTGATAGGGGTGGCCCATGATGGGGCCGAGGCCGTGGATTTGGTGGCGGAACTGAATCCAGATCTGGTGCTGATGGACCTGCGCATGCCCATCATGAACGGCATCCAGGCCACCCGAGAAATCCACCGGACCTACCCGGCGGTCAAAGTGCTGGTCCTGACCACCTATGACGATGACGTCTGGGTTTTCGATGCCATCCGAGCCGGCGCAGCCGGGTATTTGCTCAAGGATACGCCTCGGGAGCAACTGATTGCGGCCATTCGCGGCACCGTGAGCGGGGATACGCATGTGGACCCTCAGGTAGCCGGAAAACTGTTCGGGCAGATCGCCCGTTCCGCTTCCGGGCCTATGGGGGACACCACCTTTGGGGAAGATCTCAGCGACCGGGAGCGAGAAGTGTTGAAATTGATCGCCAAGGGCTTATCCAATGCAGACATTGCCGACGCGCTGTATCTCTCCAAAGGGACGGTTCAGAACTACGTATCCAGTATCTTCATGAAACTGGAAGTCACTGACCGCACTCAGGCCGCGGTGCTGGCCCTGAAACACGGACTGGGCCAGGCTTGGGGATAATAATCCTGGCGACAGCTCTCTGTTCTCATACCCCAACAACAGGCTCAGCTCGCGGGCGCGGGCGACGGCTTCGCTACACCGCCGCACACCTTGCACAGGCGTGGTGGATTCGCCCGTTCCTATGCCAGACCGGAATCACGGGCGCGCAAGGCCGCCTGCGCCCGGTCGGCCACTTGCAGCTTGTTGAGGATGTTGGAGACGTGGTTGCGCACCGTCTTGACGCTGATGGTCAGTGCCGAGGCGATGTCGGCGTTGGTGTTGCCACAGGCGATCAGGTGGATGCTGCATAGCTGGCTGAGACGCACGCCCTCCCCATCAGCCAGGCCAGGGTGTACTTAGCCCAGGGAGATCCGTCCGCGGCCCTGGCGCGGTTGGAACCGTATCGTCAGCAGGTGGAAGCCAAGAATTGGCAGGATGAACGGCTCAAAGTGATGGTGCTCCAGGCAGTCGCGCTTCAGGCATACGGCAAAAAGGACCTGGCGCTGAAACTCCTGGGCGAGGCGCTGGCGCTGGCCGAGCCGGGCGGCTTCATCCGCCTGTTCGTTGATGAAGGGTTGCCGATGGCGCAGCTATTGGCCGAGGCGGCCGCCCGCGGGATGATGCCGGACTATGTCGCCAAACTGCTGGCGGCATTTCCGGGCGTGACGGATGATGCAGGACAAGCGCCAAAACCTTCGTCTGCCGCCGCGCAGAGCGGGCCTCTGTCGTTGGTCGAGCCGCTGAGCGGACGCGAGTCGGAAATCCTGAAGCTGATCACCCAGGGCCTCTCGAACCGGGAGATCGGCGCGCGCCTGTTCCTGGCCCTGGACACCGTCAAAGGGCACAACCGCCGGATTTTCGACAAACTCCAGGTGCAAAGCCGCACCGAAGCGATCGCCCGCGCTCGCGAGTTGGGCCTGTTGTAAGCATTTCCCCACACCGCCCCAACCATCCAAAACAACACCCCCGACCAACACCAAAGTGTCTATACAACAACACCGCGGCGCCTGTATAGTACCTGTGTCTTGAGCAAACAACTCAGGCGATGCACATCAGACGCAGCAGGTACACGATCATGTCAAACAATCCCGACCCAATAACCGATCCGGGCCAGCCCATGGTCTATCAAATCAGGCTCAAGGGCCATCTGGGGCGCGCGTGGACCGACTGGTTTGGCGGCCTGACCATCACACTGGAAGAGGATGGCGATACACTTCTCACCGGCCCGGTGGTTGATCAGGCCGCGCTGCACGGGTTGCTCAGAAAAGTGCGTGATCTGGGAATGCCTTTGGTCTCGGTCTGTCCCGTCGAACCCAGGCCCCCGACTACGCGCGGGTCAAACCAGGCCAACGTGCCAGATGTCAAATCGTAAATTGGCGTGAGCGGCTGGTTCACGCGATAATCAATCACAACAAGGAGCTTGAAAATGAACCAAAGTCTACTCGCACAAGTTCTGCAAATCGCTACCGGGTCAGCACTCATCCTTTTCCCGCTGATCTTCATCTTTGCTTTCTCCGTTCACCCGGGGTTGCTGAGACCGCGGCTGCTCAAGCCCGAAGACATCATTCGCCGGGCGCGGCGGAACAAATGGTTGCAAATGGGGCACAGTCTGGTGCTTTTATGCACAGCGCTCTTGATCGTAGCGGCCATGCACTTTTTGAACATTTTGAGTCAGGGAAGCGCCGCCTGGGCTGGCTTGATTGGTGCGGTACTGGCTGTCTTGGGCGCCATCTTCTTGGCTGCAGACAAAGGCGCTCTTTGCCTGACCATGAGCGCACTGGACACTTTGCCGGAAGAGAAGTTCTCTGCAATGATGCCGGGCCTGTTGGCCATGTTTTCCAAAAAGGGCTGGATGATACTACTGTGGGGAATTCTGCTCTTGCCGGTGGGATTTGCCATTCAGGCAGTGGGCCTCCTGCAGGCCGGTGCGCTGCCACGCTGGCAGAGCGCCCTCTTTCTGATTGGCGTGCTGCTGGTCGCCACGCCGGACGGAATGGAAATCATCAATCTCAGCGCCTCCATTCTGATGGCAATCGCTATGATCCCCCATGGGATACAACTCATCGCGACGGCGTTTTAGACTCTGACAATACGAAGTTGCGGGGTTGGAGACCCTTCGGGTTATTGAAAACCCGAAGGGTCTTGGAAGTGCGACTCTGCATCTTCATCAAGTTTGAGTACAAGGATAACTGACGATGAAACAAACCGAACGCAACTTCTGGCTGGACATCGGTCTCTTCGTTGCTTTTCTAACGACAGCCTTCACCGGGCTACTTTTATGGCGGCTCATTCCCCGTCAGACCGCTGCTATCTTTCTGGGGTTCGACCGCCATTTCTGGCTAACAGTCCACATTTGTGCCGGACTGGTCAGCGTGGCCGGCAACGTTATTCACGTCGTCTGGCATCGGGAGTGGTTAAAAGCACTACGCAAGCGCCGGATTGCCTCCTTGCCACCGCAGCTACGCGCGAATCGAGTGATGGATCGCTTCGTATGGATCACCTTCCTTGCCAGCAGCACATTCGGCGCGCTCGACTGGATAATCCCAGCCGGTGAAAGCGGTGTGAGCATCTCCGGCCGCCTGCATGTGGCATTCGGAATGGCTTGGCTGCTTGGGATCACCGTGCATCTGGTGTTACACAGTAAGTGGATCTCTTCTGCCATCAAGCGTCACCTTCGGATCAGGAGAGGGGATATGGTGATCATCCAACCAGGTGGTGTGAAGGACTGAACTGTCTCCAATCGCTTTCAATGAAACTCATCCATATCGTTCACAAAGGGAGGAAAAATGAACACCTGCAGAAAGACCGCCATCATCGCGGGGGTCAATCCCTCTGCGATCGCCCCCGAGCCGGCCAGGCAGTTGTAATCAGGAGATTGAGATGAAAGCCTTTGTTTACACCCGCTACGGCCCGCCGGAAGTGCTGCGGCTGGCGGACGTTCCCAAACCCGCGCCGCGTGACCACGAAGTGCTGGTGAAAGTCCATGCCACCACCGTCACCATCGGCGATACGATCATGCGCAGTTTCAACCTGCCCATCGCTGGCTGGCAGAAGTTCATGGCGCGGCTGATTTTAGGCTGGAACAAACCCCGGCGTTCCATCCTGGGCATGGAACTGGCCGGGGAGATTGAAGCCATCGGCAGGAAAGTGACCCGCTTCAAGCCCGGCGACCCGATCTTCGCCTCCACCTTCGCCGTCAATTTCGGCGGCCACGCCGAATACAAATGCCTGCCCGAGGACGGGGTGCTGGCGCGCAAACCGGCCAATCTCACCTTCGAGGAGGCCGCGGCGGTCCCCGGCGCGAGCCAGACCGCCTGGCGCTGTTTGCAGAAGGGTAAGATTCAACCGGGGCAGCAGATCTTGATCTACGGCGCTTCCGGCGCGGTCGGCACAAACGCAGTGCAGCTCGCCAGCCGCCACTTCGGGGCCGATGTGACCGGGGTGTGCAGCGGCGTTAACCTGGCGCTGGTGAAATCGCTGGGGGCGAGTCAGGTCATAGATTATACCCGGCAGGACTTCACCCAAAACAGCGCGACCTACGATGTGGTTTTCGACGCGGTCGGCAAACTGGCGCCTGCGCAGGGCAAGCAGGCGCTCAAGCCGGGCGGCGTCTACATCAACGTCCACGCCAATTCGGACAGCGACGAAACGCTCGCCAGCCTGCTCCTGCTTAAGGAACTGATCGAGGCGGGCAAGCTCAGACCGGTGATTGACCGGGTCTATCCGTTCGAACAGATCGTCGAGGCGCATCGCTATGTCGAGCAAGGGCATAAAAAGGGCAATGTCGCCATCACCATGAGACCTGCTGATCCAACACAGGGCGAGAAACAGTGACCGCCCACAGAATAGTTGCCAGAACAAGAAAGGAATATGAACAATGAAAGCGATTATCTGCACCAAGTACGGCCCCCCTGACGCACTTCAGTTCCAAGAGGTGGCAAAACCTGCGCCCACGGCGGATGAAGTGCTGGTAAAGATTCATGCGGCCTCCGTCAATATGTACGACTGGCATCTGCTGACTGCTGACATCCCCCTGGTTCGCCTGATGGGCGGGGGGCTGCGCCGGCCCAAGGTGGCGATCCCCGGCGTGGACATCGCCGGGCGGATCGAGGCGACCGGCAGCAATGTCAAGCAGTTTCGGCCAGGCGACGAAGTGTTCGGGGATATCTCCGCATGTGACAGGGGCGGTTTCGCCGAGTATGTCGCTGTGCCTGAGAGTGCGCTGGCGCCGAAACCGACCGCGCTAACGTTCGAGCAAGCTGCGGCCGTGCCCATGGCTGCCGTCACTGCCCTGCAGGGTTTGCGGGATCACGGGCGGATTCAAGCGGGGCAAAAGGTGCTGATCAACGGGGCGTCTGGCGGGGTGGGGACGTTTGCGGTGCAGATCGCCAAAGCGTTCGGCGCTGAAGTCACGGCCGTGTGCAGTACACGGAACCTGGACCTGGCGCGCACGCTTGGGGCCGACCGGGTCATTGACTACACCAAAGAGGATTTTACCCGCAATGGGCAGACATATGACCTGATTTTCGCCGCCAACGGCTATCAGCCGCTTTCAGCCTACAAGCGCGCCCTGACGCCCCAGGGCATTTACGTTATGGCTGGCGGCAAACCGGGGCAGATGTTCCAGGCCATGCTCCTGGGCAGTTGGATGTCGGAAAATGGGGGTAAGAAGCTGGGAGGCTTCACGGCGAAAGCGAACCAGGGAGACCTGGTTACGCTCAAAGGGCTTCTGGAAGCGCGTAAGGTCGTGCCGGTCATTGACAAACGCTACTCGCTGAGTGAGGCTGCCGAAGCGTTCCGGTATCTTGGCGCAGGGCATGCCCGTGGAAAAGTGGTCATCACGGTGGAACACAGCAACTAAACCCGCAAGGAGAAAACGATGTCCACCAAAGGAAAAAGGACCATATCGGCGCTGGGAACAGTACGCACATTTCTGAGAGAGGGAACCTGATCGGAAACGATCATGAGTGTCGTTGACGACTCATTCGGTCACCCGTTGAAAACTGAGGAACATGCCGCGATGCCACTGGCCGGCGGCATCATGGGCAGCGGCTATCAATGTGGGATGCTGTGGGGCGGGGCGCTGGCTGCGGGCGCGCAAGCCTATCGGCTCTATGGTGCAGGCGCCCGCGCCGAGGTCGAGGCATTGCTGGCAGCGCAGAAACTAGTGGAGACGTTCCAGGCGCGCGCCAAGGATATCAATTGCGTTGAAATCACTGAGCTTGAATGGAAGAAACCAGCCAAAGGTCAGGTGGTCCGGTTCCTCGCCAGAGGCGGCCCGATTGGTTGTTTTCGTCTGGCGGCGGATTACGCGCAGATCGCATTCGATACGATCAACAACGCGCTGGGCGACGAGCACACTGATGTGCCGGCTCAGCCGGTAAGCTGCACGGCGCTGCTGGCGCAGAAGATGGGCGTCTCAGAGCTGCACGTGGCCATGGCGGCGGGGCTTGCCGGCGGCATCGGTCTGAGCGGCGGCGCCTGCGGAGTCTTGGGCGCGGCGATTTGGTTCAGCGGCATCCACACGCTCAGGAATGGCGGCAAGCTGAGTTTCGATCTCGGCGCCAGTTCGCCGGAGATGGAGCGCTTCCTGGCCAGCGCCGATTATGAATTTGAGTGCGCCAGCATCGTTGGGCGCAAGTTCGCGGATGTCGCCGACCACGCGGCCTATGTGCGTGAGGGCGGCTGCGCAAAAATCATCGCGGCATTGGCCGCTCTGGAAAAAGGAGCTGAATCATGAAGCGGGTTTGTATTATTGGGGCTTCCGGCAAACTGGGCCAATACATGGTGCAGCACGCGCTGGATCGGGGCTACGAGGTGGTTGGCGTCTGTCGCGAGAAGAGCGTCGGCAAGCTGGACGCGTTCAAAGGGCGCATCACCGTCATGCCCGGCGCGACGAACGACCGCCGGGTCATCCAGCAGGCTGTCGCCGGGTGCGATGGGGTGCTCACCGTGCTGGTGCCGTGGGGCAATCAGCATTACTCGACGGGAACCGCGCAAGCCGTACTCGACTATGCGCCTCCGGCCGCGCGCCTGATCTTTTCCTGCGGCTGGCACATCACCCGCGACGGCCAGGATGTGTACCCGTCGTCCCTGAAAAGAGATGAGAAGCTGGCCCGCTGGCTGGGGCGGCTCACCCACTTCATTGATCTCGATGACCAGGTGGAAGCGTGCCGGCGGGTTTTTGCCAGCCCAACCCGCTGGACGGTCGTGCGCGGCAGCGATCTCGAAGAAGGCGCGAGCCAGGGCTTGCCGGTGTGGAGCCAGCATGTCGGCGATCCCATCCTCGCCAGCAACATGACCCGCCGCGTGGACTATGCCCTGTTCATGGTCGCCGCGCTTGAGAACGACGCGTTGATCCACCAGGCCCCGGCCATCGTTGGCTGCCGCACCCCCTCGGCGCTCGCCCACGCCGCCGCAGCCGGGCCGGATCATGGGCGCTAACGACCTGGAAGGATTTCATTAGATCACCTGCGCCCGCGCAACGTCATTTGCCATCAGTGGGTGCAGATATAACATACAGACCCCCTCCGTGCTAAAATGGGCACAGCAGATTGTCACACCGTGACATGGATGGGCACAACTACATGCAACAATTCACTCGCGAACCGGCAGTGCAAAGATGTTCCTGCGATGTTCCCGTACTACCGCTCACGAACAATGAATCGGTATGGCCGTTACGTCGCTTGCGTGGATTACCGTGAAAACCCAGATGCCTTGTTAGTACGGCTGAACCAAGTCACACAAGATGGCTTCAAGCGCCCAACAAGTCATAGACAGCGCACTTCTGCGAGAACATAAACGCGATCGATCCCGTCACCACCCAGCCGACTATCTTGGCGAGCTTGAGAGCCAGTGGGCCGCCGCTATCGAAAAATCTACAAAATAGGCGCAGGAGGCACCTTGTATGTTATATCTGCACCCACCGTTTGCCATTTCCGCCAAATGTGAGATATAATCCCATTTGGCAAATGACTCAAGCCGACTGGCTGCGAACTGGCCGGCTTCTCAACCGAGAGCGAAGTTGATCTCCATGACGGACTCCGCCAGCACACCACTGACTGTGTCGCCCGGCAGCCTCCCCAGGCTGCCGGCTGCCAAGTCGCTCTTCTCCCAACACTACCTGCAAGCGCGCCTGTCAGAACCCGCCGAAAGCTCGCCGTCGCGCCGAACATGCGCAACGCACGGCCGAGATCGTGCGGCTGGAGACGGCGCTCAACGCGCGAGTTTATGAGTTGTTCGACCTGGGGCCGGCGGAGATCAGGGTGATTGAGGAGAGCACGAAGTATCGGTATGGGGAAGTGTGATATCGGCCAGTGAGCGCGGCGCTGATGCTGGTGAGCGGACCATAAGCCGAATACGGGGCGCTGTCAGAGACAGCGATCGGGATTTGCTCGCGAGCCAACAAATAGACTGCAAGTCGGTGTGGTCCATCCATTCTCTTCCGCGAGGGCACACTGATCGGATAGACGGGGACAAACATGGCTGTCGTAAGCGCCAGCGAGCTGAAGACGGAGGGTATCTCCACTATCGAACACCTGCCGCAAAAGTCACGATGGGCCGTCCACCCTACACCCTTTACGGTATGCGTTTTACAATGGCTGGTGAGTCTCAGCACATCGGAGAGACTTTTGCCGGGCATTTACATCCCCGCCGAGTCTCAGCACATCGTTGACATCTCGTCGCTGTAAGTCTCAGAAGGGCCTCAGCGGTCAATTTAAAGATTGATGGCCGCCGGTGTGTCGCAGATGTGCTGAGCCTTGGACTGTAAACGATGTGCTGAGACTCACCAAATGGCCTGTAATGGGAGACAATCTTTCTGCATGAATCCCCACTTGCAAGGAGGAGGTAACGATGTTTCTGCGACGACGGTTCCCCCGGCTGACTGCGTTCCTATGGGTCTCCTGTATTGCTGCTATCGCGGCCTTGCTATGCGGCATGTCGTCCTCGTTGGCATCCCAAACGTCCGCGCCGCTGACCACGGACATCTGTGGTGTCATCGACGCCGACCGTACGTGGACGCCGGGCAGCGTCTACGTCGCCAATTCATGCATTGTCACCGTGAACCCCAACGTTACCTTGACCGTTCAACCCGGCGCCGTCGTAAAGTTTCGGGGCAGCACCATGGTCGTGAACGGCCGGTTGCTCGCCCAAGGCACCGATCAAGCGCCGGTCGTCTTCACTTCCTACTGGGACGATGCCCACGGCGGCGACACCGATCACGAGTCCAGATCCGCCGCGCCCGGCGACTGGGTGAAGCTGGTCATCAACGGGTCTGGCAGCGTCCTGGAGCACGCCTGGATTGGCTATGGCGGCTACTGGACTGGCGACGACAAGGCCAACCTGGTCCTGAACACCAGCGACGTGACGATCCGGGACAGCGTCTTTGCCTGGTCCTTTGAAAAGGGCATCGCCATCGCTCACCTCGACCCGGCCCATCCGCTGCGCCTGACCGGCAACACCTTCCTGAACAACATGCTGTGGGCAGTCTATGCCAAACCTGGCAGCTCGTGGTCCAACGTGTTTCTCACCGGCAACAGCAGCAGCGGCTCGTCCTGGAACGGGTTTGGGCTGGAAGGCACGATCACCGGCACGGTGACCTTCAGCACAACGGCCGGCTTCCCTTTCATGGCTGAACAGGAGGTGGCGGTTGCCGCCGGTTCGACTCTGACGGTGACCCCGGGCACAACGTTCAAGTTCTCCGGCAAAGCCTTGACCGTCAATGGCCGGCTGCTGGCCCGGGGCGTCGCTGCTGATCCGGTCATCTTTACTTCTTTCCGGGACGACGCCCACGGCGGCAACGCCAACGGCGACGCTATCCCACCGGATCCCGGCAACTGGTCCGGCCTGGTCATCAACGGGTCCGGCAGCGTGCTGGAGCACACCTGGATCGGCTACGGGGGCGCGTGGTACGGCGCGGGCCAGGCCAACCTCACCCTCAATACCAGCGGCGTGAGCGTCGCGGATTCGGTCATAACCAGCTCATTTAACCGGGCCATCGTGGTGGATGGCGCGGCCCCCGCCATCCTGGGCAACCAGCTCTACGGCAACCAGGTCGGCATCTACACGATGAATGGCGCGCTGCCCATCGTGCGGGGCAACGAGATCAGGAACAACAGTTTGGCTGGCCTGTCCAATGCAGACCTCACCGTGCCTGTAGACGCGACCAGCAACTGGTGGGGAGCGACGAGCGGACCTAATCACCCCACGCTGAATGCCACTGGGACCGGGAACGCGGCCAGTGACGGGGTGGCCTTTGCCCCCTGGTA
>Ga0247840_10003778_pt1 | contig 25071 bp, 27 predicted proteins | sample LaCruzMarch2015__FD_192404 | JGI IMG/M metagenome (GOLD analysis project Ga0247840, IMG submission 192404) | Freshwater microbial communities from meromictic Lake La Cruz, Castile-La Mancha, Spain - LaCruzMarch2015_17m | ecosystem: Environmental > Aquatic > Freshwater > Lake | place: Spain...
CGTCGGGTTTCACCCCATGATAGTGCCCGGGACCCCAGCAGGGATAACAGGAGGACCCCAGGAAATCCTGGCAGCGCGCATAAGTCCAATCCTGGCCGGACCCGACAATCGGCCCACCCTTGTGGGCAAAGACCGGGCGCTTCAGTGGATCAGCCGCGCGAATGGCCGCCGCACGCGCCCGCAGGATACGTCCAATCTGCTCGTTGTCCATGAAATACTGCCAGGCAACATTCACGGTCGGAACATATTTTATCACACAGCGGTCCGGCGCCACAACCGACCAATCGGCGTAACGTGTGTTCCAAGTCCGGTTAAGCACGTCGAGATCGTTTACGTGCCGTTCCTTCAACCAGTTACGGAACGCCTTCAGGGTGTTCGGGCAATAACATACCGGCTGACCGGCCAACGCCACCGACCAATAGCTGATTTCCTGCCAGGTATTCCAGACCACCACGTTTTCGAAGCGACCCAAGGCGGTGACGAGGGCATGGATAAAGCGCACCTGGTCGGCCATGGCGCCGGGATGGTCGTAGCACGGGCCGGGCTTGCCATCGGCCGGCAGTGTGGTCTGGGCCTCATAGGCGATGGGCAGGCCGTTCTGGCCGACCATGCGGCAATCCGGGTATTTTTGCCACAGCCAATTCGGCGCCTGCTCGCAGGTCAATCCCAGATAAACGCCCAAATCCAATTTGGCGGCATGTTCAATCAGTTCCTCGTACCGGCTGAAGTCGTATTTGCCCTCTTCCGGCTCATCAATCATCCAATGCTCCTGCAATTTGACCAGGTTAAAACCATGCTTCTTCAAATTTTCCATGTCCTTTTTCATTTCGGACATGGCCGGCATCGGCTCGCGGCAAAGATGCGATCCCAATGGAAATACTTTGGTAAATTTTTCCTTGTTCATGTTTTATACCTCCTCATGTCGTCTGGTTCACGGTTTAGAGTTCAGGATTGTTTACCGCTGCAGACCGCCTTCCGCTTTTGTCATTCCCACGAAAGTGGGAATCCAGTTCCATATCTTTTTTAATTCTGGATTCCCGATTAAATCGGGAATGACATTCACGCAAAACATATTTGGTCTACCTTCGCCACGTTATTCATTTTTGCTTATCGCGTAAAATTCCCGCATAGTTTCCCAGGCCAGCTTGTGGTTCCGATGATAATCCACCACCCCTTTCAGATTAATCCCGCGCCAATGATGATTGATCGGTTTGGATGGATCACGATAATCGGCGTAACAGAACGGGAACGTGCCGCAAACCGCCGGATAGCGGGCCGCAATTTCCATCGTCTTCCGCAAGATCGCCGCATGGTAGTTCTCCGACCAGAGGTCATCGGCCGCGCAAAGGAAGCCGGGTTCGGAGTCGGCGCCAAATTCCGTCATGAGCAGGGGTTTGCCCAGGACGGATTTTTCGCGCAAACATATCTCAAGATTGGAAAGATCATAGGGCCAGATCGCGGCCGGCGCCGGTTCCACCATGCCGTCCTGCCTGACACGATCATACCACCCCCAATATTCGTTGATTCCGATGACATCCACCAGTTCCGCCAGGCACCCGATGCCGCCATAGAGCGACGCGTAACTGACCAGGCGCGTTTTATCCAAGGCGCGCACCTGATCCACGCAGGCCTTGAAAAATTTCATCGCCTCGGGGTGATCGGCGTTGCACTCGTTGCCCACGCTCCAGAGGATGACGCTGGGATGATTAGCCGCCTGTTCAACCATCTCCCGCAGCATGTTCAACGCCAGGGCCTGGACGCTGTTCTCGGCAAAAGCGCTTCCGCTTTTTTCCGTGGACGGCGCGACGCAATAGATTGGCACTTCCAGCCACAGCATCATCCCGCGGCGGTCGCACTCATCCAGAAAGAAATCCGGCATTGGGAAATGACTGCGCAGACAATTGGCCCCCATTGCCCGCAGATCATCCAGATCGCGCGCCACGACCTGCGGATCAAAGACAACGCCCGAGACGGGATGGTCGTAAAGATAACATATCCCGCGCAAAGACAACGGTTTCTCATTCAACAGAATTTGTTTCCCGGCCACCGATAATTTCCGGACCCCGAAGGTGACTTCGCGCTGATGCAGCACCTCGCCGCCGTCGCGCAGTTCCACAACACACCGATAAACCTGCGGCGATTCCGGCGACCAGGCGCACGAGCGCTCCAGGCCAAACGGCAGTGTCCATGATTCCTTTCCGGAACTTTCACCATCCCAGACACAAGCGCCTTTGGGATTCATGATGCGCGCTTTTACCGTTAACGCGCGCGGCGCCGGGGTCGTCCGCACGGTGAGCACGCCCTCCGCGCCGTCGCCGCGCGGCGTTGCCTCAACCCTGACCTGCGAGATCTGGGCCAGACGCGTCACGGTCAAAGTCACATCACGGTGAATACCGCCGTAATTATACCAGCCGATCACCGCCGGCAACCTCATTTTCAAATGACGGTTATCCACCCGCACGGCAAGACGATTCAGGCCGGCCTTGAGCGCCCCGGACACGTCCAGTTCAAAAGCGGTATAACCGCCCTCGTGCAATCCAATTTTCTGTCCGTTCAAAAAAACATCCGCCCGATAATTGACGCCGCCAAAACGGAGCCGCGCCGTAAATTCCGGCGGCAGGTCCGGCACCTCAAACTCGCGGACAAACCAGGCCACGCCTTCAAAAAGATCATAACGCGCGTCATACCGGTTCCAACAACCCGGCACCGGCACTGACTCCCAATGGCGCAGGCAGGTCGGGCGCGAATAATCGTAATGTTGTGCGTGGTATTCCGGGTCCTGATCAATGCTAAACCGCCAAATACCGTTTAACTCAATTTTTTGCATGGATCATTTTCCCTCAATTAAGTTTTTTAAATTTATGCATTCAACATAATGAGCAGATGAACTATTGTCAACGTTTATTTTACTTCTTCAAGGCGATTATCCGGCGCATAAGTTGAAATTATGAAAACAAACATTGACTTTATAGCTCGTTCAGTATAATTAACGCCAATGCAGTAATACAGAAGGACTAATTATGAAAACAAAATGTGCTGTTTCTCCGCCTTCCGGCGCCGCCGATAAAGTTGAAATTGCCCGCCGCCTGCGGAGCCTGCGCCTGCGCTGCCATCTTTCCATGCGCGAGCTGGCCATCCTGGCCGACGTGGCCCCCAGTTACGTTTCCGGAATTGAGCGCGGCGGCCTTTCGCCGACCATCGCCACCCTGCGCAAGCTGCTCAATGCCATGGGCGGCGACCTGGGCTCTTTTTTTGCCGCCAAACCGACGCACGGCGAAGGAGGTTATGTGTTCCGGCGCCAAAACATGCATTCCGTCGCCGACAAAAACCGGTGCTATACATTTATTCTCCCGCGCCGCAAGGACATGAAGCTGGAGATGATTGAAGAGGAATATACCCCCCGGGAAAAACCGGCATTTGAAACCATCAACTCTGATTTGGCGGGCTACGTCATCGCCGGCGAATTACTGTTGGAAATCCGCGGCAAAGAACCGGTAAAACTGAGAACCGGTGATGCCTTTTACGTTCCGGCCGGCACGCCCGTGCGCGGACGCTGTTATAAAAGCGAATCCACCCGGCTTATCACCGTCCAAGTTCCGCCAAATTATTAAGACGGAATCAGCGCGCGGCCCAGGCCATGCCGCGGCGTATAATTTCTTTTAGTTCCGGCACGTCAAAATCGGCCGCCACATGCCCAAGCGAGGAATAAAAGACTTTTCCTTCCCCATAGCGCCGCTTCCATACCACGGGCATAACGGTTCCCTTGATCCAGTGAACGCCGCCTTGCTCGCCGTCAAAAACAGTCGTGGCCAAAACCTCGTTGCCGGGATCCACGTGCATGTAATATTGTTCGGAATGCATTTTGAAATCGGACAAGCCCCGGGTAATCGGATCATCCCGCTTGACGATGTTCACGGTATAATCAATAATTCCTCCGGGATGAGCCACCCACTGCCCACCGGTCACAAATTGATATTCGGTATTCTGCCGAAACGCATCGCACATGCCGCCATGCCATCCGGCAATTCCCACCCCGCTCTTGACGGCGTTAAGCAGGCCTTTTCCCTGCTCTTCACCGATTGCACCCATCGTCCATACCGGGACGACAAGATTTAACATAGTCATTTTTTTTTCATCGAGATACGAGTCAAGGGTGGTTGAAATTTCCACCTCAAAACCTTCTTTTTTCAAAATACTCACCGCAATGCCGGCGCACTTTTCCGGCTCGTGCCCATTCCATCCACCCCACACAACAAGCGCTTTTTTCATTTTTTTTCCATTCCTTTCATTTCATTTCAAGCGTCAATAGTCCATTGCCGTAATCCCACCGGCAAAGCCGCCGGCTTTTCGCAGGTACTGGTCAACTGCACGTGCCTTCCCGTGTCGGAACTCTCGTGAAAAGCCTGCATGATGTCCAGCACGTGAAACGCCAGCTCGCCGCCGGCGCGGTGTTTGCGACCGTTTTGGATGGCGGAAGCCATATCCGCCACGCCAAGGCCGCGGGTGTTTTCCGCATATCCATGACTGAGCGGCATCTCCTTCCACTCCTTGTCACCTTTGCCGCAGATGCGCACTTTTCCGCCAAAGCCGTTCGGATCCGGCACGCTCAAGGATGCTTCCGCGCCGTAAATTTCAATGCATGGTAATTCAGCGTGCCAGACATCAAAGCTGGTAATAATAGTTCCCAGGGCGCCAGATGCAAATTCAAGGATTCCCGCGACATGCGTCGGCACATTGACCTTAATGACCTTGCCGTTCTTGGGCTGGCTGGTAATGAGACGTTCCGGGAAAGTAGTTTGGGTAATGGCCGCTACGCGGCGCACGGGCCCCATCAGGGCAATCAGCGCCGTAAGATAATACGGTCCCATGTCAAACATAGGGCCGCCGCCGGGCTGATAGTAAAAGTCCGGATCCGGATGCCAGCCTTCATGCCCGCGGCACATCATGAATGCCGTTGCCGCGACCGGTTTGCCGATCAAGCCATCATCAATTATTTTCCGGCAGGTCTGGATGCCGCCGCCAAGGAAGGTATCCGGGGCTGACCCGACACGTTTTGAAACCGCCCTTGCTTTCCGCATGACAGTTTCACCTTCCTTGCGATTTACGGCCAGCGGTTTCTCGCCATAGATATGTTTCCCGGCGCTGAGCGCGGCCACGGCAACCTGCGCATGGGCATGAGGGATCGTCAGGTTGACAATAATTTCTATTTCCGGATCCTGCAACAGTTCCTCCACTGCACGGGCTTTGGGGATGTGAAATTCCACCGCTTTTGCCTTGGCCCGCTCAACAACCAAATCAGCGCACGCGACAACTTCCGTGTTATGGAATTGAGTCAAATTTTTGAAATATATGCCGGAAATGTTCCCGCAGCCGATTATGCCGATCTTTGTTTTTTTATTTGTTGTCATAAGTTAAAACTATAGCAAATAAACGTTTTGTGTCTAATTTTTTTCTGTCATTCCCGACCTGATCAAGAACGGAGACAGAGCCAATGGATTTCCGGGCCGCACGAAGGATAAAAACGCTATGCATCATTTGCCGTTTTTCTTCAATGCCCGGCACTGCTCTGCTCGTCTGCGCGCAAAGCGGCGCGGAAGAAAATATTGGCCGTTATTTCTCGACGCTGTAATGCGCGCCCATTTCTTCGCAGACGCGTATCACTCCGGCCAGCACAAGCGAGGTACCGCTCGGCTGATCCGGCATGACTACCGACGCAATGAGCAAATGAACGACCGTGTCGTTAACCTGGGATATCTTCAAACCAGCCGAGATAGTGCCGTTGGTAAACTCAATGGTCCGCAGGGTTGGATTCCGCCGCGTGATGCGCAGGTTGCGCGCCTTTTCAATGGATTTGACCGCGGTTTCATAGACCTTGTCCGCGTTGCCCTCGATAACCACCGTCGCCACGTCGTAACCAGGTTTGTCGTTCGTTTGGGACTGGGTTATCTGCTCAATCCTTCCCAGCGCCTTGCGGGCCACAAAGACCCACTGTGCGTTTGCCTCAAAGGCCCCGCCCAGCATGATGGCCGCGATGATGATCCCTATGCCGTTTCTGTAATTCATCTTGCTTTTTCCTTTCTTTTGCGTGTTGAGCGTTTAATCAAAAATAAACCGGCGAATTTATCTTCCGCTAGCTCTGAAGCTTCGGAACGAGCAATCCGGTTCCAGATTCTATTCATGGCGGCCATGTCGGCAAGAACAATGTGCGGCTTTTTGTCAAATCACGCCCGCAGGCGTGACAAGCCCGGAAATCAGAAGGATATAAGTTATGAGAATTGGCGGAGAAAACCGGCGGCGTGGATTACACGGCAATTATGTTATGCCGATCGATTGAACAAGTGTCGGCCATTAGTGCCACATGAAGATGTGCTGATTTTTTCGCCGATTTTCAAACTGACGCGCAAGAGGGATCCGTAATTTTCAACCGATGGAAGAAATCCCGGTAAAATCCCCGATCGCGAGTGAGAAGGCGATCGCATTGAATGAGGGCATGGGCGCCGATGAGAAAATCCGCCACCATGCGGAGTCGCTTTCCACCGCCGTCCCGGTATCGTTTCCAGACAACTCCTGCCTCGACCGCCGCGTTTTGGGTTAGCGGCGAAAATTGAATACCCAGGGTACGCATGGCCTTCTCAAAATCCGCCCGTTCCGGAAAGACCGCCGCCGTTTCCGCCCACACCGGGTCACAAGCCACGATGGCACCGAGCCGGAGGGCTTCACGCAAATGCTTGCCGGAAGAATGGCCGAACCGGGGATCGTTCAAAAAAACATCCAAGAGAACATTGGTGTCAATCGCCGTGATCATGGTTTTCCCCGCAATACCTCCATGATCACGTTCGTGGTCTTATTCAACTTGAGACAACCCATGACGTGGCTGACGGGATCGCCGCCAGACGCCTTGACCACGATCAGACGTCCATTTTCTTCATGGAAATCCAGCACGGTTCTCGGCGTGATTCCCATCCGCTGACGCAATGGCTTGGGAATGGTCACCTGCCCGCGCTCGGCTACAATGGCATTCATTGGTAATTCCTCCTAATAAAATATGGATTCGTATTTCCAATTGCATACTAACCTAAATTAGAAATCATGTCAATGTTTGTTTTCAATTCCGGTTACAATGGGGTGCCGTCAGTTTTTTTCTTGTAAAAAACTGAAAGTTAGGCATAAGGTGCTATTAAAGAGTGGAAAGGAGAACGGTATGAGCGGCGTACAATACCTGTGGGAAGACTTTTACGATCGTCTGTTGGTGCAGGAACGGGCACATGAACCGCGGGAGAGTCTGGCGGAAGTAAAAAACCGGTTGCGACTGGGCAAACATCATGCATCAGTATGAAGTTGTTATAGCCCGTTCAGCGCGCAAGGAATTGGAACGAATGGATGCCTGGCTTGTGGATGTTTCGATCATTCGGCATCGTAAGGATGTCTATCGCTAGAGTTTGATCAATATTTTAACCAGCCAGCGTAAAAATTCATTCGCAGAGAATAATCCCCCTCCATAATTATTTTAATTTTGCTGGAGGTCGGGTTCGTAATCTTTTCAATCGCAAAACTCCGGCGGCTATGACGATTCAATTCAGACGCGAATCATGCCGCCGGAGTAAAGTATAAAATCGGCTTTGCCGTTATTCCGTCACCGCTTGATACTCCGGGCCGCCGAAGCCACCGGTTAGTTCCTGATAATTAAGAGACGAGAGGTATAATTCCCAGATGCCCGTGTCCTGATGATAGACGGCCAAATCAGTTTTTCCATCACCGTCATAATCCGCCGGAACCGGTACGCCATCTATGCTTCCAGCAAAGTCGCCACACCATGTGTAGCCACCCGGACCGGACAACAACACCTGCCAATAAGCCGTGTCGGGAGCATATATTGCCGGATCCACTAACCCATCACCGTTATAATCCGCACTGACCGGCATATAACTAACTCCTCCGAACGTCCCTGTCAGAAGCTGATATCCGCTGCCGGAGAAGGCAACACACCAAAGACCTGTTGTCCGGTTATAAACCGCCGGATCCGCTAACCCATCGCCATCATAATCCGCGAACACCGGCTGATATCCAATCCCGCCAAAGAATCCCGCCACAATGGCATATCCTTCCGATGATGCCGCCCCGTAACATGTTCCATCAGCCTCACGATAAACCACCGGATCAGTCATGGCGTCCCCGTCAAAATCACATTGCGCCGCAACGAAATCAGGTCCTCCCAACGGACCGCTTATGATTTGATCAGTGGATGACAACAACACCGTCCACCAGCTGTTCAAACTATTATACACCGCCAGGTCGGTGATCCCGTCGGCATCGTAATCGCCCGGCACCGGTGTCAAGTCGGCCAGTCCCGCTACCACTGTCAGCCACGCATGATACCGAGCTCCCGAGAGAACCGTATCCCACTTGCCGTCAGAATCGCGATAGATGGCACCATCCGCCTTGCCGTCGCCGTCATAATCATTCACTGACCGAGCCGGCGAATTGACACCAGACGCCCTCACCAGCACCTCCCCCGCCGCCGTTGTCTTGTTGTTCGCAAGATTCGGATCGATCAACGCGCTCACGTGCCGCACCGTCACCTGCACCTGCTTAACCCCGCTCAGGGTTGCGGGCACCACCAGGCCGCGTTTCGCTTGCGCCGTCAGAATCACCAACTGCTCCTCCCCCGCCGCCAGGCTGAATGCGCGCTGGTCAGTTCCGAGCAACACCATGGCCGCGTCATCACTGCCAATGCGAAAAGCAAATGCCACTTCGTTGGAGTTCAATGTGGCTGGGCCCAAGTTTCCCAACCAAAACGACACTGTTCCCGCCGTCGTCAAATTGGTCACATTCACCGGCAGATACACCATGTCGCTCGCGGTAATATCCGCCCGCGGGGCGTTCGGATCCGGCGCCAGGCTCGCATAGCCCATGCTCACGAGACTCATCAGGCTGACCTCCGTCGCCGTTTTCGCCAGCCCCCAGTAATAATATGAAATGCCCGGCACGACGTCATAGTCGTCGGACTGGAAGGTTGCAGAGCCATTGTCCGGCACATCTGCAATGAGCACCGCCGTGTTGACATCATTCGATTGGCTCTTCCAGATTTCATAACCGCTTACGCCGGGCACGCTCGGCCACGATATCTGGATCTTGTCGGTGTAGGTCCCTTCCGTGGCCGTCACAACCGGCGGCGTGATGCTAGTGGAAACCTGCCGATACACGCCTGCAAAAAGCGATGTAACTCCGCCAATGACAACCTGTGATTGATTGTTATTGGTCGGCGCCAGATAACCGGATAACGCGCCATAGGTGATTATATATTCTCCCAAGACGGCGCTCACCGGCGCCAGATTCCCCGTGCCCGAAGACGGACCGGTGTATCCTGCCGGCACGGTTAACCGCCAACTACCGCTGCTCGGTGTCACTTGGATCTCTACCCAGCCAAGCCCCGTCGGCAAGGGCGGGATAATGGTAAATGTATTGGTCACGTTCGGCGCCGCAGCATAGAACATGTTTCCGGTCTGACTGGCCACAATACTCGCCAAGCCCGTGGAGGCGAAAGCGAGATTCGTGCCGCCGGTAATCGCGCCGGGACCGCTTTTTCTCGTGAAGCTCACCGGCAGCAATGAAGAGGCCTGCGCGCTCAACCCAACCAGATTCGTCCCCGCAAACGTGGAACCGTTGGCGGGCATAAAGTTTGTAATCGTCTGACCCAGCTTGGCCGCCGCGGGCAGGACACTATACGTGTTGGTCACGTTTGGCGCCGGGGTATAGGACGTGTCGCCGGCCTGACTGGCCACAATACTCACCAGGCCCGTGGCGGTGAAGACGAGATTCGTACCGACGATGTGGCCAGGACCGCTGCCAACCAAGAAACTCACCGGCAAGCCGGAGGAGGCCTGCGCGCTCAATCCAACCAGATTCGTCCCCGCAAACACGGAACCGTTGGTGGGTATAAAGTTTGTGATCGCCTGACTGCTTTTCCCTCCGCTAATACCATTGAATGTAACCTGTCCAGTCCGTGCCAACGACCTGCCGTCCGTACTGGAACCGTTAAGCATTGAGATTGAGTCCTGAGCCATTATGATTCCCTTGAAGACGGAGTAGGTTCCGAGAGTCGCTGAACTGCTGACCTGCCAAAATATGTTTTTGGCCTGTGCGCCGCCAGTCAGGATAACCCGGCTATCGACAAGAGTGGTCAGCGCGGATCCAACCTGAAATATCCAGACATCATCTGCACCGCCCGCGAGGGTGAGGTCACCTGTTATCCCAAGCGTAGACGAGGACGTATAGAGGCCAGGGGCGAGGGTTTGCCCGCCGATATCCCCAGACACCGTGATTCTATTTTCAGATCGGACCGCGGCATCGTTATACGCGGTGGTCAAGTCGAGTTGGGCCTGGGCGGCGATCCCGGCCGCATCGTTGACGTATATGTTCCCGTTCACCTGTGGCGGAGGGATTCCCTGCGAAGTACCAGGAGTTAACCCGACATCTCCATTAATGATGCCCGACCCCGTGGACGAAGTCGCCTCGTGGGCCAGAACCGCGAAATTGGAGCACGAACGAAGGTTGACTGGCTCTGGGCCTAAATGCGCCGCCAGCACGGGTTGCGTCAACATCACGCCCGTCGCGAGGACAAGGCCTGATAAAATTAGTTTTATTTGATTTACTGCAAATGCACATGGATAGTTTGTTTTCATTTTAATTTCCTTTTGCTTTCTGTTGTTGCGGGAGATTTCTCCCATTGGTTGAAAAGTTTTCAATACATGCTTCATGGTTGTAATAACCTCCTTGTTTTGGTTTCTGTTTTTTTTTCTTTGGCAAAAGATTACGCGATGGGTCGAATCTTGACTATGGGGTGTAACCCTACCATCCAAGGCAATCTTACTGCACGGTAACGTTCACCGAATCAATCCAAATCCATTTCGTCTGATCAACAGCGAACCAGAACGTATATACTCCAACTGGCAAGCCAGTTGTGTTCCACACTTGTGTTTCAGGCAGATTGAACAAATAACCTTGGTACACCGGATGACAATTTAAAAGATTTCTTTCAGTTGGCATCCACTGCATTGAGCTATTCAGGTAGTACCAACTTGAATTCACGCGTGCAACTATCCACCAGTTAACATAAGCTTTAGGATATTCTCCCAGATTAATCTGTACTGAGATTGACAGATTAGCCCCGCTATTAATGCTAATATCATTGTTAGAACCATTCGCCTTAATTACCAGGTCCATCACTGAACCTGCAGAACCTGTATTATCAACCGCATCGATGGTCCCGTTCACTGGCGCCGGGCCTGCGGCCATCAAATCTATGGCAGACTTAGTGATTAGACTCGCCCCGACATCCTCAAGGTCTACTAACGTTGAGCCGGCTGCCATCACGGGTTGCGTCAATATCACGCCTGCCGCAAGAACAAGGCCTGCTAAAATTCGTTTTATTCCATTCACTGCAAATGCACATGGATAGTTTGTTTTCATTTTAATTTCCTTCTGCTTTCTGTTGTTGCGGGAGATTTCTCCCATTGGTTGAAAAGTTTCCAATACATGCTTCATGGTTGTAATAACCGACTTTTTTGGGTTTCTATTTTTTCCTTGGCAATAGATTACGCCAGGGGTCAAAACTTGGCTATGGGGTGTTACCCTGCCTCGGAGATTTGGAAGACGCTCGCTAAACACTGATCAAAGCGAGCGGATTGTTCAACAGAGGATGACGCCGTTGGAATGCATTGCGGAGACCTGCGCGAACAAAGGCCGGTTTAGATGATGGTCAACTGGACGCAGCTTTCGATGATACCCGCCGCGATGGCGTAGCGGGTAAGGCCGGCGGTGTCATGGATGTTGAGCTTCTGCATGAGATGGTCCCGGTGCTTCTCGACCGTCTTGATGCTGATGCCAAGCTCCGCCGCCGTTTGCTTGTTGGCCGCGCCTTCGGCAATCAGTTGGAGCACCTCCACCTCGCGCGATGTCAGTTTGGCAACTTTCTTCTTGAGCAGTCCCTTGCGGTCAGGGGATTGCGGATTGAGACGATCGAGACGCCTGGAAATTGAGGGACTGAAAAACGTTTTCCCCTTTTGCACTTCCCGAATCGCCCGGCACACATCGTGGGCGGAGGTCTGTTTGAGCAGAAATCCCACGGCACCGGATTCGGTTGCGTTTTTGACATACGCGTCATCACTGTGCGCGGAGAGAATGAGCACTTTGGTGGCTGGGACGGCTTTGAGCACCTGGCGGGTGGCCTCCAAACCATTGAGCAGAGGCATCGCGATGTCCATCAACACCACGGCGGGTCGAAGTTTTTTGACCATGGCAATGGCTTGGCGGCCGTCTTGCGCTTCGCCGACCACCTCGATATCGCTCTCAACCTCCAATAACTTCCGCAGGCCTTCCCGGACGATCATGTGGTCTTCAGCCAGCAAGATAGTGATTCGTTTCATAAGTCAGTTCCTTTGGCCGCCGTGGCATTTTGCGGCAGGGGAATGCGCACCTCAATTTCCGTGCCGGCGCCACGAACGGATTTGATCGCGAGGGCACCGCCCACATAGGTCGCTCGCTCGCGCATGCTGAGCAGACCAAGGCCACCCTTTCCTTTTTGTCTGGCCGCGTAATGATCCGGGTCGAAGCCGATCCCGTCGTCATTGATCGCCAACTGAATGAAGGCGCGCTGCCTCAGGCACACGGTAACATGGCGGGCGCGTGCGTGCTTCTCCACGTTTCTTAAGGCTTCCTGGAGAATGCGGTAGAGCGTCAACTCGGTGTCGGCGGGCAGCCGCGCGGTCAACTGCGCGCAGGCCAGCTTGACTGACACACCCGTCCGATCCGCGAACTCCGTGCTGGTGTCGCGCAGGGCGGCGACCAGACCCAGCTGGTCCAATACATTGGGCCGCAGATTACGCGAGATGCGCTCCACTTCTTCGGCAGTCTTGCCGAGCATCTCACGGAGTTTCATCGCCTCTCTCTTCAATGGCCCGTCGCGGGCCGAAAGTTTGTCCGCCAGCGCCTGGCTGCGAAAGAGGATGGCGCAAAGCAACTGGGTAATGTTGTCGTGCAATTCGAGGGCCACGCGCCCGCGCTCGGCTTCCTGCACTTGCACCACGCGGTGCGTCAAGGCCCGCAGTTGTTCCTCGGTCCGCCGGGCCTCCGTCATATCGGTCACCACGATGCCGAAGGTCGCGCTTTGGGAATCATTCCTGACCAGCGGACGAATCGAGAGGTGCACCGGTAGTTGCACACCGTCACCGGCGTGAAGGAGTGCCTGGATTTTGGAGCCGGATTGGGCCGTTCGTTTCAGGAGCGGTCGCAGCACGGCCTGGTCCGCAACGGAGAGAAAGCGGTGAAAGGAAGAACCCAACACCTGCTCCAGCGGCCGCTTGACCATCCTGGCAAAACACTGGTTGGCGTAAAGGATCACCCCTTTCGCCGTAAGCGTCAACGCCCCTTCGTTCATGGATTCGATGAGCATCCGGTAGGCGTGGCCGGCGCCTTCCAACGTGAACACTTGCGGGCCTTGCTTGCCCGCGATCACCACCGAATCCACCTCGCCGGTGCGGATGGCGCGGAGCGTTTCCTCGGCTTCGGACAGGCGAGCGCGGAGTTCGGCGAGTTCACGGGATGGCACGGGGTGGGAGGAGCTTTTGTGGCGAGTAGTTTTCAAAGTGCAGTTTTAACTTTCGTGTCCAAATCCAACCCGACAAACAGGCCAATAGTGTTCGACAGGTTGCCGATGAACCGGCGCACCGGGCGTGGGAATTCTTTGACGAGCGTCGGGGTCGCGACGATCTGGTTGTCGCGCGCCAGGTTGGGCTGCTGATAGATGTCAATCACTTCCAGTTCGTAGTTGTCTTTCAGTTCGGCTTCGCACAGTTGACGAACACGCAGGACGGCTTGGCGCGATCGGGCAGTGGCCCCCGCCACGAACAGTCGCAAGACGTATTTGCCCGTAGGACTGGCGGTCAGTGATTTCTCAAAGGCCTGCGGAGCGCGACGGGTTTTGTTTGTTTTCAAGGGTGTTCGTCTCGGTTAATCGGCCAGGCGCAAATCCAAGCCGACGAGCAAGTGATCGGTATCGGAAAGATTACCAATGATTATTCGCACGGGCTTCGGCAACTTGCGCACCACCGTGGGAATGGCCAGGATTTGGTCGCCTTTGGCAAGCTGGGGCTGCTCCAGCAAATCAATCACCGTGATGCGATAGCGGCCTTTGAGGTAGCTTTCGCAAATCTTCTTCAGGTTCGAGAACGCCGTCAGCGATTTGGGCGTTTGGCCGGTCACGTAAAGGCGCAGTTGCCAGAATTTGGCAGGCCGGCGATGGGAGTCGGAGGCACGTCGTCTCACCGTTTTTGTTTTCATCAATTCCCCTTCCCGTGTCTGGGTTTTTTCTGCGTGATGGCCGCCACCTTGATATCCGCCTGGCGCAAGATGCCTGATGCCGCCTGCTCGGTGCCCAGCACGAAAGTTCGCGTGCCGACCTGTTCGGCAATGCGCCGCAATTCCACGGCTTCGGTTTCGTAATCAGAGCGCAGCCCGCTGATTTGCCGTTTGAGCGCCGCGCGTTTGCGCTCCACTTCGCGCTTGAGCTGGGCGGCTTCCTGCTGGCTGGCCAGCACGGCGGCTTTTTCGAGGGCCTCTTGCGCCGCGCGGGCTGAGCCGGTCAACACGCCGCTGGGACCGATGTAGGCGTCCACGAGGTCAATGCCATGGTCCGAAATCAGAAACTCGCGGATTTGGTTTGAGTGCGCCATGCCGCGCGCTTTGAGCACGTAGAGCACGCGATTGCGTTCGCCATTGCCTTCGAAGTCTTGCAACAACAGCCAGGAGTCCATGAGCGAGGACATGGCGGCTTCACTTTGTTGCAGCGCATGGTTGTCCTGCGTCAGACTGGTAAAGAGCGTGGTGACTTGTCCGGCCTTCAAATAATCAACCAGCCGCGTCACCATCCCCTTGCATTCGGAGGCGGTGCCCGCGTCCATCAGGCTGGTAATTGGGTCCACGATGACGACGCGGGGTTGAAACGAGGCGATCTCATTGAACATCGTGGCCAGATGCATTTCCAGGCCGTAGAGCGAGGGCCGCGCCGCGTGAAACCGCAGCAAACCGCGCTTGATCAACGGCTCCAGTCGCAACCCGATGGAATGCATGTTGCGGATGATTTGGTTGGGCGATTCCTCAAACGAGAAGAAGAGTGTGCGCTCCCCGCGCCGACAGGCGGCTTGGGCAAAGTTGGCGGCGACGATGGTCTTGCCGGTGCCGGGCGTGCCCGTGAGCAGAATGCTGCTGCCGCGAAAAAACCCCCGCCCGCCCAGCATCGCGTCGAGCCGGGGGATGCCGGTGGCAATTCGCTCGCTCGAGATCTTGTGATTCAGCCCCAGCGACGTGATGGGCAGCACGCTGATGCCCTCGGCGCCGATGAGAAATGGAAATTCGTTGGTGCCGTGCAGCGCGCCGCGATATTTCACCACGCGCAGATTCCGCGTGGCAATCTGCTCATAGACACGATGGTCGAGCAGGATGACGCAGTCGGACACGTATTCCTCCAGCCCGTGCCGCGTCAGTTGATCGCGCCCGCGTTCGGCCGTGATGACAGCGGTCACGCCCTTCTCCTTGAGCCAGCGGAACAGCCGGCGCAACTCGGCGCGCAGGATGGCCTCGTTGGGCAGGCTGGCGAACAGCGCTTCCAGCGTGTCCAGCACCACGCGCTTGGCACCGATGGAATCAATCGCGTGATTGAGCCGGACGAACAACCCTTCCAGGTCATACTCGCCGCTCTCCTGGACTTCGCTGCGCTCGATGTGGACGTAGTCAATCACAATTTTTTTGCGCCGGACCAGGCCCGCCAGATCAAATCCGAGCGACGCGACGTTGGCCTTCAACTCCGCTTCCGTCTCCTCGAAGGCCATGAAAACGCCCGGTTCACCGAACTGCACCGCGCCGCGCACGAGGAATTCCACGGCCAACAGCGTCTTGCCGCATCCCGCGCCGCCGCAGACCAGCGTGGGCCGCCCCCGCGGCAACCCGCCACCGGTGATTTCATCAAGACCCTGGATGCCTGTCGGACACTTTGGCAAACGAACGGCCAGGGAGGTGGATTTGGAACTATTATTTTTCATTCAAGAACATCCTTTCATTAACGCGGTTAACAATAAAATACAATTGGACCTGAAGCAACTTTTGCGGCCGGCGTGTCGAACTCTATTATCTTCTTCCTCCAATAACGTCCAAAACCCTTCTCGGACGACCGTATGGTCTTCCGCCGGCAGGACAGTAATTCGTTTCATGGACATTCACGTGTGGTTTTACCGGATTTTGTCAGCGGGCCTTTCTGCACTTTGGCGAACGGAATTTCCACTCGGATGGTTGTACCTTTGCCCGGCACGGATTTGACCGTGAACTTGCCGCCGACCATCTCCACCCGCTCGCGCATGCCGAGCAACCCCATTCGCTTGTGTCTTTTGGCAAATAACACGCGTGCCACTTCAAAGCCCTTGCCGTTGTCGCTGATGTCCATGCAAACGGCGTTTGAAATTATATGGATGTTCACTTCCACCCGGCCGGCTTGCGCGTGGCGGGCAATATTGGTCAGCGCTTCCTGAGCAACACGATAGAGCACCGTGCGCCTGACGCTGTCCAATTTATCCACCCCCGCAAACGCCTTCAAACGGATCCGAAGGCCCTTCTCTTTCGCAAAACTTTTCATGAATGAATGCAGGGCGGGAATCAGCCCCAAATCGTCCAACACCGCCGGGCGCAATTCGCGAGCGAACTGATGCACGATGTCCACAGACCTTTCCACAAGCCGTTGCGTGCGCGAAATCTTCTGGCTGAGGCCCCTGGTATTAGCCGTGGCCTCTATTTTCAAGGTCGCCAGCCGGACATTGATACCCGTCAACGTCTGGGCGATGACATCGTGCAGCTCGCGGCTGATTCTCTTTCGCTCTTCCTCCTGCGCCGACAAAACCCGGCGGGACAGAAGCCGCAATTGTTCCTGCAGACGCCGCGACTGCTCCAATAACCGGCTGGTGTTCCGCTCGCTTTCGCGGAGGGTCTCCTCCATAACCTGACGCCGGACGATTTCCTTTTTCAACTGCCGATTGGAGACGGAGAGATCCAGAGTGCGCTGTTTCAGCGACTGGTTCAGTCGGCTCAAGTAGATGTTGGCCTCCAGCGCCGAGTGGTGCGTTTCCTCCATCGGCAGAATGGCCTTGGCAAAAAAAGTTCCCCCTCGATGAATGATGTGATCCCGGGCAGTGGAAGAGTGGATCGGCAATGCATGGACAATCATTGCCTGCTCGTGAATCAGGGCCAGGTCCAGCGTCTCCAACCCCAGGGCCACCGCCTGGCGTCCCAGTCTCAGCGCCGGCTGTAGACTCGCGCCTAGGCCTTGCTTAAGGTATCGGCGCAACGCCGCCTGGTAAGGTCGCGCCAACACGCTCGACTTACGTTTTATGCTGGATGACGAATTCATGAGCGAACCGATTGACCCATTTGGCGGATTCTTTCACCATTTGTTGCGTTTTGTCAATTTCTTTCTTGAGGCCCGCCGACTGGTCTTGGCCGCCTTCTTCAACATCAACAGCCGAAGATCGATGGCGATCAGGGACTGGGCCATATCATCATGAAGCTGGTGGCTGGTCTTCTGCCGTTCATCTTCCTGCGTCAACAGCAACGTATGCGTCAGATCCCGCAAGTGCTTCTGCAGGCGATGTAATTCAGCCAGGAGCCTGGCGTGTCGTTTCCCGCTCTTCTTGAGAGCCGCTTCCACCGACTGACGCTTGGCAATGCCCCGTTCTAAGTACCGGGTCGAGGCGGATGATTCCACTGTGCGCCGGCGTAGTGTCTTTGTCAGTTGATGTACGCGGACGTCGGCCTTCAGTGCGGCGCGGTGAGTTTTCTCGATCGGGACAATGGTCTCGGCGAAGAAACGTTTTGCCCGTTTGATCATTCTCTGCCTGGTCTTGGATGAGTCGTTTGGCGATAACAAAGCAATGAGGGCCTGCTTGTGAAACCTGGCCAAGTCCAACGTCTCCAACCCAAGGGCCGCCATCTGGCGGCCCAACCCGAGTGCCGGCTGCAGGCTCGCGCCCGGGCGTTGCTCAAAGTATTTGCGCAACGCCGCCTGATAGCGACCGGACCATTTGGCTGTTTTAGTATTTATTTTCACTGCGTACATCTTTTGGTTTGGCGTGTTCAGTTCACTGCTGCCCCGCCGGTCAGTCCTTCTTGTTTCCCACAAACAATAACACGAGTCCCCCGACCAGCGCGATCGCCCCGACAACCGGGGAAATGAAGTGGCTTTGTGTGGTTTCTATATGTACTGGACCGATATCAATAGGCTCTCCCCTGGTCTTAAAGGTGATGCCTGAGTAAGCGAGCACCACAATACCCAGGGTGACCAGCACAACTGCAATGATTTTTCTTGAACTCATCTCGAACCTCCATCTTTGTTGCCTGAATACGACAAGGTAACGGTTTCCTAGTTTTGTCAGCGGCCCTGAATAATCCGGACCAGCACCACGACAATGGCAATCACCAGCAGGACGTGAATGAACCCTCCCATCGTGTAACTGCTCACCAGCCCCAACAACCAAAGAACTATCAGTATTACCGAAATCGTCCACAACATATAATGTTCCTCTCGGTGTCCCCGGTTTACGGGGTTCCATACATTGCGACCATTATTCTTTCTTTTTTCCGGAACAGGTTACGCGATGGGCTGACGCTTTGCTATGGGGTATAACCCTACTATCGATTACGCATGGCGCTTCCGATAGAAATCGGGGTCTACACACTACACCTTCAGCATTTATAATAACTGCGCTGCCGGCAAATTCGCTGGTTTGCGCCCTTATATTTCCAACACTTAAAGGCATTTGAGGCACCCATGGCCGCATTGTAACTTTTGAAAAACTCAGGCAATTTTTCAGCCGGGAATATTCATTAGCCGAGACCAGAAACCGAGTGTCGTTTCTCTCAAAACAAGGCTGGCTCATGCGGATAAAAAGGGGGCTTTAATCCCAATCGGCGGATTCTCATCATCGGTAGTCTCGTTCTCGCGGAAATAGTTCAAATAAAAATTCATCTGTCCGCCACGGGTCGCGCCGTTAGGCGTATGCCTCCAAAATATTTTATTTTCTTCTTGTGCTCCATGTTCAATCCGGTACTATGTCAGATATTTTCTGACATATGTCAGATCATCTCTTACATATGCAAGATGATGTCTGACACTTAAAAAAGAGGGGGCGCGTCATGCTTGAACCAATACTGGGATCGAAAAATGCCGAACGGGTGTTAATGTATATATCCGCACGCGACCAGGGCTACACGAGAGAAATAGCGAGGTTCTACGGGGCGGACCCGGATTCCATCCAAAAACAACTGGCCAGACTTGAACTGGAGGGCATCCTTGTCAGCAAGTCTGAAGGCAGAACAAGGCTCTACCGTTTCAATCCAAGATACTCCTTCCTCAAGGAGCTAAAAGCGTTGCTCAATAAAGCCATTTCTTTCTACCCGCCAGATGACCAAGAACGCCTTCTTGTTTTCCGCCGGCGGCCCAGACGCAGAGGCAAGCCGCTATGAAACCCATTCGTGATATGACCCGACTGGAACTTGCGGGTCTCGTTTCCGCCGAATTCCAGAAGAATAGTATCAACGTTGTTCTTTCGGGTGGATCTTGCGTATCGATATACAGTAAGGAAAAGTATGTCTCAATAGATCTCGACTTCGTGAATGCAGCGTTCACAAAGCGCGATCGAATCAGGAATGTTATGGAGTCGCTCGGATTCCATGAAGAGAATCGCTACTTCCGGCATCCCGACACCGCTTTGCTCGTGGAGTTTCCTCCCGGACCTCTTGGAGTCGGGGAGGAACCGGTGAAGCGGATAGATGAACTCCAAACGGGAACCGGTGTGCTCCGAATCATTTCTCCAACAGATTGCGTTAAAGACCGACTTGTTTGGTATTACCACGACGGGGATACCGAATGCCTGAGGCAGGCGATTATTGTCGCCAACCACCGCGCTGTTGATCTCAAGGAAATTGAGCGATGGTCGAAAGTTGAAGGTAAGAGCCACGAATTTGAACTTATCAAGGAACAACTACAGATAAAAAAGGCATAATAACCTAATCGCGATCTGCCGGCCGGTGGCGGGACAAGTTGCCACGTTGCCGCAATCTGCAAGTGACCACTTTAATGCGTTATTGAAATACTTCCCGCTATTCGTTATAAATGAATTTTACGCGCCGCCTGGGTGGCGGAATGGCAGACGCATCGGACTTAAAATCCTAAAAAAAGCTCCAAAACCCCTTGTTTATTAGGGTTTTCGCGTCCCGAAACGTCCGGAAACATTGCGGAGTGTAGCAGGTGGCGTAGCAGGTTTGTGTTTGAGAATGTTCCCGGATCCTACTCGCGGTAAGGTTGGCTGTAAATCAAGGGCGTGGACCGGTAGCGGACCGTGTCGTAACCTTTACAATCGAGAAATCAGGCGGCCTTTATGATTTCACGCTTTGCCGTCAATCGCTCTCAACCGGAAATGATGGGGATGTAAAATAGAGTTCTCATAAACAGAAAATGCAGGATGAAGAATGTAGAATTTTTCACGTCGCATGATCACTTGGCCCTTTGGGCCGACGTGGCTGCCTTCCACCTTTGCCGAAGCTGGCTACGGCGGACGAGTCTGCCTTTGCGACTTTCTTCTTCAACTCGGCGTTTTCCTTTTCAAGCTCAGTCTGGCGCGCCTTCGTTGAAAGGAAAGAATCCTGTTCCCACCAGTTAATACCCATTTCCTTGGCCTTTTCAACCGAAGCAATCATCAGGCGGATCTTGATGGTTAGCAGGTCAATATCGGCGATTTGAATGCGGATATCCCCGGCAATCACGATACCCTTATCCAAAACTCTTTCTAAGATATCTGCCAGATTCGTGGCTTCAATGGCGTGAACCATTTGATTAGTCATTATCCATCTTTTCCTGTCTTGCGGCTATAAGAACTTACTTCCAGATTATCGGTCAATTTAATCTCATAGATATTTCTATCCTGAACCTTGGTATGCAGACCTAAAGCTTTAATGAAAGCGCTTTCTTCGTAAACTTCCGCCTCTCCGGACCAACCATCATCTAACTTTGATATTTTTATTACTTTAGAATCATTCCCCAAAGTCTTTTTTACAAAGTCGTTAATCGCCTGACTTACATCTTCTATCTTCATGGTCTTTCCGTGGTTATTTATTTTGCGAACGTGCTTTTTGTCCTTTTCCTCCACACTCAAGACAAGGAAGTCCGCTATCTACTGTTGCTCCAGTGCCTTTACATTTAGGACAACCTGTGACTGCTCCTTTAACCGTTACCATCCCATTGCCGTGGCAGACTGTGCAGGTAATCCGGGTATTAGGATAGATGCCGGTTCCTTTGCAAAAAGCACATTTAATTACTGGTGTTGCAACCTTAAATTTACCTGCGCCTTTACATACCTGGCAAACGGCAAGATCAGAGAGTAGACCGAAGGGGTCTTTGCCTGTTCCTTTACAAAATGCACATCTTATCTCTTTCATTTCTCACCTATCTTGTCTTCTCGCGTCCTAGAACTATGCTCCGTTGCGCTTGGTTACATTCAAACGGGGATGACTGCGGATTATAGCCTTTAGTTCGTTCATTCGTTTATTGCTCTGTGCCAGTCGTTTTTTCATCAGTCTGCTTTTCATCTGCAACTGGGAAAGCTCCTTTTTCAGTCTTTCCCTTTCCTGAGCCAGCACATGCAAATCAAGATGGACTGAACGCTCTTGTTTGGGGATGGAATAAATCCGGGCCTGGCTCACATGCTTGATCTCCCGAAGCGAACGAATATATGGAATTTTAGTCATTTGATCTCCTTGGCGCACAACCCGGCTGCAACGCCATGCGAAGCATTACGGGCAGGAAAGCGCGGCCCCTACTTCTGCTCCAACTGGGAACCTTGAACTCTGAAATTGACTTTTACCTATTTTTCCTTTTCTTCCGCTTCTGAATCTTCCGGATCGCTTCCTTCACCGTGCCAACTTCTTCCTCCTCTCGGATAACGGGAAACGCCGCCTTTTTGCCGCCGACTTTGGCGAGGGTGCGTGTCATATTTCCCCAGATATTTCCCGCTTTGCGCATATCCGCCCGGTAACCGCCTAATAAATCACCAACTGTCTTGACGATACCATTTACATAGCCGTGCAGGTTATGCCGCAGCGCCTCGCCCATTTCAGCATGGTCCTTGGCATAATCGCTGAGCGTCTTTTTGATCAGATTTCTCAGATCCCTTGCCTCCTTTTGCAGACGGCTCTTAAGGTTCTTGGCGCTCAGCGTCCGGTCCTTGCACATCAGCTCCAGTTCCTTCTGAACTCTGCTGGCAAGGTCATGGGCAAAACGCGCCAATTCGGCGGACTGTTCTTCGCTCATGGCTTTCCTGTCGGCGGCGTTGCTTCTAATCGTTTCGCTAACCTCCTTGACCAGGTTGCCGAGAGCCCTAACGCGAACTTGATGCGAAGCGATGATGTTTTCCGTTATATTTCTCATTCCATCTGCAAGGTTCATTGCGTCCTCCTTAATGTTTTCATTTCACTTTTCAAGGGTAACCTCCGGTTACGTTCAGACAGGGATTACTCCAAGGTATAACCCTCTTATTGTTCAATAATAGCAATAAACATGCCAGTCTGGGGGCGATTAAGAAAAAATATTACAAATGATGTCGCAAATTACTTATAATCAACGAGTTACCCCCCCCCCCCGCAAAACAAAATATTTTAATGGCAGTTTTGGTATGCTTCGCGCGATGTGTAGGATACATTCAGCATAAGTGTAAAATTCGCTCAACACTTTTTTGTGGGGAACGCCTGTTTATTATCGTCCGCAAGCGGACTTCCTACACGCGGGGGTAGACCGTATTTTTTAATCTTTGCATAGAGCGTTACGCGGTCAATCTGTAATGCTCTGGCTGCTTTGGCTTTATTGCCGCCGGAAGAATGTAAAGCCTTGATAAGCTCTTCTCTCTCAATTCTCTCCTGCGCAGTAACAACCCTGCTCTTCATTGAAGGAGGCGGTTCACCGGAATGAGCGGCAGAAACCGGCACAAGCAACCGCTCAATTTCGTCAAGGATGATCTCATCTGGTGTAATTACATCATTTTCCGCAAGGAGTACCGTTCTTTTTACCACATTTCTCAATTCCCGCACATTGCCCGGCCAAGGCGCATCAAGCAACAGTTTCATGGCAGCTGATGAAAATCCTTGAATATTCTTCTGCATTTCCTGGTCGGCTTCCAGTAGAAACGAACGGGCCAAGGCGGGAATATCATCACGCCTTTCGCGCAACGGGGGAACATTGATGACAAATTCGTTTAAACGGTGGAAGAGATCGGCACGCAATTTTTTGGCTTTGACGGCTTCATCCAAGTTTACATTGCTTGCGGTGATAATCCGGACATCAACGAAAATATCGCTTTTCCCTCCAAGATGCCTAATTTTCTTTTCCTGAACAACCCTCAGCATTTTCATTTGAACGGCTTCGGAAGTATTGACAATTTCATCCAGGAAGATGGTTCCTTCATGAGCGCGTTCAAACTGCCCTTCTCTGATACTGTCCGCACCAGTAAAGGCGCCTTTCTCATGGCCGAACAGAATACTTTCCGTAAGCTGGTCGGGTATTGTGCCGCAATCCACGGGCACAAAAGGCCGGGACCGCCTGCGGCTGTGCTGATGAATCAAATTGGCGATTACTTCCTTGCCGACGCCGCTTTCACCCTGAAGGATAACCGTTATGGCAGTCGGTGCAACGATGCGAACTTGTTTCAACACTGTGCGGATGGCTGGGCTTTCGCCCATAACCTTACGTGACTCAATATGCGCATCAAGCTGCGCCCGCGTTTGCTCCAGATCGTGGCGCAAATTAATATTTTCACAGGCGCGTTTAATGGTCATCAGCAATTCGTCATTATAAAAAGGCTTGCTGATATAATCATAGGCCCCTAATCTCATTGCCTTAACTGCATCTTTTACCTCACTGTAGGCCGTGAGCATTATGACAACCAGATCATGATCATATTTTTTCATCTTCTCTAAAATCTGCATTCCGTCCATCTCCGGCAACCGCATATCCAATAAGACTAAATCGGGGTAATTACCCTGAAGTATTTTGAGCGCTTCCCTCCCGTCTCCGGCCTCAATAACATTATAACCTTTTTCCTTTAAAATGCCGGAAAGATTAAAACGAATGTCCTGATCATCATCTACGATAAGAATTTTTATCATCTTTATCACGCTCCCGTCTTCGCTGACTCGCTTCTGCGCAGCTTGGTGCTTCGGCGGAGCGGAAAGCGGCCTCGCTCGGACAGACCAACCCTGAACCGTGAACCTCTGAACCTGATCAGTTACATTCTTATACTTTTGATTATATCTTTCTCGCTGAACGGCTTGTCAATAAACCGATTGACTCCCAACTCTGTTGCCTTTGTTTGGGTCTCCGGATTACCATAGGCAGAAATAATATTTACAATCATATCAGGATTTATCTTCTTAATTTTTGAAACAAGTTTCATTCCATCACCGTTAGGTAATTTTAAATCCAGAAACATCAGATCATACAAATTTCTTTTTATGCTCCGGACGGCCTCTTTTATGGTAGCGGCGCAGGTAACATTATATTGGCGCGAAACCAGCACATCATTTAAAAGGTTGCGGAGATCTTTTTCGTCATCCACGATTAAAATATTTTTTATCTGGCTTCTAGTCAGAACTTTTCTGTTCAGTTCTCTTTTTCCCCTTGTCTGTCTTGACAGGATTTTCTCGCGGCGTCTGAAATAGGGGATGAGTTCCTCAAGTTCCTCGGGTTTTCGCCAGCCGGAAAATCCGCTTTTCCAAACCACGGTCTCTCCTGGTTTTATCTTACCGGATGAAATCCAGGACTTTAACCGGCCATCTAATATCTGATTGTATATATCGGCGCTTCTTCTAATATCCCATTTTATCTCTATCATTAATTACCTCCGGCGGCTTTATTTTCTATCTGGATAAGTCAATTTTAACTCTTTGCTTAATTTGTTAATTTCTTTTCTCAATGATGCGACCGGGGGG
>Ga0247840_10003788_pt1 | contig 25023 bp, 24 predicted proteins | sample LaCruzMarch2015__FD_192404 | JGI IMG/M metagenome (GOLD analysis project Ga0247840, IMG submission 192404) | Freshwater microbial communities from meromictic Lake La Cruz, Castile-La Mancha, Spain - LaCruzMarch2015_17m | ecosystem: Environmental > Aquatic > Freshwater > Lake | place: Spain...
ACGCGGCCGGCACCCTTTCCGAGTCCCTGGTCCAGAGCGCCTGGCTGGCCCTGGGGCTGGTCATGCTGCAACAGGTGATCGTGCGCTGGCTGGTCTATACCAGGCGTGATCTGGCCTTGCAGGCGGCCATGGAGCGGCAGAGCACCCGCCGCGCCGCCGCCGCGAGCGCGGGCGGCCGGGGCGCGGCACGCGACGGCGAGGCCACGGACGCCCCGCCGCCCGTCGAGGAGCCCGAGCCGGACCTCGCAATCCTGGATGAACAGACGCGCAAGCTGCTGCACGCGAGCATCTTCATCCTGGCGGTCCTGGGCCTGTGGTGGCTCTGGTCACCGACGCTGCCGGCCCTGAACATCTTTCGCAAGATCGTCCTGTGGCACTCCGCGACCACGGTGGACGGGGTCCAGCAACTGGTCCCGGTGACCGCCGCCGACGCGGGGCTGGTGGTGGTCATCCTGTCGGTCGCCCTGATCGCGGCCAAGAACCTGCCCGCCCTGATCGAGATCCTGCTGTTGCGGCGCAGTTCGGTGAACGCCGGCACCCGCTACGCGGTGCGCACCCTGGTGAGCTATGCCATCACCGCCATCGCCATCCTGACGGCCTTCGGCGCCCTGGGCCTGCGCTGGTCCCAGGTCCAGTGGCTGGTGGCGGGGATGAGTGTGGGCATCGGCTTCGGCCTGCAGGAGATCGTCGCCAACTTCATCAGCGGCATCATCATCCTGTTCGAGCGCCCGGTGCGGGTCGGGGACACGGTTACGATCGGCGGCGTCACCGGCATCGTCACCAAGATCGAGATCCGCGCGACCACCATCCGCAACTGGGACCGCCAGGAACTGATCGTCCCCAACAAGGAGTTCATCACCGGGCGCCTGCTCAACTGGACCCTGACCGACCAGCTCAACCGGATCGTCATCACCGTCGGCATCGAGTACGGCAGCGACGCCCGCCTGGCCCTGACCCTGCTGACCGAGACCGCCGCCGCCAACCCGCGCGTCCTGAAGGACCCGCCCCCGCTGGCGACACTCGACGCCTTCGGGGACAACGCCCTGACACTCGTGCTGCGCTGCTACCTGGAGACGATGGAGATCCGCCAGGGGGTGACGACCGAGATGCATCTGGCGATCGAACAGGCCTTTCGCGAACACGGCATCGGCATCGCCTTCCCCCAACGCGAGATCAACATCAGCGCCCGGGATACCATCGACGTGCGCCTGCACCGGGTGGAACCGGTTGACCAGGAGCCCCCGGCGGGGCCGCCGTGAGCACGCGGGAGAAGCAGAAGGAGATTTGTCCGCAAATGAACGCAAATGAACGCAAATAAGAAAGAAAATTGTGCGTAGGCCGCGCGTTGTCGGGCGCGCGGCGCGAGCCGCGGCCAGGGGATGGCGGAACCTTGATGCAATCGTGTCCCGGCCTGCCGACACGCGGGGCCGTGGCGCGAGCGGCCCTCGCAGCGGCGCCGCGTCGCGGCAGCGCCGAAAAACCATAAAGAACAATGCGGCGGCCTACCGGCCGCCGCATTGTTCAGGTCAAGTCATCGAAATCGGGGTCGTCCAAGAGCTCACGCAGGCTCTTGAGTTCACGCATCCGCTCGATGCGGCGACGAATCGCCAGGTTGGGGGCTGAGCCCCGGGGGTCATCCGCGTGCATGGGAGGAGGCACGGCCTCGATCGTCTCCTCGCTAAAGCGGCCTTCAGGATCCAACATTTCCGTTACCTCGGAACATGCGTGCAACACAACGTCGGTTATCTAACGCAACGCCGCCCGCTACGCAAGTAAATATTTTTAATACTCTAGATCAATTTCCCGAATTCAGCCGCCGCACGCGGCCCCGGGCCGTGCGGCGCGGCAGCCCCCAGGCCCCTCCTGATACCATAATCACAACTCCCGAACGCCCCCGCTGGACTGCACAATGCCCGAAGCCACACCCCCGCCCATCACCGGCGTGCCGCACGAAACGGTGGCGGCCGTCGACCTGGGTTCCAACAGCTTCCACATGATCGTCGCCCGTATCGCCGACGGTCACATGCAGATCGTCGACCGGCTGAAAGAGCCGGTGCGCCTGGGCGAGGGCCTGACGGAAGACCGGCGCCTGCTGCCCGAGGTGGCGGAGCGCGCGCTCGCCTGCCTGGGGCGTTTCGGCCAGCGCCTGCGTGAATTCCCCTTGGGCAGCGTGCAGGCGGTCGGCACCAACACACTGCGCCAACTGCGCCCGGCGACCGAGTTCGTCGAGCGCGCCGAGGCGGTCCTGGGGCACCCCATCGACATCATCGCCGGACGCGAAGAGGCGCGACTGATCTATCTGGGGGTGGCCCACGGGCTGGCCGCCGGCCCCGCACGCCGGCTGGTGGTCGACATCGGCGGCGGCAGCACCGAACTGATCGTCGGCCAGGACTTCACCGCCCAGTTGCGCGAGAGCCTGCACATGGGCTGCGTCAACATGAGCCTGCGCCACTTCGCCGACGGCAAGGTCTCGGCCAAGACGATGGACAAGGCGCAGTTGGCCGGTGCCATTGAGTTGCGTCCCGTCCGTGAAACCTTCCGGCACGCCGATTGGCAGACGGCGGTTGGCAGTTCCGGCACCATCAAGGCCATCGCCGCGGTGGTGCAGGCCGAGGGCTGGAGCGAGGACGGAATCTCCGCCGCCGCGCTCAAGCGCCTGCGCGAGGCCCTGATCAGCGCCGGGCGTGTCTCCTCGCTCGATCTCAAGGGACTCCCGGACGAGCGCAAGCCGGTCTTCGCCGGTGGGGTGGCCGTCCTGTGCGCCGTCTTCCAGACCCTGGACATCGCGCACATGCAGGTCTCTGACTATGCCCTGCGCGAGGGCCTGGTCTACGAGATGATGGGGCGCCACCACCACCAGGACGTGCGCGAGCGTACCATGCGCACGCTGTCGCGCCAGTACCAGATCGACGAGGCCCACGGGCGCCGCGTCCAGGCGACCGCGCTCGGCCTCTACCGCCAGGTCGGGGCGCCCTGGTGCCTGGGCGACGCCCGCTACCCGCGCATCCTCGCCTGGGCCGCCCGCCTGCACGAGATCGGCCTCATGGTCGCCCACAGCCAATACCACCGGCACGGCGCCTACCTGTTGCGCAACGCCGATCTGGCCGGCTTCACCCGCCAGGAGCAGACGATCCTGGCCGCCCTAGTGCTGGGGCACCGCCGCAAATTCCCCACCCAGGACTTCGCCGCCCTGCCGCCCGGCGTCCGCGACTGCACCAAGCGCCTGTGCATCATCCTGCGCATCGCCGCGCTGCTGCACCGCGGACGCGCCCCCAACAACAGACCCAGGCCGATCTTGCAGGTTGAAGGCGACAACCTGTCGCTGGCCTTCCCCGACGGGTGGCTCAATCAGCACCCGCTCAACGTCCTCGAATTGGAACAGGAGTCGGAATTCCTGAAGGGGGCGGGGGTCAGGTTGGCGTTCAAGTGACAAAGGAGCGAGGGCGTCCCGCCCGCGCGGGCTGAAAGCGCACACTCAAGACGGACGCGGCTTCCTGACCGATCGATGTACCCCGGACATTGACAAGCCGCGCGACATTTGGTCGACTGGCCCCGGACCGCCGAGCCCTGAGGACACCATGCAAACAGACATTCGAGACGCCGCACACAAGTTGATCGACCACTTGCCGACTCAGGCTACTTGGGATGATTTGATCTACGAGATGGTCGTGCGACGTGAAATCGAGGCCGGGCTGGCCGACAGCGATGAAGGTCGGACCCGACCGGTTGAAGATATCATGCGCTCGTTCGGCATCGCGGAGTGATCTTACACTGGACAGCGCGTGCGGAAACGCGCCTGCGGCGTATACAGGAGTACATTGCCGAAGATAACCCATCCGCCGCGTCTCGCATGATCGAGAGTATTCTCAAGCGCTCGCTGACGATCCCCGCGGCCCCACGCGCAGGGCGAAGGGTGCCAGAATACGACTGCGACGACATCCGGGAAATATTCGAGCACCCTTATCGAATTATCTATCGAATTAAACCCCGCCAGCTCGACGTCGTTGCAGTTCGTCGAAGCGCACATTCAGGAGATTGAAGATGCCTGGCATCGTCACTTTGGCGGCTGAGGTCACCAACATATCGCCGCACTGCTTATGGATTCTGCTTGACGATGAGGAACTTGCGATACCATTTTCCGAGTTCCCTTGGTTCAAGTCCGCTACCATTGAGCAACTCATCAGGGTCGAGCGCCCGACCAAGAATCATCTGTATTGGCCGGAGATCGACGTTGATCTGGCGGTTGAGTCCATTCGTAAGCCTGAGGACTTTCCGCTTGTATCCAGGATTCCGGATTATGCATAAGGACGCGGGAGCCCGGGGCCGACCGCGCTTTGCGCTCCGGCAAAGCGCCGTAGGTTCGGATGAGAAACGAACATCAACATCCCGCATTCGACGCCATCGCGTTGGGGTTCCTTCGTCACCTCCACCTACGGGTGCCGGCTACGGGTGCCGGAATGACGGCGGCAAGGGACCTGGGCCAATAGGTGGCACGAGGTATCAGCGCCCCAGCACCATGTCGATACCCGCCAGGATCGCGTCGAGTTGCGGCTTTGCGAGCCTACCGATCCGCTCGGTCAAGGTGCCGCGGTCAATGGTCAGGAGTTGGGAGACATTCGCGACCGAGTCCTTGGCCAACCCGGTTCCGCGTGACTCAAGCAGGACATTACCTGGGGCGTCGGCCCACTTGAGGTTGCTGGTCAGCGGGACGCAAACGACGGTCGCGAGCCGGCTGCGGTTGAACGCATCGCACTGGACGATGACAACGGGGCGCCGATAACCCGGTTCGGAGCCGACTGGTTCGCCCAAGTCTGCCCACCAGAGATCACCCTGCCGGATCACCACTCGGTGCCCCGAAGCACCTTGCGGGCCGCCCGGACCAGGAATTCGTCCGGCTTACTGTCGATGTCACTGCAGAGGGTGTCGAGGCTCGTTGTCAGTTGGTCAGCGTGTCGCTCCAGGAATTCCTTGAGCGCCCGCGCGTAAAGATCACTACGGGAAATCCGCAGCCGGGCGGCCAGGTTTTCGGCCTCACCGAACACGTCATCTGGAACCGAGATCGCTGTTTTCATACCCGGAGTATAACGGCCAGGGCAAACTCAGTGCACGGACTTACCGCGGTCACTGATCCTGCGTCATCCTGTCGCCCGGGGCGCGGGCAGCCAGCCGCCAACCAGGGACGAGGCTGCCCACTCGCGGGCGGGACGCCCACGCTCCCGGGTTGCGACCCGCCCTCCTCGCGCCGCACCAGGCCGGTGCCGCCGATCCTCCATCAAGGCCCCTTTGTCGTAGATGCGACAGACCCGCCTACCCGCCGCCGCCTTACGGAACAGAAACTTAAAGACTGGCACGAGGTCTGCATAGACACTCCCAAACGCGGACTGCGGAGTGCCCATGAACAAGAAAGAGATCGCGGCCCTGCTCGACGAGCCGGCCTGCGCCCACAACAGCAAGGCGAAATCCGGCTGCGCCAAGCCGAAGCCGGGGGCCACCGCGGGCGGTTGCGCCTTCGACGGCGCCCAGATCGCGCTGCTGCCGATCGCGGACGTGGCCCACATCGTCCACGGCTCCATCGCCTGCGCCGGGAGTTCCTGGGACAGCCGCGGGACCCGCTCCTCCGGGCCGACACTCTACAAGATGGGGATGACCACGGACCTGACCGAACAGGACGTGATCATGGGCCGGGGCGAGAAGCGCCTCTTTCACGCCATCAAGCAGGCGATCGACTCCTATCACCCGGCGGCGGTCTTCGTCTACAACACCTGCATCCCGGCGATGATCGGCGACGATATCGAGGCGGTCTGCCGCCAGGCGCAGAGCCGCTGGGGCACCCCGGTGGTGCCGGTGGACGCGGCCGGCTTCTACGGCACCAAGAATCTGGGTAACCGGATCGCCGGCGAGACCATGGTCAAGCATGTCTGCGGCACCCGGGAGCCTGACCCGCTGCCCCCCGGGATCGAGGGCCCCGGCTTCAAGGTCCACGCCATCACCCTGGTGGGTGAGTACAACATCGCGGGCGAGTTGTGGCACGTCTCGCCCCTCTTCGACGAACTGGGCCTGCGGGTCTTAGGCAGCCTCTCGGGCGACGCCCGTTATCGCGAGGTGCAGACTATGCACCGCTCCGAGGTCAACATGATGGTCTGCTCCAAGGCCATGATCAATGTGGCGCGGATGCTCAAGGAGCGCTTCGGCACGCCGTGGTTCGAGGGCAGTTTCTACGGGGTGGCGGATGTCTCGCAGGCATTGCGGGATTTTGCCCGGATCATCGCCGACCCGGACCTGACCGCTCGCACCGAGACCCTCATCGCCCGGGAGGAGGCGGCCATCCATGCCAGGCTCGAACCCTGGCGGGCGCGTCTGGCGGGCCGCAAGGTCCTGCTCTACACCGGCGGGGTCAAGTCCTGGTCGATCATCTCGGCCCTGCAGGACCTGGGGATGACGGTCGTCGCCACCGGTACCCGCAAGTCCACGGAGGACGACAAGGCGCGCATCCGGAAACTGATGGGGGAGGACGCGGTGATGATCGAGGACGGCAATCCCCGCGCCCTGCTCAAGATCGTGCGCGACCAAGGGGTGGACATCCTGATCGCCGGGGGCCGCAACATGTATACCGCGCTCAAGGCGCGGGTGCCCTTCCTGGACATCAACCAGGAGCGCGAATTCGGCTACGCGGGCTATAACGGCATGTTGGAATTGGCCAAGCAACTGTGCCTGACGGCGGAGAGTCCGGTCTGGGAGGCGGTGCGGCGGCCGGCGCCATGGTCTGTCGGGTCGGTCGCCGCGTCCGGCACCGCTGCTGCGGTTGACCCGCTTCGTGCTGGTCCGCGCAGCGGACCCTACGAGAGCGACACCGGTCCGCACGGCGGACCCGACGCGGAGTCGGCACATGCCTGAAATACTCAAACGCAGTAAGGCGCTCTCGGTCGGCCCGCTGAAGGCCAGCGCGACCATCGGCGCGGCGCTCGCCTTCTTAGGGATGCGCCGCGCCATCCCCATGCTGCACGGCTCCCAGGGCTGCACCGCCTTCGGCAAGGTCTTTTTCGTCCGCCACTTCCGGGAACCCATCCCGCTCCAGTCGACCGCCATGGAGCAGGTGAGCGCGATCATGGGGGCCAATGAGAATGTGATAGAGGGGCTGCGCGTCCTGTGCGAGAAGAACCACCCGGACCTGATCGGCGTGCCCACCACCGGACTGGCCGAGGCCCAGGGCGCGGACATCCACATGGCCGTGCGGGAATTCCGCGCCAAGCACCCCGAATTCGACCAGATACCGGTGGTGGCGGTCGCCACCCCGGACTTCAGCGGGTGCCTGGAGTCCGGTTTTGCGCTCGCGGTCCACGCCATCATCGAGGCCCTGGTGCCGACGGCGGACCTGGCCGGCACCAGGCCGGGCCGGCGCCGCCGCCAGGTCAATGTGCTGGCCGGCTCGGCCCTGACCCCCGGCGACCTGGAGCACCTGAAGGAGATCATTGAATCCTTCGGCCTGCGCCCGCTGGTGCTGCCCGACCTCTCGGACTCACTCGACGGCCACCTGCCGCCGGAAGAGTTCAACCCGCTCACCATCGGCGGCACCCTGGTCAGTGAACTGGCGACCCTGGGCGATGCGGTCGCGACCCTGGTCATCGGCGCCTCCATGGACCACGCGGCGGACCTGCTGCACCAGCGCACCGGGGTGCCCGACCACCGCTTCGCGCACCTGATGGGACTGGATGCGGTGGACGCCCTGATTCAGACCCTGGCGTCCATCTCGGGCAACCCGGTCCCGGAGCGGCTGGAGCGCAGCCGCGCCCAACTCCAGGACGCCATGCTCGACAGTCATTTCATGCTGGGACTCACCCGCTTCGCCATCGCCGCGGAGGCCGACCTGCTGGTCGGCTTCAGTCAACTGCTGGCCGGTGTCGGCGCCGCGACCGTGGCCGCCGCCACCCCGCTCAATACCCCGGCGCTGGCCCAGGTGCGCTGCGAGCGGGTGCGCATCGGCGACCTGGAGGACCTGGAGGCCGACGCCCGGGACCAAGTGGCGGAGGTGCTGATCGGCAGTTCGCACGCGGCGCACACGGCGAGCCGCCTGGGTATCCCGCTGCTGCGCGCCGGCTTCCCCCAATACGACCGGGTCGGCGGCTACCAGCGCACCTGGATCGGCTACCAGGGCACCCGCGCCACCCTCTTTGATCTCGCCAACATCCTGCTGCAATTGGAGCGCGGGGAGATCCACCCCTATCGGTCGCGGTTGTCACCGCGGCCGGATGAGGCGGTGCGGGCGCACCAGGGTTAGGAACGCTTGCCGCGTCGTTGTCGTTGTCGTTGTCGTTGTCGTTGTCGTAATCGAGCTTATCGTAGCGCCCCGGATTTGCTCGCACACCGGATTGCATCGCTTCTCCGATTACGATCACGATCACGACAACGACAACGACAACGAAAATGGCACTATACCCATTTGCGTCAATTTGCAGACAAACAGTTTTTCAGTGAATGGGCGATCGATAACCCGAGGGTAGGCGATGACGCTCGAACGACGACTCAAGGTGATGAATTTCGGAGCCGATACCATGGGCACTGAGACCGCGGTAAGGGTGGCCTTCGCCACCGGCGATATGCGCCATGTCGACCAGCACTTCGGCGCCGCGGAGTCCTTTGGCATCTATGCGATCGACCCCGAGCACTCCCGCCTGGAGGAGGTGACCCAATTCGGCCGACTGGATATGGATGGCAACGAGGACAAACTCACCGCCAAGATCGCGGCCCTGGCGGGGTGCATCGCCGTCTATTGCCAGGCGGTCGGGGCCTCCGCCGTCAATCAACTGCGCGCCCAGGGCGTCCAGCCGATCAAGGTCACCGCGGGGACGCCGATCGCCGACCTGATCGGCGCCCTGCAAGAGGAACTGCGCGCCGGCCCCAGCGCCTGGCTCGCCCGCGCGCTGGAGGCCCGCCAGCCCCGCGACGGGCAGCGCTTCGACGCCATGGAGTCCGAGGGCTGGAGCGAGTAATCCCATCCCGATCCGCTGCGCGGATCGGGATTGAAAGGTATAAACCAAGAAAAACAGTTTAGCCGCAAATGAACGCAAATTTACGCAAATAGTCAGAGACTTGGGGTTTACTGCATATTCACCGCCCGGGTGACGCCCGCGACGATGGTAACCGGCATAGTTATTTGCGTTGCACATGATAATTCCATCACGACACCATCCCGATTCGCAGAGCGAATCGGGACCGAAACGAGGTTATTCCAATGAGCGCGGCAGTGGCAGAAATCAGCGAGACGGACCCGGTCCTTACCACCGAGTTCGGGGTGGAGATGGTGCGCCAGATGCGCGCCATCGACAGCTTCGGCACCTATGACAGTTGGACGGTGGCGCAGATCCTGGAGCCCTATGTCTTGACGAAGGAGAAGAAGCGCGAGATCCCGATCATCGGCGACCCGGACGAGATCATCATTGCCCGCATCAAGGCCTTCTATAACGCCATCTCGGCCATGATCGAGAAGGAGTGCGGGCTGATGGCCGTCCCCATGATGAACCTGACCCACGAGGGCTTCGGGCGCGCCCTGATCACCGTCGGCAAACTGGTCGTCATGGACCGGACCCTGCGCGATGTGCACCGCTTCGGCTTCCCGTCGCTATCCAAGATGAAGGACGAGGCCGACAAGATCCTCTCCGTCGCCTTGAACCTGGTCGGCGAATACCCGAAAGTCGCGGGGCTTTAGAGGACTGTCGGCCATGAGTGACCAGACCATTGCCGACCTGGAGAAGGCCGTCAAGCGGGCCAAGCGGATCGCCTCCGAGCGGGCCGGGGAACTGCACGACCTGGTGGAAGAGCGCCTGCCGGCCGCCTTCGACGAGATCCCCGGCATCGCGGCGGCCACCTACGACGCCTGCCAGACCTGGGCGCAGGCCGAGGCGCGCCTCAAGGCGGCCCTGAGCGCCGGCGCCTAGGACAGCTCCCCGAGATCAGTTGAGAATCCGCATGGGCAGAAGAAATGGACAGGATTTTTCAGGATTCACAGGATGTGTTTCTAAGACTGATTTAAGCCTACGATCCTGTTAATCCTGCGTAATCCTGTTAATCCTGTCCAATTTCCTGCCACTTGTCCGATCGTCAGAGCGGCAACGCGAACCGCAAGTTGCCGTTGAAGGCCCGACGAAAGGTAAGACAACTGCCGTCGGACAGGCCCGGCGCGTGCCGCCCCGCGATGGGATGGCATCGACCCCCTAAAGAAAGGTATACTGAGTATGAATAACATCACTGGCATTACACGCGGCGGGGCCTCCTGGACACCCGCCTTCGTCACCGACATCAACCAGGTCCGCTGCATCGGCTGCGGCCGCTGCTACAAGGTCTGCCCCCGCGACGTCTTCGATCTCGTCGACCGGGACGACCTGGACCTGGAGGAACTGGAGGCGGACGACAGCGACGACGACGATTTTGAGGAGGCGCCGGGAATGGTGATGAACCTCAAGAACATGCTGGACTGCATCGGCTGTCTGGCCTGTTCCCGCGTCTGCCCAAAGAAATGCCTGACCCACGAACCCCAGGCGGTCGCCGCCTGAGCGCGCAGGTCGGGCCACGACCAACCGAGCGAAACGAGGTAGCCCACATGCCAAGACCAAAGACGGACGCCGCCTTCGGCACCGCCACCGCGGCCCAAGCACGCTACGACCAGATCGCGCCACTGGCCCGACAGATCCGCGCCGCCCTGCGGGCGGAAATCGACCGACTCGGCTTCGACCTGGGCTCAGTCCCCATCGGCGACCCGTCCGCCGCCGACTACCGGCTCGACCGCGACCCGGCCTCAGGCCAGCACCGCCTGGTCGGCGAGTGGCGGGACTTCCAGGGCCAGCCCCAGGGCAAACTCGTCTTCCACCCGGACGGCAGCTTCTACGTCGAACACGACGTGATCCGCACCCACCCCCAGGACGCCCGCTGGTTCGTCGAGGCCGTCCACGCCTGGGGCCGGGGCACCGACATCCGCGCCGAACCGCGACTCCTGGCCGGACCTGACTGACACTGCTTGGTCGACCCTCTTCTCCCGGGAGCGCCGCACCCCAGTGCGGCGCGATCTCGCAGATAACCCCGCCGGTGGGGGTTGAGTAGAGGCCGCGCCGCACTGGGGTGCGGCGCTCCCAGTAGCCACTGTGGCTTAACTCAATGGCAGTGAGGCGCCAGCGTGGGAGCAAATCCGGACGCTCCCGCGTCCCGTAGGGTTGGAGCAACCCGCGCAAGGCCGACCAGATAGTGACGCCGGAGTGGACGCACGGGCAACGACTCTCCACCCACTTGCGTTCCTGAATCGAAGCCACTAGCCTCAGCCCCCATGGACGCCATCACCACACCCCATGACGCCTTCTTCCGCGCGGCGAGCGGCAATGGCGCGTACCGGCCGGCTTCCACGAACTGGTTCGCCCATGCAAACCTTCATCGAACGCTACATCGAACAGGGCGAAAAGCGGGGTGAAGCCAAGCTCCTGCTGCGACTGATCGAGCGCAAATTCGGCCCCCCGACCGAACCAGTGCGACAACAACTGCTGGAGGCGGACCCCGAGACCCTGCTTCGCTGGTCCGATCAAATCCTCACCGCCGACAGTCTCGAGGCGATGCTGCACTGAGCAGGTACGGATGGAGGGCGACGGGGTCGTCCCCATGGATTCCAGTAATTAGATCCGGGCATTTTCCAACGTATACTTGATCTTCGTCGCTCCACTCCACCCACTTGTGGTATCGGTCGCTGTCTTTCATGTCGTGACGGTCTCGATGGCGCTGGTGACTTCCCGTTCTTGATAGTGTTTCACATCATCCCCGAGACTTCCGCTGACCGTGACGGCACCGGAAAATTTCGGGTGTACAAGCTTTCGGTGCGATCTCTTGCCCGCGCCGGGTAGTGCCCTGAACCCAGCGCGTCTCAGATCCCTTAGCAGATCGCGAATTTTCCTTGGCAATTCATTGCTCCGAAGGGCGAGAACCTTAAGTGAAATTGAGCCTGGCCCCTATTGCTTTGTGCTCATTATGGAGCTTGCCGCGATTACCAAGCCATGCGCCTCGCGCATCGGCCACGATCAGGCTCCCCCAGGGATCTACGCGATTCTGTAATGGCATGTGTTGTGCGCCTGACTAGATTTGGCCTTGATCATGGTTCCGGCCGCGACCCTGACCGGTTCCGAAATTTCTTGCAGGATTAACAAGATTTACAAGATTGAAAACGAATAACATCTTGTAAATCTTGTTAATCCTGTCTAAATATCTTGGTTTCGTGCTCACCGTGTGGTTCGGGACCACCCCCGTAAAACGTAGTATGTTTGATCAATGGCCTGGGCACACCCTCTCGTTGCACCTTGCAGCCTTGATCATAATCCCGACCGATCAGCCAACGGCGAGGTCTGTGGTCCGCACAGCGGACCCTACGGTCCGGCGCCGGTAGGGTCCGCTGTGCGGACCAGCGACCTCGCGTCCAGCAGCGTGGCCGGAGTTATGTTCAGGCCCACCTTGCGTGCGTTCGCCGGTAACTGGGCAAACTGTGGATAAGAATGGCGCTGCGTCGGCTCCGTAACGACCCCTTATCTCACCAGACCCAACCCCTCGATCACGCCTTCCCCCGCCTCACCTTGGGGCGTCAAGCTCAGCCGCCGCCCCTCCGCAAGATACTCGATCCCGACACTCAAATCCGCCGCCGGCAGCAACCCTGCCCCACGCTCGGGCCATTCCACCAGCCACAGGGCGGCGTCGCCGAGCAGGTCGCGCAGTCCCAGGTATTCGAGTTCTTCGGGATCGGCCAGGCGGTAGAGGTCGAGGTGATAGACCCGGCGGGGCCCGATCTCATAGGGTTCGATCAGGGTGTAGGTGGGGCTGCGGGCGGCGCCCTGGTGGCCCAGGCCGCGCAGAATGCCGCGGGCCAGGGTGGTCTTGCCGGTGCCGAGATCCCCATGTAGGTAAATCACGAACTGGCTGGGCAGGGCGGCGGCCAGGCGGGCGCCGAAAGCAGTTTGGGAATCGGCGTCGGGGAGCAGGATTTCCATCAGCCCTCCCCCACCCCGGATGGGCGCCCGGCGACCCCGTTTGCGACCGGGCGCAGGGCGGCGAGGATATCGCCGGCGATCAGCCCCCGCTCACCGTCCCGGGCGGCGCGGTCGCCGGCCGCCGCGTGGAGACAGACACCGAGACCGGCGGCCTGTCGCGCGTCCAGTCCCAAGGCGCGACCTTGACCCAAGAGCGCGGCGATCACGCCGGTCAGCACGTCGCCGGCACCGGCGGTGGCCATCCCGGGGTTGCCGTCGGTGCAGACCGCGGGCGGGTGCTGGGGCTCGCCCTGGATCAGGGTGCCGGCGCCCTTCAGGACCACCACCCCGCCGTAGCGCTGCTGGATCGCGCGTGCGGCCTGGAAGCGGTCCGCGCCGACCGCGGCCGTGCCGCACCCGAGCAGGCGTCCGGCCTCGCCGGGGTGGGGGGTCAGGACCCAGTCCGGGTTGGTCGAGGGCGACTCGGCCAGGAGGTTCAGCGCGTCGGCGTCGACCACCAGCGGCTTGCCGCAGAGCCGCACCCGCTCCCAGAGTCGACGGCCCCAGTCGGCGCGGCCCAGGCCGGGGCCGATGGCGATGACGGTGGCCCGCGCGATCAGTGCATCCAGTGCCGCGGGGTCCGCGACCGGACTGACCATGAGTTCCGGGCGGGTGAGGTTGAGCAGGGCGGCATGGTCTGGGTGGGTGGCAACCGTGACCAGTCCGGCCCCGGCGCGCAGGGCCGCCTCCCCGGCCAGGCGTGCGGCACCGGACATGCCGGGGGCACCGCCGATGATGAGCACATGGCCGAAGTCGCCCTTGTTGGCGGTGCGTCGCCGCGGTTGCAGGCGTGCGGACTCCCGGGCCCAGTCGATGCGGCAGGCGGATGGGGTCTGCGTGGCGTAGACGGTTGCGGGGACGCCCAGGTCACTGAAATGGACGGCGCCGCACTGGTCCGGCCCGGCCCCCGTGAAGAGGCCCTGTTTGAGGCCGATGAAGCTGATGGTCGCGGCGGCGCGCACCGCGACCCCGAGCACGGCGCCGGTGTCCGACTGGAGTCCGGAGGGGATGTCGATGGCCAGCACCGGCGCATCGCTTGCATTGACCGCCGCGATGGCCGCGGCCCAGGGGCCGGTGACTGGACGGTCGAGGCCGGTGCCGAAGAGTGCATCGACGATGACACCTGGTTGCGCGGGAAGGACGTTGAAGGGTTCGATCAAACCGCCGACCTCCCGGTAGGCGGCCACGGCCAGCGCGGCGTCGCCGCCGACCCGCTCGCTGTCGCCGAGCTGAAGCACCGTCGCCGCCATACCGTTCGCCCGCGCCAGCCGGGCGATGACATAGCCGTCGCCGCCGTTGTTGCCCAGGCCCGCGAGGACCGTCAGGTGCCTGATCTCCGGCCAGCGGGTGCGCAGCAGCGCATAGGCGGCACTGCCGGCCCGGTTCATCAGCTCGATCCCGGGGATGCCGTGGACCTCAATGGCGGTGCGGTCCAGGGCGCGGACCTGGTCGGCGCGATAGAGGGCCGCGGGCAAAGCGGGAATATGTGGGGTTGAGCGGCGCATGGGGTTCTGGTAACCGTAGCAGCGGATAACACGGAATCACGCCGCGACGACGAAAGCGGCTTGAGAACAAATGGACAGGATCAATAACGAGTCAGAAATAAGTTATCGTCGCGGTCGTTGTCGTTGTCGTTGTCGTTGTCGTTGTCGTTGTCGTTGTCGTTGTCGAGATTATCGTAGCCCCACGGATTCTCTCGCACGCAAAATTATATCGCTTCTCCGATTACGATTTCGACAACGACAACGACAACGACAACGACAACGATTGTGTTGTGTTTAACTTGTTCTTGACTCGTCACTCAGTTGCGCAGATGGTGATAGATATCGAGGTACGACTGCCCTGGCCGGTTCCAGGAGTTATCGGCGCGCATCCCGTTGACACGCAACTGCCGGAAGTATTCCGGGAAGCGGAACCACAGACCGATGGCGCGGCCCATGGCGGCCTCCAGCGCACTCTCGGTCAGTTCGTCGAAGAGATAGCCGTTGCGCTCCTCGAAGGGTCGGTCCGAGTAGTTGGCATCGAATACGGTGTCGGCCAGACCGCCGACCCGGCGCACGATGGGGACCACGCCGTACTTCATGGCGATCATCTGCGTCAGGCCGCAGGGCTCATAGACGCTGGGGATCAGGATCATGTCGGCCCCGCCATAGATCAGGTGCGACAGTTCCTCGTCATAGGTCAGTTCCAGGTGACAGTCGGGGTTCGCGTTCATTTCGCGCTTGATGCCCCAGAACCGGTCATTTACCGCCGGTTCCGGGGCCGAGCCCAAAAGTACGAACTGGCAGCCGCTCTCCAGCGAGAAATAGATGGCCCGGCGGATCAGGTCCACCCCCTTTTGGCGGTCCAGACGGCTGACCACCGTGATGATCGGCTTGAAGACGTCGTCCAGGCCCAGGCGCTGGCGCAGGGCCTTCTTGCTGGCGGCCTTTTGCGGCAGGGTATCGGGGCCGTAGGGCTGGGGGAGGTGGGGGTCCAGTTCCGGGTTCCACACCGAATAGTCGATGCCGTTCAGGACGCCGCCGAACTTTCGGTCGTAATACTGAAGGAGCCCCTGGAGCCCCATCCCCTGGTCGGTATGCTGGATCTCCCAGGCGTAGCGCGGTGAGACGGTGGTGACGAAGTTGGAGAACACGATCCCGCCCTTCATCAGGTTTACCGCCCGGTGATTGACGGGGTCGAGCAGCCGCTCCATGGTCATCAGGCGTTCGGGCTTGAGGCCCACCTGGCGCAGGATGGACTCCCCCGTCACGCCCTGGTGCCCCATATTGTGCAGGGTGTAGCAGGCGCGGGTGTGCTTCATCCCCAGGCCCTGGTAAATCTCATAGAGCAGCACCGGGATCAGGCCGGTCTGCCAGTCGTTGCAGTGGATCACGTCCGGGTGGCGGCCGGATTTCAGCATGAACTCCAGCACTGCCCGGCAGTAGAAGGCGAACCGGTTGTCATCGTCCGGCTCCCCGTAGATCTTGCCGCGCCGGAAGAAGTTCTCCCGCGCGTGCTCGTCGATGAAGTAGCACTGGAGTCCGTCGACCTCACCGTGTTCCACGTCACAATGGACCCATTGGTCGTAATAGGGTACCCACAGACCCTCATAGACCTTGGTCAGGCCCCAGATGCGATCGAAGCGCAGGCTGTCGTACTTGGGAAGGAAGATCTCGACCTGATTGCCCCGAATCGACAACTCCCGGGCCAGGCCCTGGACGAAGTCCCCGAGACCGCCGGCCTTGGCGATCGGCGCGCACTCGGCGCTGACCATGGCGATGTACATGCGCCCTGCCCCCTTTGGGATGGCTAGTGAGTGGGTGGCGGCCGTGGCCGCCGCCGGGTTATGGAACGGCTCACTAATAACCTAGACAAGTCAATTTGGGAATGCCTTCGGCGTCGTTGTCGTTGTCGTTGTCGTAATCGAAGTTATCGTAATGCCCCGGATTGTCTCGCACGCCAGATTGCATCGCTTCTCCGATTACGATCACGACAACGACAACGACGCGACAAGCATTCCCTAGTGCACTTGTTTAATTTGTTAGTGAACCGTTCCCTATTTCTGACTCGCTACTACGCGTTCCTGCGGGTCGCTCAGGCGGCCGCCTGGCGGGTCCCTCGCCGCGGCCCTGCCCCGCTGACCGCGAAGCCGTTAAGTATACCCGCTGGGGGTCCTGACCGAATGCCGACCTCAGTCGTCCCTGGTCAGGGTCAGTTCGGGCGGCGGGTTGAGAAACAATGCCATGCGCAGCAGAGACGGGTCGTCCACCCGCACGACCAACTGGAAGCGGCCCCCGGGACCGACCCGGAAGGGGTGGCCGAAGAGATCGACCAGGGTCCCCGGCGCCGCCTGCCCGGTGATGCGCAGTTGCGCCTCCAACTCGAGGCCGTCGCGCCGCAGCGGGGCCTGTTCATAGCTCAGGGACCAGCCGGGGGCCGTGAAGACCGGCGCGGGCGGGGTCGCACCAGCAGGCAGCGGCTCGGCCGCGCCGGGCGGCGTCGCGGCGGGTAGGTCCGGACCCTCCGCCGGCTCGCCGGGGGCCGGCAGGCGCAGCGGCCGACCCTCCAAGGCGGGCTGACGCGGCCCCGGCGCGAAGGTCGGCGGGGTCCATCCGTCCTGGTGCCGGGCCGCGGGGATGGGCGCGAGCGGGAGCGGGGCCGCGGGGTCCAGGGGGAGCAACCCGAGCATCAGCCGCAGACCCTCTGACTCCGCTTGCGCCGCCCCGCGGGCCGCGTCGAACGCGACCGACGGCGCCGGCCCGTGCCACGGGGCCGCCCCCGTGGTCGCGAGCGCCGGGGCCGGCGCCCAGGGCGGGGGCGCGCAACGCTCCACCAGCGGAAAGGCTCCCGTCAGGGAAACCGCGGACCCCGGCCTGAGCGCCGGCTCCTGGTCGTCGGTGGTGAGGCAGACCAGGGGCGCAGTCACCGCCGCCGCCAGCGGCAACGGGGTAACCGACGGGGGGGGCGATGGGGGAACCGGGGCAGTCAGGACCGTCGGCGGGGCCGCCTCCAGCCGCGTCAGGTCCACCCCGACCTGGGAGACATTGTCCAGCGCGTTGGAGCGGGCCAGCATCAACCAACCGCCGTCCCCATTGGTCAGGCCGAGCTCCGCGTGATAGAGCCCGTGATCCGCCGCGACCTGGAACCGCGTCTCCCCGGCGCCCGCGCGCGCGACGGCGCCCAGCTCGGCCTGGTCCACCGGATCAGCGCCCCCGCCGGGACGGACCCGCCGCAGACGTACCACCGGCCACGGCCGACCGCCCTCGCCCGGAAAGCTGCCGCCGGCCCGCTCCAGATCATTCGCCGTCAGGCGCCAGTGTGCACACAGGGCCTTGTCGGTACCGAAGAGGACCAGACCGGTCCCAGGGTCCTGACCGGGGAAGCGCGGCGGCAAGTCCGCGGCGGCGGGTGCCGCGGACCCGATCGTCGGGTCAGGCCCCGGATCGGGTTCGGGACCGGACGGTAGCGCGCCCGCCGCGTCCGGGTCTGCGGCTTCTTTGCTGCACCCGGGCTGCGGGTCCTCCACGGCGGACGCCCGCGGGCCGCTGCTCATGGGTTCAGACCCGGACCGCCCGCCCCACCCCCGCGGTCGATCACCGGCCGTCAGCGCCCGGACGTCCGTCGGGGCCCGCACCCATCCTCGCCGCAGTGCGGCGCGGGCGCGGACGAGTCCGGGAGGGGAGCAGCCTGCTTGGTCGCACCCAAGGTTACGGTCGGCGACGGTGTGGCCACCAGCGGGAGTGCCGCGACAGGTGGTGACACCGACGCCTGGGCGCCGACTGGGGCCGCGGACTCAGACTCGCCGAGCGGATGCTCGGGGGTTTCGGGAACGGCAGGCTTCAGTGACGCTTCGGCCGCGTCCAGTTCCGCGGCGGCCGGGATGGTGCGTTCGTCGAGGAGCGGAATCCAGGCCGGCCCCCAGAACAGGAAGCAACTGGTCTGCGCCTCCAGGATCAGGCTGCGCGCGCGCTCCAGGGCCGGATGGAGGCGCCCGGCGGGCAACCGCTCACACAGGTCCCAGTAGCGGGCGCTCAAGGCGCTGACCGCGGCCGCGGCCGTGCGTTGCTGGTCGCTGCCCCCCCACTGGGAAAAGTCGTAGCCGGAGCCGGTACCGACGTTCCAGGCCCCCGTCTGGACCTGCGCGCGGGCGACCGCCGGGTTACGCGTCAGGTAGGCGCTGAGCGACACCGGCGTGACCGGATACTCGCCGCCCCGGAAGTGCTCCATATAGGGGGCGAAGAAGTGCCCGAAGAAGCCCGCCCCTTCCTCGGACTGGCGGAACCAGGCACCGTTCTCGCCATCGGACCAGGTGGTGACCAAGCGCGCCTCGTGCGGACGCGGCGATCCGCCGGTGCGCCAGCGGACCTCGTTCTGGAACCAGTTGGCGTCGAGTCCACTCTCCTGGGCGTTGGAGACGTCGCGGTCGCGCGCCACCACGGTGATGCAGACCCCCTCATGGCAGGCCTGGTAGGGCCGAAAGACGTCGCTGATACCGTCCTCCGGGCGCACATGCACCCCGTCCACCACCAGATACTCGTAGCCGGCCTCGACCAGGGCCGGAATCATCTCCATGGTGAAGGCCATCTCCGGCGGCCAGAAGCCCCGCGGCGTGCGGCCGAAGGCGCGCAGCATGACCAAGCGTTCGCGCTCCAACTGCTCGGCCCAATCGGCCTGGGGAATCAGGGGGAAGATGGGGTGGAAGTGACCGGTGCCGATCAGCTCGATGTTGTCCGCCTGGGCATAGCGATCCAGCATCTCGGGGATGTCCAGGATATGGCGGTAGCGGTCGATGATGTCCGGGTCGAGGAGTTGATCCAGCAAGACACCGGAAAAACCGATGTGCAGCCGGGCCACGTCCGGATAGCGGGCCGCGTAGCGGACCGGACGCTCGTAGCAGCGCAGAATCTGCTCCGCCTCCCAGGGGTTGGCCTCGATCAGCAGCCGCAGGTTTCCCGGCGGCTGGTGCATGTGCAACCCTAAGGCATGAAAGATCGTACTGCCAGTCATCGTCTCCACCACGCATCCGGCCGACCCCGGGCGGGGCCGCGCTAACTGCCGCGATGATCGCACGGCCACTGCCCAGGCGCCAGACGGGGCGCCCTGGCAGCAGCGAGGACCGGCTAGCGGCGCTGCAGTACGCCCGCTCCACCCTGGCGGCGGCCGGGATCCACGCCGCTATCGTCAACCGCAGCCCTTAATCTGCGCACCGCCACCGCAGAAATCCTGTTAATCCTGTCCATTTATCAGGCTCACCGTTAGCCTCGCTTATGATATCGGGACCTGTGCCTCGCGGTATCAGGAACGGATCACAAACCAAGCGCAGGCCGCCCCTCCAGCACCACCACGCTGCGCGCGCGCAGCACGAGCGGCCCCGGTCCGACCGGCCGCTGGTCCTCGGGTTTGGTCACGTCGAGCAGCGCGCCGGCCCCGGTGTCCAGGGCCCGATGCCAAAGCTGACCGGTGAGCGGCGGCAGATCGAAGGGCTGCGCCGCCGCGGCCATGTTCATGGCGATGTACAGGGGCTCTTCCGCCGGTGTCAGCGGTGCCAGCGTGAAGGCCAGGGCCTGGGCCTCCGGGTCCGACCACGGCGGGTCACCGACCTCGGGACCGTGCCAGGTCACGTCCGGCTGGTCCGCCCCATGCCGGGGCGCGCCGGCCAGGAAGCGGCGCCGCCGTAGCGCGGGGTGGCGCTTGCGCAGCGCAATCAGGCCGCGCACGAAGCGCAGCATGTCACGGTTGCTCTCCACCAGGGACCAATCGAACCAGCCGAGCGCGTTGTCCTGACACCAGGCGTTGTTGTTGCCCGCCTGGCCGCGCAGGACCTCATCCCCGGCCAGCAGCATCGGGATGCCCTGGCTCAGGAACAGGAGCGCCAGCAGGTTCTTGGCCTGGCGGCGGCGCAGGTCCAGGATCGCGGGGTCGGCGCTCTCGCCCTCCACCCCGCAGTTCCAACTCAGGTTGTCGTCGGTACCGTCCCGATTGCCTTCCCGATTGGCCAGGTTGTGCTTGCCGTTGTAGGAGACCAGATCCCACAGGGTAAAACCGTCATGGCAGGTGACGAAGTTGATGCTGTTGATGGGTTGGCGCAGATTCGCCCCATAGAGGTCGCTGCTGCCGGCGAGCCGCGTGGCCACCTCCGGGATCAGCCCCGGGTCGCCGCGCACGAAGCGCCGGATGCTGTCGCGGTAGCGCCCGTTCCACTCCATCCAGCGGTAGCCGGGGAATGAACCGACCTGATAGAGACCGGCCGCGTCCCAGGCCTCGGCAATGATCTTGGCGGCGGCCAGGGTATCGGAGAGTTCGATCCCCCACAGCACCGGCGGGTGTTCCATCGGGCGTCCGGTCCCGTCGCGCGCCATGGCGCTCGCCAGATCGAAGCGGAAACCGTCCACATGCATCTCACGCACCCAATACTCCAGGCAGTCCAGGATATAGCGGGCGACGAAGGGGTGATTGGCGTTGACGGTATTGCCGCAGCCGGTGAAGTCGAGATACATGGACTTGTCGAGCTGATCCAGGCAATAGAAGGTTTCGTTGCCGAAGCCCTTGAAGGACAGGGTGGGACCACGGCCGTTGCCCTCGCAGGTGTGGTTGAACACCACGTCCAGGATGACCCCGATCCCGGCCTGGTGCAGGGCCCGCACCATATCGCGGAACTCCCGGCGATGGCTGCCCGACTGCGGCGTCACGCAGTAGCCGGGGTGGGGCGAGAAGAAGCCGAAGCTGCTATAGCCCCAGAAGTTTTTCAGGCCTGCCTCCCCCACCGCCGCCGGTACGTCCTGCTCGTCGAAGGCCATCAGCGGCATCAGTTCCACATGGGTGATGCCGAGTTCCCGCAGATAGGGGACCTTCTCGACCAGCCCGGCAAAGGTCCCGGGGTGCTGCACGCCGGAGGAGGGGTGCCGGGTGAAGCCGCCCACGTGCAGTTCATAGATGATCATCTGCTCGGATGGCACGCGCAGCGTCGCGTCGCCGCACCAGTCGTATTCGTCGGCGAGCACCACGGCCCGCGGTGAATCATGCGGGCGGACACCCTCCACCGCACGGTGCGGGCGGTCCCAGTCGCAGATGTTCACCGCCCGCGCCCAGGGGTCCAGGAGTTCGATCGTGGGGTCGAAGCGCCAACCGTGACCGCGCGGGTCATTGGGTCCGTCCATGCGCCACGTATAGTGGGTGCCGGGCGGCAGGTCCACCACCAGCAGGTGCCAGGAAAAGAAGCTGTGATTGACCTCCGGGTCCAGGCGGATGACCTGGAAGGGCTTGGGGCTGTCCGCCGCGGCGTACAACAGCAACTCGGCCCCGCACGCGTGGCGGCTGTAGACCGAAAAGTTGACCCCGTGGTCCTCCAGCGTGGCGCCCGGCGGATAGCGACGCCCCGGAAGGGTGCGATAGGGACCGTGAAACTCGTGCATGATCCTAACCTGATTCGTTAGACCGCGTGCGAGGCGGGTAAGGCAAGGACGCAGAAGACTCAGGGGTACACGCAACGCCATGCAGTCGCTGACCCGGTCCGGGGGCTGCGCAGCAATGCGCGGCGCACCCGCTGTGTAGGCGCCCAAGCAATAGTATTTATTTGAGAAGCTCGCCCTGATCGCCGCGGATACAGGGGCGGATAGTCAAGTATAGCACGCGTCCTGCGGCGGGCGATGCAGAAAGCTGCCGAAGCCAGCCGATCCGCGGACGGCAGGTGTCCCGGTCGACCGCGGGGATGGTCGGCGACTCGGGGCCGCACTCGCAACGATCAGGCGTCCACGGCTTGCGCCTTGGGGCCTAGGGCGGAACGCGCAGCGGTTCCGCCATCTTCGGGGTGACGCCTCACAGCCATTAAGCCAAGCCGCACGGCTACTGGGAGCGCCGTACCCCAGTGCGGCGAGGCCTCTGCTCAACCCGCGCCGCCGGGGTTATCCACGAGATCGCGCCGCACTGGGGTGCGGCGCTCCCAGGCCAGGCCGAACCGGAAGTGAGGCTTAACTTAATGGCAGTGGGGTGACGCCCACGACAACGCACTCCTCCAGGCGGATCGACAGATCGCAGACCTTGGTCATGGTTCCGGCCAGCCGCGGCGCCGGTCCGCTGGAGTCCAAGGCTTCAGCCTTGGATCGGCAGGCCAAGGCTGAAGCCTTGGACTCCAACTGCCCCATCAACCGCAGCGGGACGAGGCATTCGCCTCGTCCCGAACGTTCATCCCGGTACCGGACGGGGCAGTCCCCATCACCCGCGGCGGGACGGGGCATTTGCCCCGTCCGGCATCCTGCGTGAGCGTTCGCGCGTGACAGGCTGCAACATCGACGTCTGCGGGCGGGACCGAGCCAGCGTCGGGCGGAACCCGCCAGCAGTTCCGCCATTTCTATGTATGGCTGGTGGCTGGAATCAGCGCCATTACGGGATCGTCAGCAAGTCCGTTGATATGCCATGATGATTCGCCGCCGCGGCCAGTCCGGTGTCGAAGGTGGCGAGGCGAGTCCCCAAGCGTATGCATACGGCGAGGTGCCCCAGCGGGGCAGGACATCGTCCAGGTACGCGACCGAGCACAGGGGCGGCCCGGCCCCTGGCAGCAGCCCGGGATCATCGCCCGCACGCAGGAAGATGAGCACACCCCGAACCGCGCGCCCCGGGTGGGTCTCTCCGTACAACCCAATCTTGGTGAGCAGGTTAAACCAGGCACTAGGCACTGGTTGCGCCTGAAATTCGACGATATACACAGGCCCATCGTGGTCCTCGGGCTCGTAAATGCCATCCAGGCGCCGTTCGATGCCCTTGAGCGTAAGCGACACGAAACGGTAGCTCCCGCTCAGGGTCACGCCGCCACGCAGCACCCGAAATGCCTCGGCGCCGGTGGAACGCTGGTCTCATTGGCGTCCATTTGCTGACCAATCCCCCGAATCTTGCGCTCACCCGCCCACCGCCTCCATCCGCCCCGCCTTCTCCAACACCATCGCCTCCAGCCCCTGCTTGTACGCGACCATCCGCGCCCGCAGCGCCGGGTCCGCGGTCCCCAGGATCTGCACGGCGAGGATGCCGGCATTCCTGGCGCCGTTGATGGCGACGGTGGCCACCGGTACCCCGGCGGGCATCTGCACGATGGAGAGGAGCGAGTCCTGACCCGACAGGGCGGAGGTCTTGATCGGCACCCCGATGACCGGCAGCGGGGTGAGGGCCGCCGCCATGCCCGGCAGGTGGGCGGCGCCGCCGGCACCGGCGATGATGACCTGCAGGCCGCGGGCCGCCGCGCTCTCGGCATAGTCATAGAGACGCTTGGGGGTGCGGTGAGCGGAGGCGATGGTCATCTCATAGGGGATACCGAACTCGCGCAGCAGGTCCGCCGCCTCCTGCATCACCGGCAGGTCCGAGTCGCTGCCCATGATGATCCCGACCAGCGGCCGGGCCCCCGGGCCGGGCGCCGTTACATTCACAGTGGTGCTCATGGATGGTCCTCGGCGGTAATCTCGATGATGGCGCGGACCCGCTCCGCCTTGTGCCGGGCGCTCGCCAGATCCCGGTCGAGCACGGTCACATGGCCCATCTTGCGCAGGGGCGCGGCTGCGGCCTTGCCGTAGATGTGCACGCAGACCCCGGGAATGGCGAGCGCGGCGGCCAGCCCCTTGATGACCGGGCGCCCCCGGTGCCCGGGCGCGCCGAGCAGGTTGATCATGACGGCAGGCGAGAGCTGGTCGGTGGCGCCCAGCGGCAGGCCGAGCACGGCGCGCAGGTGCTGCTCGAACTGGTCGGTCATGTTCGCCTCGATGGTGTGGTGGCCGGAGTTGTGGGTGCGCGGCGCCACCTCGTTGACCAGGAGTTCCCCGGTCTCGGTCAGGAACAACTCGATCCCGAAGACCCCGACGCCATCCAGGGACTCCACCGTGCGCTGGGCCAGTGACGCGGCGGCGGCGCCGATCACCCGCGAAATCTCGGCCGGGGCCAGCAGCATGTCGAGCATGTTGCCCGCCGGGCGCATCTGCATCTCCACCACCGGGTAGCAGCGGCAGTCCCCGTCGCGCCCGCGCGCCACCAGCACCGCCAGTTCCTTGGTTGCGGGGATGAAGCGTTCCACCAGGGACGGCACCGGCAGGTGCTGCGGATAGTCGGCCGCGCTGCGCATGACGACCACCCCGCGCCCGTCGTAACCGCCGCGGCGTGCCTTCTGGACCAGCGGATAGCCGAAAGCGGCGAAGGCCTCGGGGGTGGGCTCCGGCATCGGGATGAAGGGCGCGGTGGCGATACCGGCGTCCGTCAGCGCCTGCTTCTGGGTCAGCTTGTCCTGGATCACCGCCAGCACCCGGGGGGCCGGATAGATCCGACGGCCCTCGCGCGCCAGTTCCTCCAGGGTGTCGCTGTCGATGTCCTCGATATCGAAGGTGGTGACGTCAGAGGACTCGCACAGTTCCCGCAGCTTCGCCGGGTCGTGATAGTCGCCGACGATCTGGTGCCCGGACACCTGCCCGGCGGGCGAGCCGGGGGTCGGGTCCAGCACCACGCAGGTGCAGCCCAGGCGCTT
>Ga0247840_10003791_pt1 | contig 25013 bp, 39 predicted proteins | sample LaCruzMarch2015__FD_192404 | JGI IMG/M metagenome (GOLD analysis project Ga0247840, IMG submission 192404) | Freshwater microbial communities from meromictic Lake La Cruz, Castile-La Mancha, Spain - LaCruzMarch2015_17m | ecosystem: Environmental > Aquatic > Freshwater > Lake | place: Spain...
AAGCAATATTAATAGAACAATCAAACATCATAGCAAAAACATTACAAGGTAGAAACTAATGGAACAATTAAAAGAATTATTAACATCAAGTGATTGGGCAGCTAAAAGAGCTCAATTGGCAATTAAAATAACAGAAGAATATAATTCTGGTCAAATGAGTGTTGACGAATATAAAGAATTATTAAATGATTTAAAAAATACGGATAAACTTAATTTACAAGCAGAAGAATTAGAAATAAAAATTAAACTAGAATCTGCTATCAATACTATATTAAAGTTTATATAAAAAATGTATTTAAACGCTAACATACCTCTTATAGAGTGTTATGTAAGAGGTAACTTTTTAAGAGATCAAAAAGACTCACACGATCAATACTTTAAATGTGTCGTGTTTGCGGTCAGTTCTATACCTAAACAAGTACCTTTATTTTCTTTTGTTATGGAAGATGGTGGTATATGGTGGCGTTCACCTATATCGGCTTTCTGTAAAAAACCAGGCACGAAAGAATTGCCTTTAAATGAATTAGTGTTATGGGATTCTTTTAGTTATAATATGTCAATTACTACTTTCTATTATTTAGCAAATAGTAAAATGATATATACATCACGCACAGGTGTTAAAAGAAAAGGAAATTATTTGTTTACAATTGATTGGTCAGCAGGAGATTACAACGAATTAAATTATGGGTATGCTGAAATGCCAGATCAACACAAATGTGGCCACGTAATAGAATTAGAAGATGGTAATTATGCCATACAACCAAACAATCGATTAAAAGTTTATGACTCAAATATGGGTATAGATGTAAACAAAACTTTGATTGACAGATTAGTGAATACTAAAATATGGTCAGTAGAAGATACTGCTAAATGGATTACAACAGAAAAAGAAAAAGGTAGTTACGACTACGACTACGAAAAAAAAGATGAATAATTTACCAAGAATTTACTGTGATATGGACGGTGTGTTATGCGACTTTAAAACGGCCGCTGTAAGAGAAACAGGTATGCCTATTGATAGTTGGATGCAGTCAGGTGAAAATGACAAAGAGGCTAAATGGAAACCAATCATAGACAATAAAAGATTTTGGCACACATTACCTTGGCAACCAGGTGGCCAACAGTTATGGTCTTACATTAATAATTATTCACCACATATTTTATCAGCATACGTTGAACACGCTACAGATCCTAATTGTATTCCTGGTAAAAGATTTTGGGCACAATCACATCTAGGATTACCAACAAGTAGAATTAATTTAGTTAAAAGAGCAGAAAAACAAAACTTCGCTAAATTGAATGGCGAACCTACGTTATTAATAGATGATTATATAAAGAATATCACACAATTTAGAGCACGTGGTGGTATAGCTATTCACCATATCAGTGCGGCCGGCACAATATCACAGTTGAAAAAACTAGGGTTTAGATAGTATTTCTTATAAATAATAACATACATCAACAAATTGAGTACTTAAACATTAATTAAGGAGAGAATAAAATGGCAAGTTGGGGAAAAACAGACGCATTTGGTTCAGCACCGTTATGGGCTTTAGCAAGTGTAAACAAAGCACCTACGAGTGCAAATATGGGACCAGCGGGTTCTGGTAAATTATTTGAAAATCAAACAGCGAACAATTTAATCACTGGTAAAACTGTAGGATTATTTAACGAAGCTGCTGGCCAATTTCCTGCTGGCGCACACCAAGGTTGGGTTTTAACAACAGTTGGTTCAGGTGGAAGATCAGGAAGAACAACAGCTGAAACATTAGTTTGTTTATCAAGTAACGTATAATAAGTAAATCATAGGGGTGGCCGTAAGGCCGCCTCTATAAATATATAAACAAAGTGATCTAGGTATTACCTAGAGTAGCATTCCCGTAAGGGTTAATAGGAGATGAAAAATGGCAGATAAGAAAATCACGGCGCTTACCGATTTAGGTACAGGCCTAGCAAGTGTGGATTTGTTTCACGTAGTGGACGATCCATCAGGCACACCAATTAATAAAAAAGTATCAGCAGAAAATGTATTTAATAATGTACCATCTTGGTTAGGTTTAAAACAAGCAGTTCAAGCTTTAACAGGTGATGGTTCAACAACTTTAGTAGCTAACGTTACTACAGCTATAACTACAGTTAATGCAACTTCAGCAACAGGTACAGTTACATTAGCTGACGGTTCAGATGGTCAAATTAAAACAATCATTAATGTATCAACATCAGGTACAAATAACGTTGTTATAACACCAGCAAATTTAAGAGGTTATACAACAGTAACTTTAAATGCTGAAGGAGAAACAGTTACATTATTATTTAAAGGTTCACAATGGAATATTATTGCTGGACACGGTTACGTAGCTGCATAATTTTATGAAAAGGTTTAAATCATATATTAAAGAGGATGATTTAAAAGATTTTGAAGAAGATATATTATCAAATGAAAACAATAAGGAAAAAGAAATGAGAAGTTTTAAACAACATATAAAAGAAGCTCACTACGCTGGTGATGCTCAAGGTGTAGGCACTTCAGACCAAAATTCGGTTGAAGATAGCCGCATTGGAGCACACAATATAGAAAATCCAGAAGTATTAAAACAAGTTAATGCTTTTGTAGGTTCTATTGCAGACCGTGAGTATATCAATCCATCTCACGCAATCAATGAGTTAAAAGAAAAACTAGCAAGAATTGGATTATCTTTTGGTAACGTAATACTAGAAGGTGATAAAGGTTCTGTAACAGTTGATCTTAAACAATTTGGTGGCAGATTTGGTAAAGATGTTGATACTAAACCTGAAGATGTTATTAATGACGATGGAATTAGCCACAGAAAAACTGGTGGTTTAAAACTAGAGTTTAACTTTGAAAAATTAAGTAATAATACATCAAAGGTTTACGCTAAGCTAATATAAAGATATTAGCAAATGTTTAAACAGATTACCAAAGACAATTGGTTATTGTTTGCACAACATCATTATGATAATCCAACATTGGATAGTGAAAAAGAATTTTACGAAGATTTAAAAAGATTTAAGTATCTTAAAAGATTATTTCGTAAATATGTTTTTACAGGTGATTTAAATATTAGATTAGTTGTAAATCATATAATTGTTTTGCAAAATGTTTTTGGTGTAGAGGCGGCAGTTACGTTATTATTATATAAATTAGATGTGCGATTTTGGCCTGCTCTTAAATCTGTTTTAGATTATTTGAATTATCTTTATCCACACGAATTAAAAGAAGTGGAAGCAGATATGAAAGTATGGGAAATACTTAAAGGACTATAATGGCAAACAGAGCAATAGATTTTTTAATTACTTATAGAATAGTAAAATTATTATCTACTGATTTTAAAGACCAAGAAGCATTTAAGTTTGGTATTATAGATGCTAATGGTAAAGTATTAAGACCATCAAGAACATTAAATACACAAGCAGAATTAGATTCATACACAGTATTACATAGATTTATATTTAATCTAAAAAGAATACTAGCGAAGTTTGGACTAAAAAGTTCATTATCTAATTTTGGTGTAGCATTGGCCTTCATTCTAAAAGAAAACCAAGAATTAATAAAACATAAATCCTTAATAGAAAGTGCCGTTATAACTTATTTAAAAGAAACAAATCAATATGATGAAATGATAAAAGAAATAAGTATAATAAAAGAAAGCGTAGAACAACCTTATATGACTTGTTTTGGTATAGACATATACGAAAGAAACGGAGAATTGGTATCTGAATATGAAATCGTATAAACAATTTAAAGAAGAAAATACAACTTGTAAAGCTGGTGAATATTATTGCAATACAGATCAAAAATGTAAACCAATACCATCTGGTTACAAAGTTGATGAAGATGGTATGTTAATGAAAGAAGAACCTAGAATACCGAGAAAACCTGGTCAACCTGCCGGTTCGAAAAAACATTCTGATTTATACACAGATGAAAATCCAAAAGGTACGATACAAGGTTTAAAATTTGCAACAGAAGATGACGCTGAAGCAAGTGTTAGAAAAATTAAAAATAGTGGTCGTTCACACGCACATAAAATACAAGCCGCTGTAGCGATGGAACAAAGAGCAAAAGAAATGGGTAAAGCATCTGCTGCTGCGGTGTATCGTAAGTTTATAAACTCAATGAAAAAGAATGAAGATGCACCTGCTAATAATGTAGGTGGTGGTAATATTGCAGGCCTAGGTGTAGGTGCTGCTGGTGAGCCTGGTATTAAAAGAAAGAAAAAGAAAACAATAGTTATGGGTACAATTAAAAGAAATATAAAAGAAAACTTTGATAATAATAATGTATTATTAAAACAAGTATTAGATGGCCTTGATAAAGTAGATGTTGCAATAGATACAATGAATAATCCTAAGACAGAAATAGAAGTGGTTAAACAACAACCAAAAAAGTCTTTTAAAGAAAGATATAATGTCAGATAAGAAAAGAACATTTAAGAGTTTCAAAGAGTTTGCGAAAGATTACTTGAAAGAGTATGATGACGCTAACTTTGTAGGTACAGGTGGTTTCTCAATAGGAAGTTTAGATAGTTTCCACCCTACATATGACTTAGGTGATACTGCACCAAAAAATGATGGCAGTAGAGATAGTAGAGGCACACAGGCCGTCACAGCATCTAAGAACCTACAAAATAAGAAAAACAAAAAAAAAGAAGGAGATAAAAAGAATGATTAAAATATTAGTCTTAATCCTGATTGGTATTGTTATAGGTTGGTATATTCCAAGACCACCTATTGTAGATACCGCTATAAACAAAGCAAAAGAGTTTATAAATAGTATTATTGGAAAGTTTAAAAAATAAAGGTTTAAAATGTTAAGTTTATTAGGTACACTATTAGGTTTTGGTACATCAATTATACCAACAATCTTTGATCACTTTAAAGAGAAATCAAAGAGAGCGGCTGACTTAGAAGAATTAAAACTTCGAGCAGAATTACAAGCTAAGGGTATCGACCTTAACATTAAACAAATCAAAGCACAGGTCGAAGTAGAAGAAGCAAAGGCCGTTACTGCACAACAAGCAGGCCTATATGCTCACGACGCTTCGTTAAAAGGCGGCAGTTTTATTGACGCTATGAGAGCTTCTGTTCGACCTGTTATTACTTACGTATTTTTTATATTATTTTGTGTTATAAAAGTAAGTGCATTGATTGTGTATATGAAATCAGGTTCAGCATTTGTAGATGCTATACCTAAACTTTGGGACGAAGAAACAGCAGCATTATTTGCTTCTGTTGTAGCATTTTGGTTTGGTAATAGAGCATTTGATAAGAGTAAGAAGAAGTAATTAGATAAATACTACTAAAAGGATTAATGAAAAAGTTTTTAACTTATTCATTATGTATTACTATAGCGTTCTGGCAAATTCTAGGAACGAGTGCAATTGGACAAACACAGAATAATACAAGTGGTAGTAACACTGCCATTACGGGTGGGTACACTTCAAATACCACATCAACATATCAATCAGGTTCGTCAAGTAATACAACTTCAACAACCTCAAACACAACAAACGCTTATAGTGGAGATACAAGAGTAACTGCCACAGCAACAGCTCCAAGTATGTCAGCATATTCACAAGACTTATGTTTAGTAGGATATTCTGCCGGTCTTTCTACTTTTGGCGTAGGTGTTACAGGTGGTTCATATAAAGCAGACGAAAATTGCGAAAGAATAAAATTATCAAAAGTATTAAATGACTTAGGTATGAAAGTGGCTGCAGTGTCAATTTTGTGCCAAGACCCTAGAGTGTTCTATGCTATGGAACAATCAGGTACACCTTGTCCTTTCGAAGGTAAAATAGGTAACGAAGCTTCTATTCAATGGTTAAAATATGATAAGTTAAGACCAGACTACAATCAATACGTAGATAAACTTAAAGTTATCGAAGATGCTAGAAAAGAAGAAGAACGCAAAAAAGAAATTTCTGAAAAAAAGTAATAGTTATTAATTAAGAAAGGAAACTCTAATGGAGTATACTGTTATTTTAATTATTATTTTTTGTATTTTTTCTTATTATATTTTATCAGATTTTTAATATGACTAATAGATTTAAAATTATTTTATCAATTTTATTTGTTTTAAGTTTATTATTAGGTGCTATAAGTGCCTATGGTCAAACTTCAACAACTACTGTTACAGTTAATGGTAATACTACAACCACAACCACAATTACAAATACACCAGTATCAACTGTAAATACACCAAACACACCAAACATTGGTGATATAACAACTACTACTACAAATCAAACCACAACTGATATTGCAACACAGGTTGCTAATACAAATAGTGGCAATTTAATACCAACAAATTTTTGTGATAATAGTTGGACAGGTACACAAAAGACTTCAAATCCTTCAGGTTCAACAAGTGATTTAGGTTGTAATTATATAACAGGTAAAGCAGGTGAAACTTATTTACAAACTGAAAAGAATTTAACATCTGCTGGTATTACAAAGCCAGAACAAAATTTAGGATTTACACAATCAGCATCAGCACATACGTACCACTTTTGGGGTTGGAATTCTTATTTAAATTTTTCTCATTCAATAACTAATAATGATACTGGTGCTACAATAACACAGAATAGAGAATGGAATCATAATAACAGTATTCCAGGATCAACTAAAAGTTTAGATAATATTATTATCGGAGAAAATTCAGCATCAGGATATACTTCTAAAATGAGATTTGATTTATCAAGTTCAGGTGGTGGTGCTACTTGGCAAGGTGTTGATATTAGTAATCCTAATTTAAGTATAACATATAATAAATTAACATCAACATCTTTAACTGAACAAACAATTACTACATCAATTATATCTTGTGAGTCATTAGGTACTTGTTATGTGCCACCTACAATTGAACCTGTAGAATTAATTAGTGAAGAAGAAATTAAACAAATATTTAAAGAAGAATTTGCTAAAGTAGGACTAACTGAAGCAGATATTGGTATGAGTGATTTAGATTATAAAGAAATGACAACAGAAATAAACACGCAAGCTGTGGCTGATATGAAAGAATCAAACCCAACTCTTTTTGAAAGCCCAGAGCCAACTTCAACTAAGGAGTCAAATGCTACAACTTCATCAGATAAAGAAAATACAACAGTTAGTGAGAAAACAAACACGAACACAGATACGAAATCGGAAGAAAGCAAGACTACTACATCTCAATCAGTTACAAATGAAAATCAGAAAACAGAAGGATCGCAGACGGAGAAGGCTGATGAAAAAGCTGTATCAGATAAATCGGTTACAACTAATGAAAAGGGGATTGTTAATGTCGGCGTAGAGGTAAAGATAAAAACCGCAATAGAAAAGGTAGAAAAAGAATTAAAATCAATAGAAGATAAAACAAAAGCAATACAAGAAATAAAATTAGATGGATTAAAAGCTGGTGCACCTAACTTATCTGGTTATGAAAATAAAGCTTTCTATGATGTAAGGCAGATGGTGGGTGTGCCGAATCCAGACTTTTATAATCAGATAAATATAACACAGCAACAAATATATAAAGACGTATCATTGTCGGCGTATACCAATAAGGACCCTATTGCTGTAAGACAAGCTCTCCAAATGGAGATAGAAGAAGAAATGAACAGACTTATATTAGAAATTGAACAATTAAAAAGGAGTTAAAAATGTTTGATAAGATAAAAGAAAATATTAATTATTTTATAGCAGCAGTTGCTTTAATAGGAACTATTGGCACTGGCTTTGTTAAGTACAATGAAATTATGACAAAGATTGACAGTGTAGATCCTCAAAAAGCAGAAGCTCTTATGTCAAAAGTTAATAAACAACTTTTGATACAAGAAAAAGAATTAGAATTAATTAAAGTACAAATTAAAGAAATAAGAGAAGCTAATAAAAATCCATTAGCAAGATAATATATGCCAGCAGATAATTTAGATTTAAGAGTACAGATAGAAGGTATTAAAAAAGACCTTGAAAACGTGAGTAACATTAATGACCGTTTAGATACGGCCATTGAGAAGCTTACAGACGTTTCTTCATCTATTAAATCTATGTTGGCCGTACACGAAGAAAAGATTACTAAACAAGAAAAAACAGACGAAGTTATATTTGAAAAAATAAAAGACCGTGCTGATGAAATAGACAGTGTATACCGAGAGTTGCAAAGAGAAATCAATCAAGTTGAAAGAAGATTACTTATAGAGATTAAAGCATTACGTAATGATATAGGTGGTAGAGTTAGTATGCTTGAAAAACTTAGATGGATTTTATTAGGTGCGGCTATAGTGATTGTATTTTTACTAACAAAAGATTTTGGTAAATTAATTAGTCTATTTAATTAGGTTGACAAAATAGACAAAATATAGTATATTAATACTGTGTTATGTCATCTTATATTGATCTAAAATTTATTAATACTATATCATCTAGGTTAGATAAGTTTAAAAGAAAAAACGATTATCTATTTAACTTTAGATGCCCACACTGTGGCGATTCTAAAAAGACAAAGAATAAAGCCAGAGCATATTTTTATAGAGTAAAGAACGATATGTTTTTTAAATGCCACAATTGTAATATGGGGCAAAATCTAGCAAACTTTATTAAGTTTATAGATCCTAAATTACATAGTGAATTTATACTTGAAAGATATAAAGGTTCAACACCATCAACACCAGAACCTAAATTTGATATATCTAAACCAGTATTCAAAGAGGTAAATGTTATTGAAGAATTGCCTTCAATATCAGAATTACCTGAAGGCCATCCTGCCAGAAAATATATTGTCAAACGAAGAATACCTGAAAAGTATTTCGATATATTATATTTAAGTATGGAGTTTATGTCTTTGGTGAATAAAGTAAAATCAGATACATTTAATAATTTTAAAGGTGAACATCCTAGATTGATTATACCTTTCTATGATACAACTGGTAATTTATTTGCTTTTCAAGGCCGTGCATTCGGTGATGAACAACCAAAATATTTAACAATTAAGCTTGACGAAACTAAACAAAAAGTATATGGTTTAGAAAGAGTAAACTTTCAAAAACATATTTACATTACTGAAGGACCAATTGATAGTTTGTTTTTAGACAATTGTTTAGCAGCCGCAGGTGCCGATTTAACTTTAAAAACAAATCCAGAAAATGTAACTTATATTTTTGATAACGAACCACGAAATAAAGAAATCGTAAAACGTATGTACAAAGTAATTGAAAACAATTATAATATTTTTATGTGGCCAGACAACATAAAATCAAAAGATATTAACGATTTAATCATATCAGGTAAGACTATTCCAGAGGTTCAAAATATTATAAGTACTAACACACACAATAAATTATCAGCATTGACAAAACTTAATTCTTGGAAGAAATGTAACGTATGACGACTGAAAAAATTTTAGTTCAAAAAAGAAACTCCAGAGAAAAAGAACCTCTTAATATTGAAAAGATACACCAAATGGTTGAGTTTGCTTGTGAAGATATAACAGGCGTATCGGCTTCGCAAGTAGAGATGAAAAGTGGTTTACAATTTTATGATGGTATATCAACGGACGAGATACAAAAAATTCTTATCAAGTCGGCTTCAGATTTAATTTCATTAGAAACACCTAACTATCAATACGTTGCGGCAAGATTATTATTATTCAGTTTAAGAAAAAGTATTTTTAGTAAATTATGGGACCACCCTCATCTATACGATCATACAAAAAAAGGTGTAGATTTAAAAGTGTATGATGCCGATATATTAAAGTGGTATGACAAATCAGAATTTGACCGTATGAATATGTGGATAGATCACACAAGAGATTATAATTTTACTTATGCTGGCCTTCGTCAGGTCATAGATAAATACTTAGTGCAAGACCGAAGCTCAGGAGAAGTTTACGAAACTCCTCAGTTTATGTATATGCTTATCTCGGCAACAATATTTTCACAGTATGCCAAAGATAAAAGAATGACTTATGTTAAAAAATATTATGACGCAATCTCCAGGTTTAAAATTAATATTCCGACTCCTGTTATGGCTGGGGTCCGTACTCCTGTTCGTCAGTATGCTAGTTGTGTTCTTGTTGATGTTGATGATACTTTACCTAGTATCTTTACTAGCGATATGGCTATTGGCAGGTACGTGGCACAGCGTGCCGGTATAGGTATCAATGCTGGCCGTATAAGAGGTATTAATTCTCGTATAAGAGGTGGTGAAGTTCAACACACAGGCGTTGTACCTTTTCTTAAAAAATTTGAAGCAACAGTTAAGTGTTGTACACAAAACGGTGTAAGAGGTGGTTCTGCCACGGTTCATTTTCCTATATGGCACCAAGAGATAGAAGATATATTAGTTCTTAAAAACAATAAAGGTTCAGAAGATAATAGAGTTCGTAAATTAGATTATTCAATTCAACTATCAAAATTATTTTATCAAAGATTTATTGATGATGAGCATATAACTTTGTTTTCACCACACGAAGTACCAGATTTATATGAAACTTGGGGTACAGATTCATTTGATAAACTATATGAAGAATACGAAAAGAAAACATCAGTTAAGAAAAGAAAAATTAAAGCACAAGACCTTATACAAAGTTTATTAAAAGAACGAGCAGAAACAGGCCGTATCTATATAATGAATATAGACCATTGTAATACACATTCATCATTTAAAGATATAATTACAATGTCAAATCTATGCCAAGAAATTACATTACCTACTAAACCATTACAACATATTGACCAAGATGGTGAAATTGCATTATGTATATTGTCTGCTATCAATTTAGGTACACTAAAAGATTTTGATGAATTAGAAACACTATGCGATTTATCAGTAAGGTCTTTAGATGAAATTATAGAACATCAACAGTATCCTGTAAAGGCCGCTGAGATTTCTACAAAGGCAAGAAGAAGTCTAGGTATAGGTTACATAGGATTAGCACACTATCTAGCGAAGAATAAAGTATTATATAGTGAAAAGAGTGCGTGGAAATTAGTTGATGAATTATCGGAAGCATTTCAATACAATTTATTAAAGGCAAGTAATACTCTTGCAAAAGAAAAAGGTAAGTGTGAGTACTTTAATCGTACAAAATATTCTGATGGTATCTTACCAATTGATACCTATAAAAAAGAGGTAGACGAAATAGTAACAAGAAAACTATCTTATAATTGGGAGAAATTGAGGAAGGATATTGTTGAGCACGGCCTTCGACATAGCACACTCTCGGCTCAAATGCCATCAGAATCTTCAAGTGTAGTATCTAATGAAACAAATGGTATAGAACCACCACGTGATTTTATATCAGTAAAGAAATCAAAGAAAGGCCCATTAAAACAAGTGGTGCCGTCTTATAATACACTAAAGAATTTTTATACCTTACTTTGGGATATGAAGTCCAATGAAGGATATATAAATGTGGTTGCAGTAATGCAAAAGTATTTTGACCAGGCTATTAGTGGTAACTGGTCTTATAATCCACAAAACTATGATAGTGGCCAAACACCATTATCAGAAATGATAAATGACTTATTGACAACGTATAAGTATGGTTGGAAAACATCTTACTATCAAAACACATATGATGGTAAAAAAGATGAAGATGAACCGGCACATCCAGTAGGTTTTAAAGATAACGTGCCAGAAACAATAACAAAGGAAGATGACGATTGCGAATCGTGTAAAATATAATTATGAGTAGGTCAGTTTTTAATAAATCAAAAGGTTTAGATTTTACCAAAGCACAAATGTTTTTTGGTGAAGATTTAGCCGTACAAAGATATGATACATTTAAGTATCCTATTTTTGATAAACTTACACAACAACAATTAGGTTTCTTTTGGAGACCTGAAGAAGTATCATTACAAAAAGACCGTAACGATTACCAAGAATTAAGACCAGAACAAAAAAATATATTTACATCTAATTTAAAATACCAAACAATGTTAGATAGCGTACAAGGACGTGGACCTTGTTTGGCATTTTTACCTTTCTGTTCTTTACCTGAATTGGAAGGTTGTATTGTAACTTGGGATTTTATGGAAACAATACATAGTAGATCATATACTTACATTATAAAAAATCTATATGCAAATCCTGGTGAAATTTTTGATACAATTATTGAAGATAAGAAAATTGAAGAACGTGCAGAATCAGTAACAAGATGTTATGATGATTTAATTGAAATGGGTTACAAATATCAATTGACACCTGATAAAGTTGATATGTATGAATTAAAGAAAAGATTATGGAAGGCTTTAGTAACAGTAAACATATTAGAAGGTTTAAGATTCTATGTATCATTTGCTTGTAGTTTTGCTTTTGGTGAATTAAAGTTATTAGAAGGTTCAGCAAAGATTATTTCTTTTATTGCTCGAGATGAAAGTCAACACTTAGCAGTATCACAAAGAATTATTAATAACTATAAAGACATAGAGAACGACAAAGTAATGTTAAAAGTAATTAAAGATACAGAAAAAGAAGTTTACAAAATGTATGATGATGCTGTTGCTTCTGAAAAACAATGGGCAACTTATTTGTTCTCACAAGGTTCAATGATAGGGTTATCAGAAAAACTTTTACATCAGTTTGTAGAATACACAGCAAATAGACGTATGAAGGCCATTGGTTTAGATCCTGTTTATGATACAAAAATAAATCCATTACCTTGGGTAGATCATTGGTTGAATAGTAGATCAATGCAAAATGCTCCACAAGAAACAGAAATTGAAAGTTATATAATTGGTGGTATTCAACAAGATGTTAAAAAAGATCAATTTAAAAAGTTTAAATTATAATGATCACTAAACAAACAAAAACTTGTTCTTCCTGTCAAACTAAATATGTAATAGCGTGGAACAATGAGATACACGAAACAACTCCTATTACGTGTCCTTTTTGTGCTCACGCAATAGATGAGGAGATAACTGAGGTAGATAATGAAGATTGGAATTAATTATGAAATTAACTATTACTCGACTTAGACGTGGCACTAATTATAAAAAGCCACTTCAAGATATTATGGATTCTTTTTATGAATTATATAAAGAATACATTTTAAAAAATCCACAACACACATATGGCGTATGTAACTTCGGTTGGAGTACGGCTAATCGTAGAAAGTTAGATGACATTATAGATGCTGATGTTATAATTATTCCCAGCGAAAATGAATTTTTAGAACATATCAAAGGTTATAGAGATCCAGTACAAAGAGAACGTTCTGAAGTATTAACTAAACAAATTATTGAATATCTACCAAAAAAACACGTTGTTTTAGTACGTAGCGACCGTGCCGACAATGAAGAATTATATCGTACAAGAACTTTTAAAAATAAACCTATAGGTAAGTTTTCTACTTTTGATGAAATGGATTTACCTGGAGGTTTGCACGGAATGAAATATCATTTTATTAAAGAAAATATTTCAACACAATTATCTAAAACAAAAAAAACGTATGATTTTATTTATTGGGGTTGTGATAAAAAAAAACTTATTGATGATATAGATTCTGGTGATGAAAGACATTTGGTTTTTAAACAAATTAAAGAAGATAATAAAATTAAATCATATTTTATTGGTAAATATAATTCTTTTAAAGCTGATAGAAAAATAGATACTATGTATAATTTACTAGGCGATTTAACAAAAGCAAAATCTACTTTATGTTTTAATTGGTTAGACCCTAAGGCAACAACAAGCCGTTATCACGAAGCAATTGCATTAGGTATTTTTCCTTTTGTTTGGAAAAATTATGATAGTGATAATACTCTTGTTGCAGATCAATGGCAAAGAGTCGAATCAATTGAAGAATTATATAATAAAATACCTGAAGTAAATAAAAGATTTGATAAAATTAAAAAATATTACATTGAAAAAACAATGAAACCTAAATTATGGTATTATGAAAAATTTGAAAAACGAATGAATGAGATATTAAAAGGCAATCAGTAATATGCACACGGTGGGTATTGATTTTAGTTTAAACTCACCGGCCATTTGCGTCAGTACAGGTAGTTTTAAATTTGAAGATTGTAAATTCTTTTATCTCACAAGTAAAAAGAAACATATTGGTAATATGATGAAGAATATATTAGGCACAGAACATACTGAATATAAAAATCCTATAGAAAGATTTGAAAATCTATCAAGTTGGGCATTATCAATCATAAACAAATTAACAGACCCACAAATTTTCATTGAAGGATATTCTTTTGGCAGTAAAGGACAAGCCGTATTTCAAATTGCAGAAAACGGTGGTATATTAAAGTATAGATTAAAAGAATATAATTATAGAATATTAGTACCAAGTGTCATTAAGAAATTTGCCACAGGTAAAGGTAATGCAGACAAACAAAAGATGTATGACCAATTTACAAAAGATACGAATACAAATCTAATGAAAGTTTTTGATATACCTACACTCAACAATCCAATTACAGATATAATAGATGCTTATTATATAGCAAAGGCCGGTTATGAAAATAGCAATAGTAACATCATTAAATAAACAGTTATACGAGTATTACGCCTTTAGATTTTTACAAACTTATAATTGGCCATTTGATTGTTATATTTACCACGAGGGTTGGATTCCTGAAATTGGCCCTATGCGTGATAATATAATTTATAGAGATATACACGAAACAAATCCTAGTTTAAAACAATTTATAGAACGAAATTCAAAACGAAATCAATTCAGTACAGAAAAAAATGATACAAGTAAAATAATATATGGTTTAGATTTTCTTAAAGACGCAATAAGATTTAGTTATAAAGTATATGCCAAAACTCATTTAATGATGGAAGGTAAATATGATTATGTATTTTGGATTGATGCTGATGTGGTGTTTACAAAAAGAATTACAGAACAAGAAATAATTAATAAAATATTACCAATTGATTATACTATATGTTACTTAGACAGGCCAGAACCACCTAGATATCCTGAATGTGGTTTTGTAGGTTATAACTTAACAAATCATCACACAAAAAACTTTGTAGAAAAATTAAGAGAATATTACGAATTAGATTTATTATTTAAAGAAGAACAATGGCACGATAGTTATGTATGGAATAAAGTAAGAGAAAAGTATTTGTCAGGTCAACCACAATTCAATTTAACTGGTACAAGAAAAGATGGCCACGTTTGGCCACACTCTAAATTGGCCGAATACACTACACATTTAAAAGGTAAAAAGAAAAAGGATAAAGGATACGATTTTATACAATAGATAAATAAGGACATTATGATAAACGTTTTTATAGGATACGACAGTAAAGAAAAAATAGCACATCATATACTATCAGAAAGTATATTAAGACACAGTACAAAACCTGTGGCCATCACACCAATCTATTTACCAAATATTAAAGATGACTTTGTAAGAGAAAGAAATAATCTTTCATCAACAGAATTTTCGTTTAGTAGATTTATAATACCACACCTGATGAACTATCAAGGTTGGGCTTTGTTTATGGACTGTGATATGTTAATGATGGCCGATATAGCAGAATTATGGAGATTAAGAGATGACAAGTATGCCGTACAGGTTTGTAAACACGACTATACACCTAAAGATGATACAAAATTCTTAGGTCAAGTACAAACAAAATATGCAAAGAAAAACTGGTCTAGTTTTATGTTATTGAATTGCAAGAAGTGTACTACATTAACGCCAGATTATGTCAATAAGGCCAGCGGTTTAGAGTTACATCAGTTTAAATGGTTAGAGAACGAAGAATTAATAGGTTCATTACCATTAGAATGGAATTGGTTAGTCGGTGAATATCCTTATAAAAAAGAAGTAAAAAATGTACACTACACAGATGGTGGGCCATATTTTAATGATTATAATACTTGTGATTATTCTTCTGAATGGTTTAACATTTATACAAACACAGTTAAAATTTGTATTCAAAAATGAAAACAATAGCAATCTATTATAAAACTACAGCAGATAATTATAAAGCAGATTGGGTTACAGCCTTTGAACAAGGTGTTAATGTACACTCTAATGAATGGAAAGCTATACCTGTAAAAGACCATACTATTATAAATTCAGATTATGCTTTTTGTTTTAATTATCAAATGTACAATGACGCAAATAAACCAAATAATTCTTTAAGACGACAGATAATAGATAAGTTTGAACCAAGTGGTAAAATATTTTATATAGACGGAGATGTATTAATTGCATATGACCATAGTGGAGATGAAAGCAAAAATAAATTAAAAGCACTTACATTAGAAAATAAAAGATTAATTAGATTATCTTACGGCCACGTTTATCCTTTAAAAGGTGGTAAATGGTTAATGAGATCTAATCCAGATCCAAAACGTTGGGATAAAATTAAAACTGATAGAAATATTATAGTAAATGATTACGATATAAAAAAAGGTGATTACATATTAATTAATTTGAATAGAGGTTCTGAAGGTTATTCTGGTGAACAAAAAAACGCTGCCGAATATGCTATTGAAACAACAAATACATTAAGGCAATACACTGATAGACCTATTATTATAAGAATGCACCGAGCAAAAGGTAATTTTGGCGTAGAAGATTTTAATAAATTGTATGCTTGGTCAACATCAGGCCAAATTAAAAACGTTATAATACATTCTAAAATGCGTGAATATCCTCCACTAATAGAAGCAATAAGAAACTCATATGCAGTTGTAACGTTTGCTTCATCATCAGCTTGTCCGGCAGTTGTAGAAGGAAAACCAATTTTTATTTCTTCACCTAATTGTTATTTTTATGATATGAATGCTGGTCAACTATCAGACATTGAAAAACCAAATTTAAATTTAGATAGAGAAAAGTTTTTTATAAGATACGCCAATACTCATTTTAATCATTATGATTTAAGTAGTGGTTATTATTGGGATATTATTAAAGATATGATATGATAAGAGTTTATACTAAAGTTAAAGGTGAAAAAATATTAAATCATCTCTTAAATAATAATATATCTATACATAAAGATACATTAGATTTTAATGATAAAACACCTATTGTTTTTAGAGGTATGGCCAGAAGCCCTTTTATAAAAGAATGTTTAAAAAATAATATAGATTTTTACTATGTAGATACTGGTTATTTTCCTCAAAAATATAAACTATGGCATAGATTTACAAAAAATAATTTTCAAGTATTAAATCATTTATCAAGTGAACAGTTAAGTCAAAGAACAAATATAAACACAATTAAAAATAGATTTTATAAAATTATGGGAGAAAGTTTTGATATTTTTAAACCTAAAAAGAAAATAAAAGGTTCTAAAATTTTAATTGCACCACCAACTTCTAAAGTATTTAAGCATTATGATTATAAAGTAAGTCAATGGATATCTGAAACAATAGAAAAAATTAAAAAATTTACAGATAAAGAAATAATTATAAGACAAAAACCTAAATCAAGACAAGTAAGAATTTATAAAGATAAATTTTTAGATCAATTAAAAAACGATAATATACATTGTGTTGTAACATTTAGTAGCATAGTAAGTATTGAAGCCATATTAAATGGTTATCCTGTTATAACATTGGGACCTAATGCAGCTTCTTATTTAAGTGAAAGTAAAATTGAAAATGTAGATAATCCTTATTTTCCTGATGATGATAAAATTAAAGAACATATATTATATTTAAGTGCTTGTCAATTTGAAAAAGGAGATTTTTCTAGTGGATATGCTTTGAAAACCTTAAATGAAATACAATACGATCAAAAACATATAGATTTTAAATTATGAAATATTTTAATGTAGATAAATTTAATAAATTAGCTGAAGAAAAACATCTTGATTATATTAACGCTTCTCCTTTTTCACACGCAGTTTTTTATGATTTATTTGATAATGATGTTTTAACAAAAATATATAATGAATTTCCAGTTATGGAAGAAATAATGAAAAATGAATCTGGTAAAGCTGTTAGAAAAAAATTATCTTTTTTTCAACCTGATAAGTTAAAATTTTTTGAACCAATTACTAAAGAATTTTGTTTAGAATTAAACAGTCCAGAATTTTGTATGTTTTTAGAAAAATTAACAGGCATTAATAATATACAATCAGATCCTTATTTTGAAGGAGGAGGGCCACATTCAATTCAAAATGGTGGTTTTTTAAAAATGCACGTAGATTTTAACGTTCACCCTATATCTTTTTTAGACAGAAGAATTAATGTACTTGTTTATTTAAACGATAATTGGCCTGATGAATATGGTGGCAATTTAGATTTATGGGACACAGAAATGGGTTCTTTAAAAAAATCAATATCTCCTAAAAAAAATACAACTGTAATTTTTAATACTACTGAAAATTCTTGGCACGGACATCCAGACCCTATGACTTGTCCTGAAGATAGATATAGAAGAAGTTTAGCCTTTTATTATTATACGAAACCAATTGTAGTAAAAGAAAGGCATTCTACAATATATAAACCAAGAAATGAAAAAGATTTTAAAGTTAAAAAAAGAAAATGAATATAAAATTTTACACATTAAAATTCAAAGCAAAAGATGGAGAACATACAAGAGCTTCACGTAGATTTAGAGCAATTATACCTTTAAAAGGTATGAGAAAAAATGATGGTCAAATAGAAAATTTAGATAAGGCAACAAGAGATGATATTATAGTATTAGCAAAAGACACCTCTATAAAAGATGCACAATTTTTATTAGATAGTAAAGTAAAATTTGTATTCGATATATGTGATGATAAATGGGGAAGTCGTAAAAAAAAGTTGGTTGAAACTTATAATTTCTTATGTAAAAATGCTAATTTAGTTGTTACATCAACACCAACATTAGCTAATATTATTTTTAGAAACACAGGTAAAAAAGCACACGTGATAACCGATCCAGTAGAAAGAGAAAGAAAAGAACCTATACCTTTAAATATAAAAGAAGATACAATAATAAAATTTGCTTATTATGGTGCAGGTAAAAATTTTGAAGTTATAGATTGGAATAAAATTGTAAATGATTTAAAAAGAATACATAATAAAATAGAAATACACGTTGTTATAGGAAGAGTACAGAAACATTTAGATAAAGTAAAACATTTGATAGAACAAAAAATATTGTATGCTTATCAGTGGACATATGAATTGCAAGATCAAATAGTAGATGATTGTCATTTTGTTTTAATACCGATTGTAAGTGTTAATGAAAACATATCAGCTAAAAGTCCAAATAGACTAATAGATGGTATACAAAGAGGTAAATTAGTATTAACAAATACAGGTGTTGATAGTTATGAACCATTTAGGAATTTTTCATATTTTGTTTCAGATTTTAATTATGGACAAGGTTTAAAGTATGCCATAAATAATAGAAACGAAGTGTTGCAAAACATAAAAGCAGGCCAATTATATATAGATCAACACCACACGCCTGAAATTATAGGTAAGAAGTGGATTGAAATAGAAAGGTTAGTATGAGTAAACGAGTATTGATTACAGGTGGTGCAGGTTTTATAGCACATCACACAATAAGACATTTTTTAAAAAACACAGATTGGGAAATAGTATCTTTAGATAGATTGGATTACTCTGGTAATTTAAATCGTATTGCAGATATGATGACCGAGTTTGATAAAGAAACACAAAAACGATTACGTATAGTTTACCACGATTTAAGAGCAGAAGTAAATCAAATGCTTACGGCCGATTTTGGTGAGTTTGAATATATTATACATATGGCCGCCTCATCACACGTTGACCGTTCTATAGAAGATCCAATGACTTTTGTATTAGATAACGTTGTAGCAACTTGTAATATATTAAACTTTGGTCGTAAACAAAAGAACTTAGAAAGATTTATATATTTTAGTACAGACGAAGTATTTGGGCCAGCACCTGTTGGTGTTAAATATAAAGAAAGAGACCGATATAATTCAACAAATCCATACAGTGCTACAAAGGCAGGTGGTGAAGAATTGGCCGTTGCTTTTGAAAACAGTTATGGTATGCCAATTTATATTACTCACACAATGAATGTATTTGGTGAAAGACAACATCCTGAGAAGTTTATACCTATGACAATAAAAAAGGCTAGCACAGGAGAAGTCGTAACAATACATAGTGATGAAACAAAAACAATACCTGGCAGCAGACATTACATACACGCAAGTGATGTAGCAGATGGTTGTTTATTTTTATTACAAAACCAAAATAAAATTTCTAAGTTAGAACGAGATTATGGTGGTGCTAAATGTCCTAAATTTAATCTAGTAGGACCTGTAGAGTGGAACAATTTAGAACTGGCACAGAAGATTGCTCGAGCACAAAACAAAGAATTAAATTATCAAATGGTAGACTTTCATACAAGTAGACCGGGCCACGATTTAAGGTATGCTTTAGATGGTGATTTAATGAAAGAAATAGGTTGGGAACCTAAAGTTTCTATTGAAGAAAGAATTAATCAAGTAGTAAGATGGACATTAAATAACGATAGGTGGTTAAAATTATGAAAAATGTAAAAGGTTGGTGGTTACCAGATAGTGATAATCATTTTGAACAATATATAGCTGATGGTGGATATCAAACAACACATAGAACGACTATATTAAACCATATTAAAAATCATATAAAAGAATTTAATAATGTAATTGACGTAGGTTCACACGTAGGTTTTTGGTCAAAAGATTTTACTGAATTATTTAAACACGTTTATGCTTTTGAACCAATGAATGAAGTAAGAGAATGTTATATTAAAAATATAGTTAAAGATAACTATACATTATATCCTTACGGATTAGGTAGTGTAGAGAAGAAAGTAAAGATACAATACGATCCTAATGAATCTGGTAATACTTTTATCACACCATCAGGTAATAGAGAAATAGAAGTTTATTCTTTAGACCGATTTGAATTTAATAAAATAGATTACATAAAAATAGATGCAGAAGGATATGAAATTGAAGTATGTAAAGGTGCAGTTAAATTAATTGAAAGAGATAAACCTTTTATACATATAGAAAAAAAGAAAAAGGTTATGAATAAAACAGGTCTAACAGAAGATACAATTCATAATTTTTTTGAGAGTATAAATTATAAACAAGTTTTAGCGGTAAAATCCGAGGTACTTTACGCACCAAGCTGTTGTTAATGATTACTTGTCATTTTATAAATTGGGATAAATGTTTATCACATCAGATATGGCCTGCCATCACAAAAGGTTGGCCAGATACAGATAAGCCCGTGCATTTCTTTTGGGGATTAGCAGGCAATAATATAAAAAGAATACAAGAATGTATAGAAAAAAAAGAAGAATGGTGGTATGTTGACACAGGTTATTTCTCCTTACCTATAAAAAGATATCCTGAACCTGCTATATTAGATAAAAACAAAACATATTTTAGAATAGTCAAAGGTAAATTACATACGACAAGAGGTAAGGTAGGCACCGGCCAAAGATTAAATGAACTTGCAAATAAAGGTATAGATATAGAATTTAAAGGTTGGTACACAGGTGAAACTAAACATATATTATTATGTCCATCTTCACCTACAGTTACGTATCATATCAATGGTATTAGCCAAGAAGATTGGATAAATGAAGTAACAAGTACACTTAAACAGTTTACACAAAGAGAAATAAGAGTCAGAAACAAACCAAGACCAGGCAACCAATGGTGGGAAACAGATATAAAAGAAGAACTTAAAGATTGCCATTGTTTAATTACAAATATGAGTATGGCTGCAATAGATGCTGTATTAAATAAAGTACCAGTTATATGTCATACAGATAATATTGTATCGCCTATTGCTTCACACGATTTAAAATTTGTAGAAAAACCATTAAGGCCTGGTAGAAAAACAATTGATGAGTGGTTAAAATATGTTGCTGAAAATCAATTTACATTAGAAGAAATATCTAATGGTACAGCATACAAAACATTAAAGGAGCAGGAAATAAATGGGTGATATAAACCAATCATATTTTTTAGAAAAAGAATTACCTAAAAAAACTTTTAATAACGTTTTAGATATAGGAAGTAAAGACTATGGTAACACACAAAGTTTTAGAGATTTAGTAAAGCATAATAATTATGTAGGCATAGATATGGAGGCCGGTAAGAATGTAGACCACGTGGTAGATTTAACCAAAACAATTGAACCATTAAAAGAGAATACCTATGATTTAATTATATGTTGCTCAGTTATAGAACACGTAGAATATCCTTGGATATTTGCAGACAACGTTTCTAAATTATCAACAAAAGAAGGTTTGCTATATATTGCGGTGCCTTTTGTATGGAAATTTCACGGCTACCCTAATGATTATTTTAGATATACACATAACGGTGTAAAAAAAATATTTAAAGATTACAATTTTGAAGATTGTTATTTTTCCACTTATGGTGCTTACAATTATTTTAAAATTAAAAATGATGATAGTTTTGCTAAACAATTGTCATATCTATCAACTAGATTAGATAATAAAGAATTAAGATTTTCAAAAAAAATAGAAAACAATTTAGGTTTGGATTTAGCTATAGATAAAAAACCTCAAAAAGTTTTATCTTATATACAAATATTAATGATAGGTAAGAAAAAATGATAAACTTTTGTTGTGTATATTACGGTAACAAATATTCACCTGAATACGTACAAAAGTTATATAATATGGTACAAAGACACCTTACAGTGCCATATGAATTTTATTGTTTTACAGACCACGTAAATTTATTTGATTTAGTTACAGGTAAAATACACTTTAAATCTTTTCCACGACACGATATGGAAGGCTGGTGGAATAAACTACAATTATTTAATCCTGAAACAGGCCTACAAGGTGTTAATCTATATATGGACTTAGATGTAGTGATACTTAAAAATATAGATTGTTTTGCTCATCACGGAGATGAAAATACATTTGGCATATTAAATGACTTTGGCCAGCCTACAACCATTTACAATTCAAGTATAATGAAATGGAATAATAGTAATGCTTCTTCACTTATATGGGACAAGTATTTTGCAGACAGAATATCTTGGAGAAAAGTACAAGGTGACCAAAATGTGGTAACAGATTTAATGAAAAAAAATCCAGTATTGATACCTTTTCCTGATGAATGGACTTTTTCATATAAGTGGTTTAGTAGAGAACGACCACGTTTTCCTAAAGTACAATGGACATTTGAACAAGATATGAATGCTAAAGTGGCCGTTTTTCACGGCAACCCTAATCCACACGAATCAGATCAACAATGGGTCAAAGATAACTGGAAATAACTCTTCCACCCTTCATTAGAACAAAACGTGAACAAAAATAGTTGATAAGTTATTGATTTTAAATCAAAGTTTCTTTTACGGAAAGCTTGTATTTTACAGCAAAAAGTGTTACCTTATATGTATAAACAAACTAACAGGACTATATTATGATATATTTAAACAAAGATGACGTTGGTAAAAACGTTTATAGAGTTACACAAGATTACGTTGTAAAACTTTCTTATTTTGTAAAAGCCAAAGATGCTGACGAAGCAAGAGATATTGCTTTAGAAGATGGTGGTTTTAATACAGATAACTTCAAAAGCCTTGTAAAAGAAAATTCAGATCAATTAGAATTAGATTACTATGACACTGGCTTTGATGACCAAACTGAAGAAATGTTAGGTAAAGTTGTAGTAGATACACTTGACCAAGATGAAGTAGAGCTTGACAAATACGCTACAGAAGGAGTATAATATAAAAATGACAAACATTGAACTAATACAAATAGATATACTGAATCAAATTATAGGCCATATTGATAGCGGCGATGTAGAAACTGCTAGAGATAGAGCAGTGAAATTTAGAGATACTTTACAAGAAGATGTTGATAAAGCAGAATCAGATATTGATACTATGTTACAACTAGAAAACGAAAGTAAATATGGTAAATAATATGTGTGATAGAACTCAAAAGATGAAAATTAAAAAAGGTGCCATATTGCAAGAAGTAAATTCAAATACCAATTCTATAGAACTTACTGTAAAAGGATTCAATAACAAATCATTTAATTACAAAAAACAATCACACGTCAATACAGAAGATAAAAATGCTGACAAATAAACAAAGATTACAATTGGCCATTACACAATATCGTACTTGGTTAAAGTCATTAGGTTTAAACCTTAACAAGAACGGTAGAGTTATTAACAGACATAAAGGTTTTGATATACCTGATTATAAAGTAAGAGATTCTATACCTACAAGTGATAGAGTGGTTGGTGATACTTACAAAAGAACTTATGCTACACAGTTGCCAGCAGGTAAAACAATTGGTATTGCCTATAATAAAGGTGCTTACCAAGTTGTAGATAGTACAGATATTAAAACAATGGGAAGAAAAATTTAGATGTTACAGAATGGGATAAAGGTGGACTTTCTAAGGGGAGTGATGGCCTCTAGCTGCAGAAGCGTATTTGATTCGGTACCTTATATCTCTATTTTCGTGAACCGTAAAATCAACAACCATCACACAAATATAACATAGGAGTATATAATGGGACAAGCTAAAAAAAGAGGCACATACGAAGAAAGAGTAAACCAATCTAAAAAAGGTATTAAAAATTATGAGCAATATTTAATAGCAAAAAAAGAGGGTAAAATATAATGACTAAAAAAGTTGAAATAACAATGTTAACAGAAGGTCAATTATCAATAGATGGACAGACTAAACCAGCAGGCAATATTCATATTGAAGAATATGTTGATAATGAATTGGTTGGAGGTGGTTATGCCACATATGAAAATCTAGTAGAGAACTTGAAAGATTTTTTTAAGGAGGAAAAATAATATGAGTAATAAGACATATGATTTAATAGGAGCAGCAGTATTTGCTCTTATATTAGTTTTGCTTTTAACTTATGGACAAAGAGTAATATAATGACTAAAAAAAAAACTTATGAGGGCCATTACTTTGATGGTAAAGATGCTTATGATTTATTTAAAGACGAGAATGGTAAATCATCACGTATAAAAATAAAAGAAAAAAAACCTAAAAAGAAAGCTAAAAAA